>Ga0126337_10002546_pt1 | contig 11654 bp, 4 predicted proteins | sample DipCmetagenome_FD_92527 | JGI IMG/M metagenome (GOLD analysis project Ga0126337, IMG submission 92527) | Coral microbial communities from La Bocana,Puerto Morelos, Mexico - Diploria C A metagenome | ecosystem: Host-associated > Invertebrates > Cnidaria > Coral | place: La Bocana,Puerto Morelos... | reverse complement strand
TTAAAAGTTATCTCTCGTTGTGGCTTTTTTCGTAACACGTATCGCGGATCACCTCGGATCGATGCTGGGCCGGTGGGATAATTAACTTAGAATACTATTAAATAAAGTATGTGTGTATTATAGAAAATAATTGCATTTCTAAGAGTCCTGCAGAGGTCGCCACACACATACATACTCAATGTTTAGAAAGCAGTTTTAATGAAAAGGCTTTGGAAAGAATATTATATTATATTTCAATTTTCGCCAGTAGTCACAACATAAGTTTCTTTTGTTTCCTACGTTTTTGAATTTCTACAACTTCCAGAAAAAATAGAGAGAATTATCTTTTATTTAATCCCAGTCCCTGAATTTAGAACCGTGGTGGAGAGTAGCACTTTGAAAGTAAATCCTATAAATTATAAAGCAATTTTAATTGTTTTAGGGATTCCCTTCGCATGCAGGCTTTAACTTCTACTGTTTTGATAATCAAAGTGTAGGTTCATCAGTTGTCCGACTTTGAGACTTTTTTTGTTGGAGCCGATGAATGTTTCTTCCTTACTTAAGCTGTCACAGGCATTTCAAATGCGGCTTCAACGCAGCTTGTACTGTCAAGGCATGTGAAAGGTTTCGTGCGTAATAATCTATTGAGCACGCATTACTGAGAAATTGTTATTGAGCAAATTAAAAGAAGAGTCGAGACGCAAACAATTGCAAAATCCGAGGAATCAGTCATAAAGTATTATTCTATTTTGATTTATTTCTTACTACATACAAGGACCGTGAGATTAATAGAAAACGTACCCAATGGCTTCTGTATAATTCTTTTCATCTGTGCAGTCCCTGCAGTGTTGTTCATTTACCAATTTAACAGCAGGGCTAGTCGTTTCAGTTTCCGATATACAACATATTTTCAAGTTTCCCGATCCGGAAGAGTCTTATTTAAAGCTTTTGCTAAATCAATATGTGCTCTTGTTTAGCTTGTTTAATCCATCAAATTAAGAGCTGTCTGTTGTGACTTTCTCGGAGGCTGACAAAATTAAAAGCCAGGGTTTTGTCGCGAACTCACGGCAGCTGCACTAAGAGAATTATTGATTTTTTTTTATTTAAGAAAACGCATATTCACTTCATTCAGGACAAACTGCTGCGTTCTTTTCATTGCTCTAAATTGATTGCAAACGTACAATTTCTCGCTAGGAAGATGAAATATGGATATATCAGTTGATGTCAGTCACTGTATGAACGGTTACGTCGTCAGCTTGCTGTATTATAACCACAGGCTGTGAATGAGGAGGAGCCGGGAAATCCAATATGTTCACTGATCAGATTGTGAACAATAACTGTGGTGTATGTCATCTGCATTAATAGAATCGGAGTCTGAAGTGAAACCTCATAATTATCCAGAAATTAAGAAGGCTGTTAAAACCGTTCCTATTCCACAGTGAGCAGAAAAAAAAAACACACACAGAGGTTAAGAGGTATTTTTTAGAGCTAGAAGCCTTCAATTGGCGGTAAGTTTGCCAAATCAGTGGTATCAGCTTGCATAGTTGCCAAGTACGGACCAGGGTCAACAGTTATCGGATGAAATTGTGCTTTGAATACGTTACCCAATTCCGCTGATCGAAAGTGTTATATAATTTTAATGCACGAATTTTCTCGATCTAAAATCTAGATCTAGAAAGTTGATCTAGATCAGAATCTAGATCCAGAAAGCACCGGGATTTACTCTGAAACTGTTAGGCATGTGATTTTGGTAGCAAGTTTTGATTAATCAGCCTTTTAAACTCTTCTTCTGGCTAGCTTTTGCTTTGCAGCCTTATCGAAGGTGCAGAAACCTTTTTCACTTGAATATTGGCACGATATAGGGATTATTTTGTTCTTTTCTTGGTGTTTGGCATTTGTAAATTAAACTAGAGCCAACGGTATAACTCTGCGACTTCGATAAGCTACTCATACTAAAAACCGGCCCGGTGAACTCTTTTTCGGGCCAGTTCGTATCTTGTTTTGACCGGTATACCATTCATGTTCTATTTGCAACAAGAACCTAATAATTATTGTTAGGGATAGCTTCAGTTGCTTGTCTAGAATTTTGAGCTCCAGCTGTTTTTCTTGTTAATTTCGTGTTGATCATATCCTGTGTAGTCTCGTTTCATGACCCCTATTGTGTTGAAATGTTCAGTTGGTATTGGTGGTCAGGCCACCCTGATGATTCAAGCACGAAATTTATTACCCACTGACGGTTATCGTTGTCAAAATAAACACCTAACATTGACACCCGTTTTTTTTTCATTGTGTGAAATGTAAATACCTTGCAATAAAACTTCTTTTAGTCTCAGAAAGAACTTTTCTTGGCTGAAATTGACATAAAATGAAGCCAACGATAATTAATTCTATTTTAACTATACGTGGAATTCCAAATGGATGTTATAAATTGTCTTTAGAAAGACACTGTGCGGCCGTATTTGAATATACGCTAGACAAAATAAACTTTCACTGCAAGGGAAGCTCTAAGCCGACATATTCGTGTATAAAGAGTTTTTACATTGTAAGATAATTTTTTCTTATATACGCTTCATTTTCATCAAATTCTTCAAGTGTACGCTACCATTTCACTTGCTTTATGCACAATGCGAAATTTTGCAGCTTACGAACTTATTCCTGCGACAAAACATTGCACCACCTGCCTCTGTTTTTTTGAGGGAGAAGGTTAAACAATGCTAAATACCTGGGAAGATAATTTAATCAAGGTCATGGCCATAGTAATTTTCTCTTGGCTATATGGCCCTGACAGGAAATAAAATCAAACATAACCCATATTACCGGGAGGCATTAAAACCATGGATGCAAAATTAACTGAGAATTGAATAGTTCCTACAGCCGGTACACTAACGTAATTTTTGCGGACTTAACCAGAGGTCCAAGATTCTCAGTCGGTTAGGCCATAGGATTAATGCCATACAGCCTATCCATGAGCGTTTGATCACAGTGATGATTTGACATATATTGAATTGAATGATTTCAATGAATGCATGCCAGGAAAAACGAAACTATCAGCTCAGTGCCGCGGACAATGCTGCGTGTACCATACCCATTCCCAACTGAGAGTTCAGTTGGAGATTGAGAAGATCGTTACCAAGGTTCCCTGACTGTCTTAGCTATTTGACTGGCGGATATCTGGCCATTCTCTAAAATCTTGGATTGAATCGTCAAAAATGCCCCAAATAATCCAAATGGAACTAGAAAATTTCTAGAGTCACGAAGGAAAAATTCTTAAATTCATTCTCCGAACATCGTTCGGATGGTTTAACGAAGTCGACCCCGAAGGTTTTCGGTTTCAGTCCCAGCCTCGCACGAACCGACTGTAGATTCAAGTAAAGCCGGGTCAAAATACCGCCTGCCACGCAGAGACACGTTTATCACAGGTAAGAAGAGCTTCCATTTATTACTAACTTGTTTTGCGGCTTGCAAAGCACACGGCTAATACTTCAACCGTACGAGCCTCATCTAGTTCAATAACATCCTTGTGAAAACCTTGAGCTAGCGTTCGATGTATTCATGTTTCAATGATGTCTCCGAGGCTTTCAGGGCAAAATTATTAATTTGTCAAGTTTCATTTGTCTTTTAATTCCCAAAAGATACTTGGATAGAAATAGAATACTACCAAATATCGAAGTCTGCCTACGTGCCCTGTTGGAATATTAATATATCTAAACAATAGATTGAGTGCAAGAAGGTTCTTTGGTTTGGAGGCGGAAATAAGGCAACAAGGCAATGTGCCAATAATCCGTAAGCGAACTCGAAATCATTATGAAGATGCTCTTTTTGCGTTACAATGACACATTTTGTTTTAAAAGGTTCATTGACGATCGAAGTGCAACTGTTCACAAAACATTATCCCACTTATTCAAAAGCATTGTTTTAAATTCTAGCTATGGCAAGACTATGGTAATAATTACAGTTATGGTTCATTTCACTCCAAAATGTTTGGAGTGAAATTGTAAATTATTTTTCCAAGGAAAATGTACAGACATTTTCCTGTAATTCGCGGAAGAAGTTTATCGCAATTGGTATCCAGTTCATAATTTCAAAGTCGTTATTTCATGTTTATGATATTTTTTCATTGCTGGTCTCTATATACTATGTTTGTCTTCCAGTTTTCTTTATGGGAGTTATTCGATATCATAGATATCATGATACACAATTTAATATGACCCCCGAGTCTTTCAAATCATAATATCGATACTAAGAGAGAGCGGCCCGGTCTTAGTGCTTGAAGCTCCCCCAAAATCAGTATACACCTATAGCCCAGAGCCCATTAATTACCCTATATTGGTTTATTGACGCTGAAAAACTCGATTGCGAAATCCAAAAAGCAAAAATTAATCAAAATTAGTGAGATCAACTAGAAAATAAATCAAACGCCTGGAAATGTTTACAGGGAATTCATACGAGAAGACGTCTGCTACAGCTGATAAAAATAACAACCCCCGTGATGAGCCAGAGGGCATTATGTATTTGACACCCACAAATGAATATAACATCAATTTCTGATTCCTATTTTGTATTTCAATTCTGCTAATAGTTAAAATCATTTTACCCAGAGAATGTCGTGGCAACATTAAAGTAGCGATCTTCTACCATTACATTAATTATAGTGGAGATGACTTAAGTTCACGCTAACCTTTTTTGCGAGGATGGGAATAAGTAATTAATCGTATGGTGATCTAGCTGTTATATGCTTTAAGTTCAATCTCCGTTATAGACAGTGTTGGAAGGAGACGAACAATGTTAAGTTTACAAACCTAGTGCCATCTGATGAGTAGAAAATAAACATGACGAGACCGGGAATTGTCACCATTGTTGAAATATTACAAAGGGGAAAGGTTTTCAATATTTCGTCTCTGTTTCATTTCAGTTCATTTAATTAAAATCCAAATAAATCGCGTGGCGTAGATTGATATACCACTGCCTATCATAATCTTGACAATGTTAAGCTAAAACACATAACCCTGTAAGGCAAACAACGAAAATAATATGGGTTGAATTTCCTCTTAGCGTGGGATTTATATGATATCCCTTGCTGCGGAAACAAGTGCCTCCGCCTTGGCATGCACGTTTCGTTCCTTTCCACTGAAATTTCCCAACAGAATCATTTAATTATTATTAACATTCGAGCCAACTTCCCACGGCCATACGAGTTTCCAGGTAAGAGGTTAATAAATAATCTGCATATACCGCGAATAGAAATTCAATCTATGACCAGCTGGTCTGCGTTTTACAAAAGATGGATTTCTCCACAATAAAGTATAACTCATATTGCACGTTTCATTCGTAGAATATTTCAGAAATATGAGTAACACAAATTAGCGTGAAAACTCTCTCTCTCAGATTTCGAATTCTGTCTTATTTCGAACGATGTGGGATGTAACACTCTTTTACTGTTCTAAAATTTGGCTCCACAATCAAGCTTGAAACTGAAAGGTAGTCTATCTAGAGTACTATTTGACAGCTTAGAAATTATCATATATCGTCTTTTAAGAGTTCGAAACGTTTTCATCTTTCTTCGCCATTGTTTGCATAAGATACCCACATTTCATGTATTGACAGAAAACTCGATGATTGTTTTCACGCAAGGACGGGTCCGACGACAGATGTTAAATTCAGTATTTCTCGCTACGCAAGGAACATGATCTGATTAATTAAAATAACTCAAGGAGTTTTGCCGCAAGATGTTATGAAAACACGATAATTTTTTTTGGCGGTGTTGGCAAAAAGAAGCCTTATTTTAACTGAGACATTTTTGAAAACTGTGGGTCATTAAGCGGCCTGACATATGGTTAAAGGAGTGTTAACTTTCATATTTCAAAAGGTTTAAGTACTGAACAGATGGCATTGGGATATTCGAGAAGATGTAGATCTGAGATCTGAAGTGGGTACTGCCACTTTTGATTGGCTTGGACGCATGCGCAGCCAGATCGAACAAACTAGACCTCGGTGATGCTTCTGATATATGCCGTTTAGTTCATTCGCCTGAACGCTTGTTTTATTCATTACTTGGTTATATATGTTCGATCATTCACATAAATCATTAAAGATAAAATTAGCGAGAAAATTTTAACATGGCGTGTCCTTATAAGGTGATGAAACATAACGATATATAATACACATGTGTATTTACCATTATCAATCTGTCTAAACGTGGCGACATGGAAATTTTGGGTTTAACTGTTTTCGTTAATTTTTATCCTAAAATGTGTTTCTAAATTTAAATATACATAAATATTAGGCAAAGACAAAACAAACACATCACAGTCTCACCCTACTTACTCGCGTGTAGTTAGTAATACGTTAGTAATTCCGGTCCCTGGGAGAAATAGATCATTAGTTTTACCAGGTTAAATGAAGTTTGACCTGTAAACTTATTAAAGGCTTTTGCTGGGATTAATCTATCTGTCACAAAACAGGAAAGTAATATTTTGTTATCAGAAACTCATATATAGCCTACAGGTATTGCCAACTGAATTCATGAGCACGTCAACAGGAATTAAAATGTCGTCGAAAGAAAATTGGCAAAATTGAGAGGAGCATTTGTGTACCGTACAAATAAGCCTGACCAAAAATACAAACACTATGGTTTTACCACGTATGTAACCATGATAACAGTAAGAATGCAGAACCTCTGCTCAGCTGAGGATCTGCATTAACAGTCGACCACCAAAGATAACTTGCAGCTTTTTTATACGATTTGTGTTTTCTTAAATAACTTAAAACCAAAACTATTTAACCTTTATAAAAAATGCAAGAATTGCGGAATAATCTTGCAATGTTGTATAAAATTTGAAATAAAGCAGGGCGACTGTTGAGTTTTGTAGAAGTATGATTTCCCAAATTTTAAGATGCCTTTTTCTTTACTAATAAGTTGAAACTAAATTGGTAGTTCACGATTTTGATTTTTTTAAAGAAAATTCATTACCTACCCGGTATTAATCCGCTGGTTTATCCTAAAGATAGTGTGCATGGGTGATAATCCCTCAACGTGACAGGAATTCGCGAGCGATCACAACTTGCAAAGTGTAGCAGAAGTTGTTATAATAATTTCCAAAGACATTGCGTGGAACATTAAAACATTTTAACTTAAGAGTTAAGACTGTAATACATCAAAATTAGTTGTCTTGACTAGATTTTGACAAACGGAAAGCTTAGTGATTGTTTCTGCAGCATCCTTTAAATCAAATTATCTTCATGAATGTAAAGCTCTTTTTCGGCTCGTCTTCTCAATTGCCTTTTTTAATGTTAAATCCTCCGCGCTTAATTTATTTTGACAGGAGAGAACAATTTAGTTAATTTTGATCCTAAAGGATTCCCTCCTCTCAACAAAATAATAATTCTGTCAAAGTCATTCCTTTCTTCCTTTCTCTGATAAACAAGATTTCATTTTATATTAATTTTGCCATTTTTTTGACGCAGCCTTCTTATTCCATGAGAAACTTTGAGAAGCACACCGTGCATGGCAGCTTAATGACGGAAACTAGCGTAATTTTGTTTTTAGAACTCGAAACAGCACTTTATGTTTCCAAAAGTTCTTTCCCTTGCGATTAAGGTTAATAAATTATTCAAACGCCTTCACAAAGTGAATTACACCTGACCAACAATTAAATGAAGATCGTTTTGTCCCGATTTACATAAAGACGTGATGTCAGTGGGAGGCGGCGGTGTATCATAGAGGTTATAACAGGAGAGAAAGACAACAGTCTGTAGAACAGCTTCTTTATCTTAACAAGATACTTTTTTCTCCACAATAGCAGCAGTATCTAAGGTGAGATTGGCTAGAAATTGTAATCTTAGGGCATCTATGTAGTAATGTCATACATACTGAAATTACATTGTATTTTATATGATGCTTAGCTAGCGAGCGCTTACCTATAGATTTCGCAAAAGATTTTGCTCTCCTAATGTTAGCTTTACGAACTGCCAAAATACACAATAATATAAGACCAGGATACGTTTTGAGCCAAAAGTGCACAACATTTTCCCTGTTGAAACTGATGTTGTATGGTGTTACTAATGACTTTTCTAAAGATAAGGAAACCGAAGAAAAGTTAAAGACTACGATGGTGAATTTAACTACGTGATGAAAATTAGAAATAATGACTGATAACATTTTTTTAACATTTATACGCATCGAACCTTTTAGGAAAAGAAAGCGCAATACTGCTGGTTCTATTTGTCAGCATTTTTGTTGGTTTCGTAATTGATGCCGAGAGCAAGTCGCGGCAGATGTTCGAATACAGCAGACTGTTGACAAGGGAGTCACGGAGTTTACACTTCCCCTCTATCAATAGACATTTGCTCTTCAGGATGAAAATCCGACCTCACTTTGTGAGAATTAAGTCTAACGAGGTCGGCAACGCTTTGAAATTCTAAATAGTCCGTGTGTCTCGCAACGTTTTGTCGTTATACATTTGTCTCCTAAACGTCTCGCGGATCCTAGCATTTTATTTTATTTTATGTCTGAGAAGGAGGTTTCTTGATTAGTAATGGCCTCTTATACAGTGTCATGTTTGAAAGCAAGACAAGTAAACAGGTAAATGGAACTATTATTTTGTTCTAAAGCTCTCACTGATTGAACCAAAAGAATTCATAATTGATTTTATTTGAAGCGAACATGTATTCTTTTTCATCGATCGGTTTTATTATGCTAATATCATTATGGCCGCAACACAATTTTGGCAGGCAACAGGCATACAAATTTCGATTGTGTAACACCGAAAGCATAGGTTGAAATACGTGCAAATGCATGAAAACTGAAATATTAAAGATGTCACTAAAAATAAATGTTTTTTTTTTGTTCTGTGTGGACGAACAGTTTTGCAAATGTTGTTTAAATCGACGCTAAGGCAATTAATGCGCATTTATTTTAATATAAGTGTGCTTATAACTTTTGTGATGCGAACTTTATTAGCACGCACAAAAATACGAAGTACAGCTCTAGCTTTAGGTAATATTATCTAGATTATATGAAGAAGACTTCGAGGAAAGAGCGTCCGTTGGCTTAAACCGTGCGGAACTCACTTATGATTTGGTCTATGCCTGACATACTAGTCAAAAGGAACAAAACGGCAGCCTTTGTTGAGATTCTTTTCAAAATAAGCTAACTCAACAAAGGTGTTAATGAACAAAAGATAAACTTATAGTTCCCAAGTGGTTCTTGGTTGAAATTAAAACCACAGTGTTGATGATAAACATATTGAACTCAACTGTTAACTGAGTAGTTGGGGCCACTGGAGAGCAAGTTACTAACATACCTTGCAAGTCAGGGCAAGCAAATTTAATGTGATTTTATTCACACGTGGGTAGCATATTGTGAAACGTCAAGTCACGCCTGTAATTTATCAGTGACTGTATGAGTGGCCGTTTTTGCTTTGTTTTTGTACATTTCAAAGCATATCCAATGTGATTCTTTCCAATGTGATTGTTTGTATGCACATGGCACCTTTTAGAATGATCCTTTTAAGACCCTTAGATATATTTCAAAACAAAGAATGGTGTGACGTCACACTGCTTATCTTAAACGATAAAAGAGCTATTTCCTATTTTTGAACAGAAAATAGTGTTATCGTAAACAACAAAAGCTGTGTACATCCGAAATATTATGTCCATAAAATACCACTTCCACATATCCTTACCTCCTGAAATTAGGGACGTATTTGACTTATGCAAATTTTTTGGGCTTCTACCTTGGTCTTCAAAATTCTGAATGGCTCAAAATAGAATTATTTCCACATTTCACCTTGTACTAATCATAAATTTGATTGCTTATTCTTTCAATTAAGGATTATATTTTCTCGATTCTGATGATGTTACATGATATTTCTAACTATATGCAGGAAGAGACAGCAGTGTTTGGTCTATGGATGAGGCGATCATAATCACATTTATCATATCACTAGCTGCAGCGTAACAACTTTGGCCATCAACATCGCTCGTAATGAACAATACAACCCACATACCAAACCTGGCTACTAAGCCGACAAGTGAAGCTGAATCTAACGATACCAAATGGCTGGACATTCTACAGTTCACACTGTTTGCGGTAATATTTACCTTGAGTGCTGCAGGGAATACGTTAGTTTGCTTGGTGGTGGCTCGTAACCGACGCATGCGTACAACACGTAATTATTTGCTTGTCAATCTCGCGGTCTCGGACCTGACAGTTGCCTTGTTATGCATACCGTTTGATATGGTACTAAAAATTGTTGCCCCTGAATGGCCGCTTGGTTCCGCCATGTGTAAGTTACTGTGGCCTTCTATGACGCTTGTTACCAATTCGTCTTCAGCTACACTTGCAGTCATAAGTTATGACAGGTAGGAATTGTTATATAATGTGTGACAACTAATTTTTAGTTGTCACAATACCTCGATAAAACATAGTTAAACACTTCCTTCACTTCCCATAGGCAGCAATATTTTTGACAGGCGCCAAATACGACTACCTCTAATGAAAGTGAGTTTTTGACCATACGCCGAATATATAGAAAGTATGCCTTGTCTTGCTTGTTCCCACGGCTTACCAATGAAATTTAAAACTAGAGGCTTAAGGTCCAAGACGTCGCAAATGTTTATGCTGACCAGAAGGATTAAAGAAGGATCCTGGAAATTCAATGTACAATTTACAAAACAAGATGGGATTAAAGATAGACCCGTTTTGAGCTGATAGGGCGATTATGAAAGCCATTCGAAACCAAAATCAAGCCACATAGTTGTTGCAGCATACCGAGCGAACTGACCTGAATAGAACAAGCTAATTTTTAATAACCTGCAGTTAGGCTAAGTATTGCAGTTGTCTTTAAAGCCTTAAATTTCTAACAGGTTCTTATTTTGTAGAATCAACATAAAGTCTATTTAAATCACTTATGAAATGAAAAAATAATTATTATGTTCCGAATTAGTTTGGCTTTGTTTCATTGATATTTTAAGCACTAAGAAATACAGTAACTGAAAAATGAAGTTTGTACTTGGTTATTCAGCCAGCAGTTAGGCCTGATTAATAATAATAATAATAATAATAATAATAATAATAATAATAATAATGGTTTAATGGTGACATTTCTACAGAGCAGCTCTATATTCATCATGAACTAACTAAAAGTTAAAGACACTATAAATACATCGGTATGATTTACAAGTAATGAACTATGTGAAAACACTTACAAATATCTAAAAAAATCAAAATCAATTGAAATCAATCTAATCTAAGCTCAGCCTTGGTTTTCAAAAACTTAAAAACTTTCCTCGCAAATGTTCAGTTTGGCATTAATCTCAAGTTTGATGCCATTTGGCAGACTGTTAAATAATTTAGAGGCTAAACCTTGAAATGTTCCTGTTTCAAGAGGCACAACCAGTTCAGTGCGGTGTAGCACACGAGCGTAGGTTCATAGTAGTTTGAACTCTTTGTAGGGTTAAATAACTTGGCCAGCAAGTATCATATATATATGTTATTTACCGGCTGGGAGGTCCGTATCGTGAAAAACTGTGACCGAGGTCTTGAAAATGCTGGGGGCAGCATTTTCAAGCCCGAGGTCACAGTTTTTCACGATACGGACCGACCCAAAGCCGGTAAATAACTTATTTATTTTTTTCTTACTGTAAGGGAGCTCAATTTTGTCACACAGCGAGCT
>Ga0126337_10002545_pt1 | contig 11654 bp, 7 predicted proteins | sample DipCmetagenome_FD_92527 | JGI IMG/M metagenome (GOLD analysis project Ga0126337, IMG submission 92527) | Coral microbial communities from La Bocana,Puerto Morelos, Mexico - Diploria C A metagenome | ecosystem: Host-associated > Invertebrates > Cnidaria > Coral | place: La Bocana,Puerto Morelos... | reverse complement strand
GAGGAGAATGGTCCCCGGGTCGCAAGTTATACCGCTGATAACAGTCACTCACCATTACAATTGCAAGTAAAGTAGCCCCCTCAGAATATCGTAGGAGGAGTGCAGAGCCACATACTGTCATGATGTAACCAGCAATAAATAGAAATGCAAGAGCACCAGGAGTCCAGGAACATCCTGCTCTACCAAATACACATTGGAATCCAAACATCCAGCTAGAAAAATTAATAACTAATTATAATAAACAAAATGCATGACCTGTAAACAGAATATATTAAGCAATGCCTATCAGAAATAAAAAGATTTTTAGCCTTTTAAAGACGATCAACCAATCAACAAAAATTAGGTAACTCTTGACCGACTCTCGACCAAGACATCAATCAAGTGTTAAATGAGTGTCACTCAAGGTGTCAATTGCATGTTGATGGAGGCGGGTTGATCGAGGGTACTGATCAACACTTGACTGCAGATACCTTTAGAAAACATGTTTCAGTACTAGTGTATAGCTATAATATTAAATGGCCATAATTGTGTATTCCAGACTGATGATGTCTCTCTACAGAAAATATCTGAATATAAAGTGTCTCAAATTGGTTGGTAATTGACAGTTGCAGTGTACTTTCAAACCCAAGCTATTACCAGTATCAATGAACTTAGGTTATCATATATAATTTGTTAATTACCAAATACAACTAAAGATTTACACCCAAAAGGATAATTGAAAATTGTCTTATAATTACACAGGCCCTTGATGGCCTAAAAATGTTTACACAAACTGTATCAATTTGGTATATATTAATTGCATGGTTTGTGGAAAAAGAAGTCATCAGTTCTTGCATGTAGCTGAGGTCCCTGAAGCTATGTGGCTGGCATTACATTGTACAAGAGCAGTACTTCATTTGCAGCTTAGAAACAGTTTTATTATTAAATATCATGTTATTAATGCTTACTTCTGAATGAATTCATGAATGCTGTTTGTAAATCCAAATCCTGGAATAAAGTCAGCCCAAAACAGGGGTATGATAACAAGAAGTTGTGCCAGTGATGTCCAAAATAGAACAGATACCAGCCCTGCCCGGGTGTGGTGACTGCCTTGCATCTTGACTACTTTCTCTTCAACTATGAAAGCGGCAGCTGCAATTCCCTTTGAAGAAATGAAGGAGGGAATTTACATTTGTAGATCAAGATCTAGAGTACTTAAGGTATCCGTGGTTGAGTGTTGATTGATGCTTTTGATTGATACTCTCGAGCGACAATCACTTGACACTCCATCAACACCTTTTTTTAACACTCCATGGACATCTTGGTCAGTCAGTCGGGAGTGGATTAATTTTTGATCAATGCAAATGAGTCAGTTGATACTCGGCTGACTATCGACCAGCTGTTGATCAAGGGTAAATCGAGTGTCAACCGCGTATCTCTCAGGATTTTTATTGAGTACTGATCAAGATGTCGATCAAGGATATTGATTGAGGGTGTTCCTTTAGTACAGAAGACCCAGAAATTTAATGGACAATTTGACATTTATCTGTATCCTTTCTTCTCTTGTTAACATGAATCTGAAGCGATTACTACTGGTAGTATGCCTCCTGTGCAATGGATGAGCTACAGTTACAATAAATGAAGTACTGTTCAAACATTAATTTGCAACATAATAGTAATAAGTTAACAAATGAGCAATGTATTGTTCTAGAAAACGTCAATAATCCTCCCACGTTTCCCTTCATACTCTTCTTTGAACATTTCTATCATTGAAACAGACAGAGCAGGCAGAGACACTGAAGGATATGGTGATATGTGCATTATTTAGGTATATGCAAGAAACTCTTTCAGTGTCTCTCCCTGCTCTGTCCATTTCAATGATAGAAATGTCACTGGGGCCCTGAATGTTACAGGTTAACTTGCCTGTAGTTGATGCAATTCACCCGTAATTAAAAGTAACTGTTTGTTATATGTGTGACAATCAAATGTACTCCTAGCTTGTAGAAGACGTAGTGGCCTCAAGAGGGGTAAGACACTTTTCTCTCACAGTACCTCTTTCCACCCAGGTGTATAAATGGGTACCGGTAGACGTAATGATGGGGGTAGCCCTGTGATGGACTAGCATGCCATCCAGGGGGGAGTAGAAATACTACTAATTGCTTTATGTTACAGAAACTGTGTTAAGCTCTGTCCCAATGGTGATATGAAAGATGTTTTTACAAAACATTGACAGCCCTCAGAAAAGTCACAGTTCCTTGGGACTTCATTATATAGCAGGATTTCAAAGGAATGTTGCATACTCACAAATCCAAGCATAAAAGCTAAAGGCCACAGGACTCTTCCAACTCCTTTAGCTCCTCCAAGATGACTTGTCCCGTGAGCGTCAAGTTGCGAAGAGAACATAGGAATAAGACATATGAACAGACCAAGTACAACTGCAATGGCAGATAAGAGTTTTCTTCTTGTGGGAATCTTCTTTAAAAGCAGGAACCTGTCAATAAATAAGAAAAAAAAACAATAGTAATTACTATTACTAAATCAAACATTTTTAGTATGCTTTGATAGCATATCAGGCAAGTTCAGTCAGACCATGGTATCTTAACAGACAGAGTTGAGCCAAAATACCCATGGCATATCCAAATTATCCTGATGATATACTGCTGAAGAATACCAAAAAGATACAATTGGTATTTATCGCACTGCTAGCTGAGCAGGATGGTAGCTACATCAGGTCACTCAGTAATTTTGTAGATATTGCAGGATATCAGGACAGTAGACATGGCTTCTGATTGACTAATTGGGAGTTTGAGCATGGTAATATGGCTTATTATGACTCAATCAACAACTATAGGAGATTTACTCTCACAGTGTCTCTCTCCAGCCTGGTGTAATTCTCATGATTCATGCCAAGAGGGGGATGGGGAATCATTGCAAATTGCAATCAGGTTTAATCCTTATCCCAGAATTTTTTTTGGGGGATATGTTTGAAGAAATTCAAATTAAAGAATTTGTCAGAGAAGAAATTATAATTTACTTTATCAAACTCATTTTAAATTGTTTTATGATCCTTTTTTGGAGGGCTAGTACATCATAATAAAGGGTGAAAGTTTCTAAAGAAACTGTGGTGCTGCGTCGGTGGGGGTAACAAGGTCTGACGAAGGGCTAACGCTCGAAACGTCAGCTTTATAACTCGTTACAATGGCCAATTTACATTTTCAACTTAGTTGATATAACCAAATTTCCTAGTACATCATAGTTTGTTTTTGGTATGCTGCGGTGCTGGCAAATGTAAAATGCTGGAGATTGTTAAATACCCAGAGAGCACTCAGTACTCCTGCGAGATATATGTCACTGTGAAGGGTATGGTTTTCAGGCAGTTTAACCTGGGATGTGATATAGATATCAGACAGTTTTGGTCCACCGAGAATAGGGTTCTTTATCCGGAATTCTATAATGGCAACTGAAACTTAGAAGTGACCTTAACAAAGGCCTTAAAACTATTCCGGAACATGCAGAAAGAATCTGGAATGAACTAATCAGTGTACAAGAAGCCAATCACAGATCGCTAACTCATTAAGCTGGCTTAACTGTACCAAATAAGAACAGAGAGATCATCTGATGGGGCTTCAAAAGTATTCTTGAGAGATCGAGCTGCTCCGCTTGCGTGGAAATGAACTGTTGAGAACGGACCTTCAAGGTGGTAACCAGGCCTGCCTGGAAAACCAGTTCCAGGCCGCCAACATTCAGTCTGGTGCCTCGGAGTGATACCGCTCATTTTCGCGTCTTCGTCGCTTTGTGAGCGCGCGCTTAGGGACGTTCGCGCTAATTTTTTCTGCGCATCCTTACTCCGCACGAAATTCACACTCCACGTCATGCATCGAACGCGCGCGCTAAGCAGTAAAGTTTTCTTGTGACGTAACCATATTCCAAAATTAAAAATCGCCTTCCTTCTGAGGTTTTAGTTTCATCAGATTGTAGAACTTGGCGTCTTACAACGTTTTAGCCCGACAAGGCTCTTCGTTTTGCAACAAGGCACGAGTTTCCAAGCTTTTGCGTTGCGTGACTAAAATGGAATGCTGTCGCGCGGGTCAAAAATGAGTAATCGCTTTTATTTTTACTAACTGAACAATTTGCACTAGAAGAAATATTTATTTCAACGTGTAGGAGGTTGCGTTTCAATAGCACAACTCAACGACAGATGTTTCTGTTACTTTACGGCAGTCATGTTTGTGCCCCTCCAAAGGGTACAAACATGGAGTCTCCATGCAAAGTCCTATAAATCTGGATAAAACGCTGCTCCAAATAATTCACGAATGAAAAACAGCAGAGACCTAATTCTTGGCGAAGTTGTTTAATATATATTTATCATCTATCGTATCCCTTATTCGTGACTTTATTCATTGAATGGTTACGATATTTAGGTTTGATTACGTAACCGTAACAGGTGAAAACAACAGGTGAAAACAACCAACTTTGCGTGGTGATCTTGGACGTTCGATGACCCCTACTAGTATTTTTTCCGATAGGTCATTTTTTCTACCGATTTTCTACGTTTTGAAAAAAAATGAAGAAAATCTATAAGTAGAAGTTTGAAATTCCATTCGTTTGACCTCTTCGTTTAGCTGTGCGGCAGTTTCACTTTACTCCGGGGTTATGGTTTAAGAAAATGATGGCATGATTTGCCTCTGTTGACTTTTATTATGACCATTCTGAATTACGTGCACCAATCTATCAAAATCAAACTAGTTTTCCACACGCCTTGTCTCTGAAACGGAGCCGGTAACCCCCAAGTTTTATTTCATTTCTGAAACAAGTAAATCATTATCTGTCCACAGTAGAAGTTTAAAAAATATATCGCGTAGAAAATTTTTGCGCGAACGTCCTTAAACTGCTTAAACTGCTAATCTACGCAGACTGCATTCAGTCTTGTGCCTGTGTGCCTTTTCTATCGATTGCTACCGGCAGCTTGTGCAAATCTTACCTCAATATCAGAGTTACAGGAATGGAAAAGTTACCAAGAATAGCTTGTAAATAAGGCGGAGTTCTGTTACCACTGCTGGAAAATACGATAAAAATTGCTGAAACACCTTGAAAAGTACCAACCAAAAGCATTAACCGACGGTAATTCCAGTCTGTTTTCACCAAGTAGTTTGGGCAAATGAAGCCACTGCATGCCAACACCGAACCAAAGACAATCACGAACGAAAGCGAAGCAAAGAATACGACAAAGTAACCGTCTACCGTTGGTTTCCATTTAGCCGTCTGGTTTTGTGCTGATGTCGTGCTGTCGATCCACAAAGGCAAGCTGACATATTGCGTGACTTGCCCGGTCACGACAGCCATCGAAAATAATATGGTGGCTATACCGAGCAAAAACGTTCTACTCGTTTGTCGTCTTTCTTGATGCCTGTCACCACAAGTGTCTGTTAACACGCTGCTGTTGATAAGAGGATCGTGTTCTTTAGCGAAACTGCTTACAGAATAGTTGTTGTCGACCGACATTTCGCTTTACAAACTGTTATTTTGACCAATGCGAAGCACACTGTCAAATCAGTGAAAAGTTAAATAGGTGTGAAAAATCTGTACACAGGTGTGATACGTCATCAATAAAAATTGAAATAAACTGAAAAAAGGCAGGCTTGAAATAAGACAGTGAACGTCTCGTATTATACCCCCTGCATACTAAAATAGAGTAAAGTCAGTTCCATCATATGAAAGTCATGTGAAATAATAAACTGTTGTCATAAGGGAGGGGAGGCTTCAACTACGTTCCCAGGCTTTCACTCCTTTGCCTCCCCAGGAGATAGAGCCTGGGGTCGAGTTTAGGAAGGATTGAGTGTATTTGCACTGGTGTTTTATTGTCAAATAATTTAGTCTTTTTTCCTGAACTGAAAGGTTAATTAACACATTTAAATCTGTCCTAAAAAAAAACTTCAGCTATAATGAGAAATCGTGACAATTAACAACAAGCAGTCGTACCAAAACCATAGCAGTACGCAGTGCAGTCCCGCGGGAAATTCTGCGATCTGTAATACCGCGACATCGAAGAGATTTTTCGCGCGGTTTCATTTATCGTTGCCACCAATATACTAGTAGCGTAGTTGTTGCCCGATCTTCCCCTGTAGTTTGCTTAGGGTCTACCTTTTTTTGATACTAGTGTTTCCTTGCTTGGATTTATTTACTTCCGTTTGTTTGGCTTTAGCATTTATTTTAGGCTAGGGCACTGCACTTGCTGACCGCCTCCAGAACTTCTCGAATAACACCGGTAACATGTACACTTAGCGCGCGCCCCTATCTTGAAATAATTAAATCAAAACTCATTGGAGGAAGTTTTTGTAACCCACAAATGGCGTGATGAGGGTGGTAAAAATTTTACACCTGTTCAGGATATAACATAGAGTTTCTAAAAGTCCTTTTCAATAATTCCTAATGAGGTCAAATACAATGTTACAAGGGAAAATGCTGCTTGAAAACGTAGGATCTGTCCACGGTTGCACTTCTTGGCTTTCAGGTTTGGATTCTATCATGTTGTTGTCGATTTAAACTCTCTACGTAGTAATCAGCTTTGCCTGTGTCCTGGGATGTTTTTCCGTGCCTTTTTTCGGCTCACAAAACTTGCGTGAATTTGTTTCCGACGGGTAGTGGTCGTGGGAATGATTTTTTTTGTACAAGTATGCTTATAGGAAAATATTTTTCTGATTCATGATAATAATGTTAACAAAGTTTCCACCGCCATTATGTCCGAATCAGGAGAGAAAGTACTGGCAAGCTGGCCCGATGCAGATCTTGGTATAAAAGTTTCCTTCCAAACTGTGACGGTCGCATGCTTGGGCAGGCCAACTCAAACGCATCAATATATTAATAAGGAAATTACTGCATAACAGTGATAAACAATAAGCCACGGTCCTCAGCACAACACAAAAAGATAGAACATCCTCGCAAAATAGGGCGGGGGAAAACACTTTGACACATAGTTCAAAAGCACCAAACAATATAGTTGTAAAACTAAGAAAAACGTTCATATTTTACAAATCAGTGACTGCTGTGTAAACGTTCGGTGACAACTGTCCGAGTAATTGTACACTAGCACCCACTAGCGATACCAGTACTGTGAGTGCCTGAACTGCGTGGTTCCGATTTTTTTCCTTCTGGATATGATTGTCCAATGCATTGTTGAGTCATTCATTCCCACAAGTTTACCCTCATACGGGTCGGCCTGCAGCTATGTAGCCCCTCCAATGTTAAATTTCTTCTCTTGTACGCCTTTCATCATCCAACGAGATCTCTGGCTCCCTTAGAAATGAACAAACAGTGTTGAAGTTAACTAAACTAATTAATGAATTGTGAAAAAATGCTGCCCGGCAGCCATCGCCTGTCAATTTTTAGCACTCAGGGTTTATGAAAGCAATAACGTTTTAAACTAGTATAAAACTTAAGAAATAAAACACATGTTCCTATCGAGTTTTGGAATAAATCTACTAGCGTGTTATCACGAATGCCGTCTTCTGATTGGCTACGCTACTCACTATGTATTCTGTGATATCTATTCTGTAGTGTAGCAGTGTGCCCTCGTTAACAAAATTACGGCCGCCTCTTAACGTGTCTGTGAAGAGGATTTAGATTAAGTTTTGAACGACTAGTAGATTACTAAAACAGTTAGATTATTCTATCACGCGATAGTCTCGAGTTCAGAGTCTAATTGTTTAATAGAAACACGATTTCTAACAAATCAGCGCGCGCTTTTCTGAAAGGAAATAACTCTCATGAATGACAGAGGATTGTGCATTACTGTCCTAACTAAGGGCAATTATAAACAAAACAATAACGTTTTCAATTACATGTAAAACATCAACTTTTTGAAATCCCCAGCTGGTTTGAGGCTAATCATTTGGTTATCATCTCCTCTTGGCACTGACTGAATGCAGATCGGAACAGTCAGTGTGGGCAAGTTGAACTACGGACTGCCGATTGAGGATTAAATCAAGGGCTTTCGGACAGATTCTGTGGCACTAAACCGGCTACTCGGCCACGCCACCTCTCTAACAAGTTACTTATATATGTGGTTTAGAAAATGCAATTTTTTTACCCTATGATGTAGATCAAAATGGCCGAAAACAAGACCATAAGAGCGCCAATTGCAAACCCCGAATCGTTGACGTCTCCATCCGAATGCCATGTGAACGGGTCTTCCCTGAACAAAGACCAGAAAATAAACACCAGTGGCGCCACAGGTGACTGCAATAAAACGAACCAGTGCAAGGAATTGATGAATATACTATTTCCAATGGAATTAAACATGACTATCAGGGACGGAAAGGTTGGGGGTGAGGGTGGGAGGGGGGGGGGAGAAGGGTGGGTGAGGAGAGCTGCGGCATCACTTTTTTTCGAAACGCGCCCAGAATTTGTAAGCGGGAAAATTTAATATTATATCCGGTTTAGGAGTTGGGAGAGGTGAGGGGGGGGGGGAGGGGGGTGGGTAGCCATTAGTGTAGGTGGTGGCTTCGGCTCATTTATCTGAATGTTCTGGAACCACCCCTGACTATTGTCAAGAGAGATCGAATGACAGAAGAGTTAATCTCTCATATATATATACCATTTCTGCCAACTGTTTTGTTTGGGATGTCTAAATAATTAGCAGCTCTTTTGGTATTAAACTATACCGGTTAAAAGGAATGCACCTGCATTTGTCTCACCTCGACAATAGCTAGCCAAGTGGATCCCTCAGAGTGTCGAAGCAGATGTACTGTTGCTACACAAAGAAAAACGCTCATGAAAATATACAAAGTTCCCCTGGTACCAGATCTAGAACTGCAGCCATCAGAGCCAAAGAAACATTGCAGACCGTGCCACCAGCTGTAACAGTAATATGAAGAAGTTTATTTACTCACTCCCGGTAATCGGCTTTATCATAAAATGCATTTTTCCATTCATGCCTGAATTCTTTCAGGCTTTAATTTCACAACTGCTTAAGTTGTGTGTATAACTGCGATGATCAATCATGTCTACATATCTTTCAAATGTATGATCTTTCATATATTCATTTGCAATGTATTTTTCGTTCCTTTTCATTGGCCGAGAGCCCCCCACGTGATGTGCAATTAACTGCCCACAAATCAATCTCATTCCCAGAACCCACGTAATCCTTCAGCGTCCAAAAATCGTTAATTGTTATATATTTAGTATTACTGAGATGATAAAAAAGTTATCCCTCCAAATTTACAATACTGAATCGTTTCTCTTTGAAGTTTATCTCATTCAGAGGTTATACGAATAACAATAACGGGAACTCACCTTGTTCCAAAATCAGCTATGGAGGGATTTCCACTCCCTGGCAGAATATTTACCCAGAACATCAAAGCAACACAAAGTAGTTGATATGTGGAAATCCAGAAAATCAAGTAAACTAAATTGATTCCTCTTCTTGACCTTTCATTTTGCATTTTCACACCTTTTTCCAAGAGCACTAACGATAAAGCTCCCGGAACCTGGTTTTGGAAAGACAGTGGCAAGTTGAAATGATCCGAAATGCTAGCCAGCTGAGAATTGAAGGGGGGGACTTACTTCCATATATTGGCTATCATTATTTGTACATTTAACTAATATCATAAACAAAGCTCTTCACAGTGCCTTTAGCATCGTCTGAGCTAAGTAACTAATTATAAGATTGGTCTGAAACAGATAGAGTATTGGAACCGCGTAGCACCCGTGAAATAGCAACTATAATAATTTTCAATACATGTTTGGGTGCCAGAGATGGGCAATACTGCTGATACAACAAATCTCCCTGGGTTATTGCCTTTTTAAAGGAAACTAGGGGGAAATCTATGCCTCGTAGCTTAGTCGGTAGGGCATCGGAAGATCCAATCCGGAGTTCGTGGGCTCAAACTCCACCTAGGTCAAATTTTCTTTGACCCGTTGGGACTCCCAAGATTTGGTGTTTCGGCAGTATAGTCTACTCCCGGCACCCAAAAATGTATTAAAAATTATTATATAGTATTTAAGGGTCTGGGAGGTACGTGACCATTTGGTGTATTGCTAATAAAATGAAACGTTAAAACGCTCTGTTACAAATGATTGAGTCTAGCTACATGACTGCTGCAGTCCTGAAAAAGCAACCGATGATATCTCGAATTGAAACTGCCTGCTTAAAAAAATCAATCCAATAGCCCAAACCGCTGTCAACATTTTAAGATTTTCGTGGTAGTGATCTACAGCCAGCATGTTAGCCATTTCGAGGCGAACTTCTGAGGTGGCCTCCGTCGTAAGCCTGGCGGTTTGTTTTGGAGGTATCCTCGCCGCTTTTTCAGTATTGATGCTTTTCTTGTCATTATTTACGTGGTAAACAAATGATGATGAGGATGAGATTGACGATTTAGTCCGGTATCAGGCCCAGAATGCGATGAACCCATTGCACAGGAATTTTGTATCAGAAAAGCGAACAACTGTTCGCACAAGAATATAGCACGTCTGCACATATCCTTATGTCACGTGCTAGTCTCAATGCTAGTCATGTGATACAAGGCAAAAAATACTTACGAAACGTATCGTTATCATCAGGGGCCACAATAGATTCTGCACGCCTTGAACATTTGGAACGAGGTACACAACAGGAGAGAGCGTCACAACCAAGGCGCACAATAGTTTCCTAATGTTGGGCGTCTTTCTTACAATAAACCGTCTAGAAAGAGAACAGATTTATCAATAATGTGTTCATTGTCTCAGGTGATCTGCTCTGAGGAAGAGCCACAGTCCAAGACACATAGTGGTTATACTCACATTAGGCCCTATTCGCATCCTTGGTATAAGACTGGAACTAGCTTGCAACCGAGGCTAACACGGGAAGTCATTTCAAATGCAAATGAAATTTATCTCTTTTTATTCTATTCCCTGGTTCCAGTCCCAAGCCAAGAATACGAATACGACCTATTGGGCATCTTTAGGAAGCAGAAAAATAGCCTTCAGTGCAGGCGTATTTTGGGCGCGCGAGTGCACATTCGTATTAGGCCGCCATCTTGGATTCAGTAACTCTGGAGGATTGGGGCGAGGAGATATTCGCCGAGGGAGTAGGAGTTAAGTGGAGAAAATGGGCAAGGCGGGAGGGGGAGGGGAAGAAAAAATACGCCTGCCCGCAGGTCTTGTTCGTTTGCAAAACCCGTACACCATATGGACGGGGGCTCTGATTGGTGCTGTAGGTTGCAATTTAATTGATGCCTGTCAACCTAAGGTAGTTTTTCTTCCGGCCGACTCGCTGACCTTTGATGATGCTCTCACAGAATCGCTTTGATTTCTCTCTGAGCTGGCTATATCGCGTGTGTTACGTCCCGGCATTTCTTCCCTTGTTCATGGAAGTGATTTATTAGCAGTTCTTCCGACGGGCTTTGGTAAAAGCCTTATCTTCCAGTTGTTGATCCGTGTAACACAAATATTATCATCGAAAACTGCGTGTGTGATTTTGTCTGTCCACTCAAAACCATCGTGCAAGATAAAGCATCTTTAATGGATTTGACGGCGACATCCCTTGCTAGTGCTAGTTTACAAGATGTCGAAAACGGCAACTGATCTTTGCGTCCGCAGAAGAAATACTAGCTAAGCCTTTTCTCTCTTCCCTGAAAAACAGAATATATACAACACGCAAAACAGTCACCAGGCTTGCGCTTAAACGGCTACATTTGAAT
>Ga0126337_10002544_pt1 | contig 11657 bp, 7 predicted proteins | sample DipCmetagenome_FD_92527 | JGI IMG/M metagenome (GOLD analysis project Ga0126337, IMG submission 92527) | Coral microbial communities from La Bocana,Puerto Morelos, Mexico - Diploria C A metagenome | ecosystem: Host-associated > Invertebrates > Cnidaria > Coral | place: La Bocana,Puerto Morelos... | reverse complement strand
GAGCTGAACAAACCACTAATGACCCCAAGGACTCAGATTAGAATAGGGAACTGGAATGTGAGAACAATGTATACTGCAGGAAAGCACCAATATAAAGCTGGGATATATTAGGAATATTTTGGGATGATGAGGTGTGGTAAATAAGACTGTGTTTGGAGTGAAAAAAGCATGGATTCCAGACTTTGCAATGTATATTGACTGGATTTGTGGATTTCAAACATACCACGAACGTAGATCAGCTGTGAATTTTGGTCAGGATTCCGAAGGACTGTCTGAACTCTGCATGTCTTGACTTTCGGATAATGAATCCTAAACAAAGTCAGATCTTTAGTGATTTTTGGTCGGCGTTGGTCATTTCAGTTTGCGTCCTATAGAGTTACTTTTTCCTGCGATACTCGCATAGCCTAGTTAGCCCAGACTGTTTTAGGGACGGACCATTAAAAAGGTGATGGGAAAAATTCATTGAAGGGTGGGTGACTGAAAAAAAATACCGTTCAATGAAGAACGGTGAGGAAAAAAAACATTCCTGCAGAGTGAATTGCATTGTTTTTCTAACAAACTGTACCCATCTGACGGGCACCTTGACAACAGCAGATTTCTTGAGCCTGGTGGAACCCCCGTTCAACTGAGTTTTTGTATAATTAGGAAAACGGAAATTTTTCTATTCCAAGAATCAAACATTTTGAGCGCAACAGCCTCATCATAGATACTGATAGCCAAACACTCTTGAAAAAGACCCTTATGGGTAGCCAGGGCTCAAAGTTACAAAAAAACCTTGTGCTATTAGCAGTCACTGTGCTTGATTCATTAGCATTTAAGCTAGCACATACCATGATTTAAAAGCCTCGATATCTAGGATTTCATAACTGAAATGTATAAATGAAAAAAATTGTGGACACAGATTTCAACACTCTTGTTGCCGCCAAAATCAACACTTGACAAACTATGGAATCGTGGAGGTCTTAACACAACTGATGCGTTTAGTATGTGTAGGTTAGGATTTTAGCAAAGTAAACTACGCATTATCATTCAAGTCCGATCGATATATTAAATTATCAGCTGAAAATTGTGGAAAACGCAACAATTTTGCAAAAGTTTTCTGGGGGACAGGCCCCAGACCATTTACAGACTGATGAATTTTATTGCAAGGATAATGAATATATTTCCTAAATTGTCAATTTCCAGGAATTTAGATTTTGGGGAGTGTCAATATCAAAAAAACGGAAAAACTCCTCAGTGGAAGAGAAATGTATCCCGGCAAGTTGAAAAATTTCCATCCCCCATTACTTTTCCAATGGTCCGTCCCTTAGAACTACATGCGAAATTCACAGCTATGACTCATATTTCACTATTTTGGCACGTGAATGTAGTCTATGCAACGGCCGTTATAATAATATAAGCGGGATTAGTTCATGTCCTAGCTTGGCTCTCAAGCCTTCTATGATGTAATGGTTGATGTATACGTTTCCCTGCTGATATGTAACGAGTATATCCCTATATTTGTTCTCAGATATAAATACGTTGAACTTAACAGTATGAGTCTCAATTACAACATTATTTGCTGCTTTAATTCTTGTTTTCAGACACCTCAACTGTTTTGGGCAAATTCTGTGGAACCTCTGCTCCAGTTCCAGTTATATCTACCTCCAATCACTTGCGCGTCTCATTTCACAGTGATGGCACGACCAAACAAAAAGGTTTTCTTCTCGAGTACAGTCTTGTTTCGCTAAAAGAGCCTGAATCGCCATCCCCTCCAGATTATCCCGGTGAGTAGCGGTATAACACCCCAGCGCAAAATCCTTGAGCTTTCATCCTTAGCTTTCCACCCCACTGTTGTTAAGAAAGGTTTCTTAACATCCAGTACCTCCAAAGCGTTTTCTTATTGTGGAAATGATAAATCCCGACCCATACACACAGTATGATGATAAAGTAGTGTGAATTTTTCATTGTTATGCTGCATTTGGAACGTATGGGCATATTCACATCACGTGTTTATCAAGTCTGGACTTTACTAGTCTTTCACGATAGTACAAGTATGATTAGCTACAGCCCTGAACAGAACTAGTTGAGAAAACAACTGTACCTTAATTTCCTGATATCTTTACTAAATTCGAAAACGTCTTTAAAAACATTCTGTTCCTACGTCCTCAAAGAGGTCAGGGAATTAAGCAGGTAGGTATGTAAACCGGTGATGCAGGCTGAGGCATCCCTTTAAGCATCGATTAAGTAGAGCACTGCGAGCGGCTAAATCAGTACTCAAACTGGAGGTCTTTCAGGCTTATTGGAACAGACTTGCTGAAACGTTTTTTTCTTCTTTTTAAATCCCAGGGCGAACAGAGAACACGGAAACTAACCCCGGCGGTGCAACAACAGAACACCATCCCAACAGTGGCCGTTCAGTAGATGTGACGACTTGTCTCGTTCATATTACTATGCTCACTTGCTTGACGCTAGTTGTTTACTAAACGCAACTGATAGATGTACTGCAGTGGACCCGAGAAAACAAAAATTGTGACCTGCAGTGGCAGATCGATTTATATACAAGATGGTACTAGTCTTAATGAAGTACTAACCTCCTTTCCAGCATTGGTCATACCATACTCGTTTCTCATTTATCACACGAGTTTGATTGAAGAGTAAGCGTAATCTTAATTTTGTAAACTATCACTCCGTTTACTTCTTTTTCTCTTGTGAAGCAGGATCATCCCATAATTTGTATTACGAAACAAATCTTCCCACCTTTGAATGAGGTTAATGGCGTGCAAACTTTAAATCTATACCAGCTACTCCTAGATAAATGTAACAAGTAAAACAGATATTGCTGTTAAGAATTGTGTGACAGGACAAAGGAAATATCATCCGGCTCTTTCTTCCTTTCTACTCTCCTTGTTTTCCATCTGTTTATACAACGAATTACTGAAAAGAGCTATTGTATTTCTATAGTATTTCCTACCTGAACACAATATGATACATTACTCCATATTTCGTTTATTCTCGTGTTTTAGTTAGTTCAGAGTTATTTCATGTCATTTTAGTTTTTTATTGATTCATAACACTGGTGATGACGTCATCAGACCCTGCCAATGGTCATGTGACTAATTTGGTCAAAATTTTGCCTCCTAAAATAGACTTGCCCCATACGCCAATGCCAATAAATGTTTTATTCATGTCAGAGGCCAATTTCGAGAAAAAAAATTTCGTACTTTCCATTAGAAATTTCCATCTCCAATCTCCAACTGTATGTACCTGTCAAGTGGTCGCTGGCGGGAGTTAAAAACAAAAGACAATTTTAAACTTTTAACTGGTCGCGGTCAATTACGAGAGGTGGTCACTTACAATAGATTCTAAATCTACTGATTTGACTTGGAAACTTTTGGTATTTTGGAAAACTGGTTGCTGAGGAAAGGTGATCGCTTACGAGAGGCAGTCGCAACGGCAGTTTCGACTGTGGCTTGTTTTTTACGCTTGTTATTCTGTTTTCCTCTTATTTTGTTTTTGCTTGCACTTAATTACTTTGCATTTTGAGAAACACTAGAAATTAGCATCAAAATTTACTGAACTATCACGTTTGATAGCTCAGTTGGTAGAGCACTGTACCGATATCGCAGAGGTCATGGGTTTGATTCCCGTTCACAGCTGCTTAGGTTGCGTGTATAACTGCGATGATCAATCATATACTCGTATCTTTCTCCGCAGTTCAAACATATGATCTTTTATATATTCATTTGCATTCTTCACCTTCTACGGGTATATTACGAACTCAAAATGTGACCAGCTCCCAGATGGTTTGATAGCACAGTTGGTAGAGCACTGCACCAGTATCGCAGAGGTCATGGGTTTGAATCCCGTTCAGGCCTGAATTTTTTTCAGGCTTTATTTTCATAACTGCTTAAGTTGTGTGAATAATTGCGTTGATCAATCATAAATTCGTACCTATCTCCGCAGTTCAAATATATGATCTTTGAGTTTAAGAGGATAGTATTCACTATAGAAATACTACTTTGATACAGTCTTTTAATGCTCTCTTATTAAAAATTGATCCAATTTATTAAGTGGACTAACTCAATCAAAAGCCTGAAGGGGACGCCCACGGGAATTTGATTGTCAGGTCTATCTCTTGGGTAGGAAGTTTGATTGTACGCGATGTCCCAAGGGGTAAAGAATGTGACACGAGCTAGGAACCAAGAGAGTCTGGCAATGAACCATCTGCCACCTTGTAAGTATCCAGTTGTCCCCAATAGTAGTGAGGTCTTTGCCCGGAAAACATCTAAAGTCAAAGAAGAATGAATAAGGGGTGAAAGTTTTTTAAAGAAACTGTGGTGCTGCGTCGGTGGGAGTAACAAGGTAATTTGGTTATATCAACTAAGTTGAAAATGTAAATTGGCCACCTTAACGAGCTATAAAGCTGACGTTTCGAGCGTTAGCCCTTCGCCAGAGCGAATGGAGGAATCGTGGGTTGTGTGTGGGTTTATATGGAGAAAGTGGAGCTACGCTATTGGTGGGAACATAGTGACGAGAAAAACATGAATAAATTAGCAGAATAAAAGCGTTCGTTGATACCTATGGGATTAAGAGTGCCGATTTGAAAAATAAACTTTTGTTCAGGAGTTTTACGGCCTTTCCTTACACTTAGGTAGCTAACATAACCCACAATTCCTCCATTCGCTCGGACGAAGGGCTCGAAACGTCAGCTTTAAAACTCGTTACGGTGGCCAATTTACATTTTCAACTCAGTTGATATAACCAAATTATAAAGTCAAAGAAGGTTTAGTGAAGTTATTTCAATAGAATATGTTCAACCTCGTTCCCAGGGCCTTTTCCCGAGAACGAGGTTGAAATATGTCAGCAAGGTAGTTTGAAAATGACTGCAAAGCGTAATCGGCAAATTCGAAAAACCTAAACCTGATTTAGTTCAACTAGTGAATGGAGTATACGATCCGGAAAATTTAATTTAAAAAACATATTAAAATGCGAAATCCTCATTTCTTGTCGGCTAAAAAATTCGAAATTTAATCGTTCCTTCGTTTCTTTTGGAACCCAAAAGGGGGGTATCACACTGCAAAATATCGACAGAAAAGACTAGTTGTCCAGCAGTGAGGGGAAGGATCAGATCATTGCGAAAATAGCGATAATGATGTTGTCAATGCTGATCACGACGAACACTCAACTGTACGTATCCAGCCTTAACTTTTGTATCAGATGAGCAAAGAGAAGACGTGAAGGTACAAGCAGCAGCTGTACAAAAAATACACACCAAAGAAAAACAACCACAAAACATTAAAACATAACCAGAGAGCACAGCTATTAAGCTACATATCAATATGGGAAAGGCAACAGAAACAATGGCAAATCCTAGTAAGCCCTTCCGCATGGTACAAATTACCGCTAAATGTGACACGCCCATACGAATTTGGTGAGCGGTATATGGCACTCTAAAAAGTAACTTTGTATTTTTCAAGCACTTGGGATGGTTAGGTTGCTGGTATTCTCACTGCATACATAATTAGCCCATCGCGCGGGTAAGTTCTTCAAATTCCAAAGTTCTGTACTGCGCGCTAGTAGCAGGATGCATTGCGGCCATCGGTTCAAATATCACAGTCACCTCGTGGTCAGTTCAACGGAGTTCGGAGGCACGGTAAAGTTTCGCCCCTCCCACCTCCCCTGGTGGTGGTCGACGCTATATCCTACATTTGACACGCCTTTTGCCCTGGCAGTCGCGGGTATCCTCCCATAACTTAGCTTCCCGTGTCAGGGCAGAATGATTTACTGTTTTGCAGTCTATTTGCATATGAACGTTAAAGGCACTAAATATACACGTCGAAAAGTGAATATGTGTGCGAAGACTTGGGGGATCGCGAAATTTTTGAATAGTTGTGAGGGGGGATCGGATCTCTTCAATGAGCTATATGTTACTGTCTTTAGCCGCAACCCTCCCACCCCATGCATAATAAAGCTCGATAAGGAAAGCTTGTTACTGTTAAACGAAGTACTTACCAAGGGTGTTTGTATTCAAAATGGCCGACAAGTCGCTCTGGGAGTTGATTCTTCACTATGGCCTTTTTCTTGGTGGTATTTTCCAGCTGATCTGTATTTTAGCGATTGTTATTGTTCCTTCGGATAACTCTGTGGATGATGAAGGTATTTTACTTAACAAAGAAGACAAGCTTCGAAAAGTTCAGGGACAACCAACGTTGCAGTCGCATACAAGATTAAGAAGAAGGAAGAAGTGACATTGCCGTTTTTGTTGGTGGGTTTCGCTGAAGTTTTCCGCAAATCATCACCTGGCCTCAAAAAAAAAGGAATCAAGTTTTCATAATCTTCTCATGTCTTAGTTGGTGGTACTTTGAAAGCTGAAATTTGAGCTTCAATGTAAGCTAAAAGTATGTACGGAAACTACAGTCCATCAACAGTTGTGTACATAATTGTACTGACGATGTTGCGCGTTTCATGAAGAAAGCGTACTTGAAGCGAACTGTCATTTAGACTGATACATTTTTCGTCGTATTAATAAGACTTTGCAGATAAGTTACCAGCATTGTCAGAGAAATTTGTTTATTTAATAGAGTTAAGCCTTGACTGGAAAAATTGCCACTGGAGATCCCCCGGTCTTGTCTCTTATTGCTAAGTCAAATTGCAGTTTGCTGTCTTGTTTACGCCTGGTTCACACTTGTGGGATAAGCGTAGCACAAGTGAAATATGCAAGTTCTCACCTGTGATGCAACTGTAACACTAGTGAAATAAGCACAAGCATAAGCGCAAGAAAAAAAAAACATGTTCCTTTTTTTCTTGTGCTAGCGCTTATGCTTTATCACTAGTGTTATGCTTATCACACAAGTGTGAACCAGGCTTTAGGTTTTAAAATTGTTCTTGCTGCCGAGTTTTGTTCAGAGTGTCAGAGTTCTTTTGTTGCTGATTTGAAAAAGTTTCTTTTGCTTATCTGGACTTTCAACTGAATCACAGATTACCTATTTTGCACTTGCTGGGTTTAAATTATTTTTGTTGTGCTATTGAAGAAGTCAATTGTAAACAACAGTATCTCAATTTGTTTGTTCTGTTATTCAATAATCACACTGCTCTTACATGGTTGCTTAAAACTAAAATTCTTCTGTTTGTTTCAAACTTATGCTATTCAATGCTATTATAGGTTGACCAATTTCAGAATTGATTGCAATGTTAACTGTCCCTGGGTCTCCAAGGAAGTGAAAGGAAGTGAATTGTAAAGATGGAATGTTCAAATTTATGAAATCCATATTGCTGGATGACACTGTTTGTAAATACAGCAGCTTCATTATTCATAAGCTGTATAACTAGAGACATTTTGAACAGAAGGGCTATGAATGCATGATAATTTTCAACTTATTTTAAGGGCTATCCAATTTTAGATTAAGTAATGAATTGTGTATTAAAGCTCTTTCATTAGTGATTTAAATTAATTTACAAGGTTTCAAGATTTTTTGAGAAATACACCAGCCTATTGCCACTGATGTTTTTGTTTTACCTTGTTTATTCACATTAATTAACACCAAACAGTTTTATTCTGATCACTATTACCAAACTATTATTTCCTTTAACTCTGGAATGTGATTTCTGTTTGTGAAATGTAGTGTACCTTTCTCAGGCTGCAGGGAGCACTTAATCTTGTAGAGTAGGATGAGAGTAAATATTAACGAAAGAAAAGAAGAACAGTTTACCTAAATAAGTATACTGTTGTCTGTTACTGTTCTATAGTGTTTTGCAGGACGTGGGTATTGGTTTCTTTGAAGTTTGTGTAAGAGATGATGACAGGAGACAAAGCTAAGTATTTCATTCCTATATTCACTCTCATCCTACTCAACATGGTTGTATGCTCCCTGTGCCCAGGCCCTTTCCAGATGGAACACTTGGTTAGTTATCTATTTATTAGGGTGAATGACTCTTTCCCTCAATGAGGCACACCTACATGGAATTGTGGTAGTTGTATTCATCATGTCCAGTCCAAGATGGCTGACAGTGCTACCCGGTAACAAAGGCTCTCCTTCTGCAAACTCCTCATTTTGGGACTCGCACTCGAAAAGTTTTCGCGTTTTTCGCGTTCATCATTTGTAATCTGTGTTATTCTTCTCCATCCTTAAGCATCCTTATTCCTTTATAGTTTATTTTTATCTCTAGTGTTTTTCTATCTTAACACACTATTGTTTTCAGGTTTCTTTCAATTTAAAGGTAATTTTGTGTGTGGCAAAATTAAAAATACCAATGTGCTCCTCTACAGATAGGTAATGTGATCATATGGCCTGCAAATGCCCTGTGCAGCCAGGCATGGAATTTGCAGAATTTACCATGCATTTCATTCTTGTCCAAAAAGACCTGTGGCTCTTTAAGAAAAACAATAAATTCCATTCCAGCCCTCCTCAACTGGTATAGCCAACCATATTCTTTGTCAGAGTGTCTTGTTTCATCTGCATTTCCATGGCAATATAGGCACAACTAAAATAGCAAGGGCTGAATCTTATGCACTGCGGGAACCAGTCTTAGCTTATGGCCGCGCTCTTACAAATGAACCCAAAAATTTACGCTTTTGATTGTTTAATCAACAATGAAACTATGAAAAACGTTAGACCTTCAACATGCACCAAGTGGTGTAACCATGATCCGTCAATATTAATCGTGTCGGTAGTAGTAGATTCACGCCATGGATAAGGGTGTTCGATCAAAGGTCCTGTGGGGCAAAAATTGAGGGCAGTTTTTCAGCAAACTGCTTTAACTCATTCACTGCTTGAGATTCAAAAAGGAACCTTTTTCTCAATTGCTCCGTTTTCTCACTTATGATTGGCCCATTTAATAGGGAAATTGGTATCAGAGCTCCGGCAACCCGAAGTGTCCCCAAGCACCTTACTTAATCAGGTTAGAAATGAATAAATGAGTGAATAAACAAAATAATTTTCCTGACCGACCTATAACTAAGGAGCGTAAAGACCCTTAAACAATCAAGGCATAGTAAGTGCTCCCTGTTACTTTAACGTTGATCAACGTTGTATGCTTTAGTCTTCGTGTCGATAAAACTTCCGTGTTTTTTTCTTTTTCAAATTCCACATTTCGCTTTTCACGGCGATTATCCAAAAAGTTTAATGTAATTCAAAATGATTTGGTGAACAGTAAAGACAATAGAGTGTTTATGTCTCGGAACTATCGGTCCGATAGTAGCCCTTTGAAAATTCCATGTTCCGCGGGGCAACTATCAGCCGCTAGTTCCTGGACAAAATCATTCTATTGTTTAAATGAAATCTCAAGCTCATGATTAATTGTTAATTGTAAGCTTGTTACACACGAGCACATGTACGTGTACGTGACGACATAATGAGATTTCCTTCCAGCTAAGCTCGACAGCCTGCGAAATAAATTTCCTTATTCTTCCAAGCCCCCATAAAATCACATACGGTTGACAACAATATTGTTTTAAGTAAAGTTTCCAAATTCTGGTTTGAGAGATTTTTATTTTAATGCTACATCTAGCTAGCCTGGTGTATGCGGATCTCTAATCTCAAGCGGTAATGTTACTATTTCCGCGTGAAAGGAATTTATAAGAGTAGACGTCCAATAACTCGGCACTTGGCTTGTACTTGGCTCAGACTCGGAGTTTACTCGGAGTTTACTCCGGTTAACCGATTAACTCATGTATCATCTAAAATAGTCAAAATAAGTGACAGTTACGATATCTCTTCAGTTTATTTACGATTTTCAGAAAATCACAACTTGTCCAGATCCGTTAAAACCGTCGAATGAATGTTTTTTGATAACTACAGAACTTTTCATTCTTTTCATTCTTAATCGCTGCCGGTCAGTATTAAAGTAATGGAAGAAGAATTCTTTTTGCTAATTATTGGGGCTAGAGATAAACAAAATATTTTAGATGAGAATACTACTGAATGCTACAGACATACAGTGGGACGGAAATCAGTCGGAAACTTTATTTATTGCGAAGTGTGAATGTTTGTCACTAATGAATCAATGTATAAAGTTGATCTGACACTGCTTCGTAACACACCGGAAAGCTAAAAATTTTCAAATTAAGCCTCAACGTTTTTGGTTGGAGCCGAAAATGTAAGATGCTATCGAAATACGCTTTTAGGCTTAAGTTTATTTATTAGATTTTCGATTGGAAAGATAATGAAAACTGATAGTACACTAACATAATAGCCGCCCGAGTTGACGACTAACGTTTCGTTAGAGGGATCACAGTTAGCAAGGGTAGTCGTGCTGTAATTCTCAGCCGTTAATCGTCGATTGGGTGGCCTGGACAACTTCTCTCTCTTTTTTACTCTCCCTCCCTCTCTCTCTCTGTCTCTCTCCAGAGTATACTTTCCGAAACGCAACCATACTTTGTCAGAATCAGCTGTCTTCACTAATGAACATGGTCTCTTTCAATACTAAGTACGTCGTTAGGTGAAAAAAATCAATGTGATCGGCGCTTAATTGTATTTATTGAAAAGTGCCAGTGAAAGCAACGACAAAGCCAATATAAAAGCCGGGGGGTTGACGCTAAAGTATGGGAGGTGTTCTTGAAGCCGTATTGTAATACACAAAAAGTCCCGGGCCAAAACTAGATCATTCAAAACTAAACCAAAACTAGACCAAAGAAACCTCTTTGGTCCAGCTGAATCTAATAAACAGAAAAATCCCGAACCAATACTTGAAATATCTTGCATAATCTCATATCGCAGTTTACAACTAGAAACCTTTCCATTACTTTCGCCCCCCTGAATCACCACAGATTTTTATTAAGCAATCGTGACAGGTAAAACCCAAGAGATTATATACTTATATTAGCTGCAAAAAAGTTGCGAAACTTACTAAATAATTGCACTAGATTGATTAAAATAAATCATCCTTTAAAAGGAATGAGCAACTTCACAGTTAAACATAAAAACAGCATACATTATTTATCTCTATATATGAAACTCAATTCGGAGAGTAATTTTCTCTTGATATTTTAGTATTCATATTTATTTATTGACCTTTGGTTCCGCGCCCGTCTCCATTTGGTTTCCGTGTTTCGCGGTTCATTTTCCCTGCTCACCATACAATGCAATAGACTGTGTCCAAACGAACTTTACATTTAATTACATTCTCTTTTGTTTTGTAAACGAGCAATTTCAATAATTTTTTTTTTCAGTGGAAAATTTAATACAATAATTAACTCCTGTCCAACGAACCAGTGCTCAGCTGATAAAAAATAAATACTTGCAATCAACACAAATGTGATACTTGTGATGTGAATACCAACTCGAAGAAAAACTAATTTTAAATTAGAGACGGTGTTCAAACACACCCGTGAACGTGTTTTATTTTCCCACAAGTAATTTTGCAATGTTTATTTTTCGCAGCTCTGCGGACATTCGCGATTATACGATTATGATTAAGTTCTAGGAAAGATGATTAATTTTCGCTTGATTCTCCTTCAAGAGAGGAACTGTCTCTTACCTTTTTGTTATCTTCTTGAATCGCTACATTGTTCCACAAATATGACTCTATCACAAGTGTTAAAGAAGATTATTTTTTTATGTGAAGTTTATATGAAATAATTCATATATGAACTGCGGTTGTAGATGAAAGTGAAGAATGATCATCGCAGTTAATTTTCCAATTTAAGCAATTGGAAAGAAGAAGCCTGAAAAAATCAG
>Ga0126337_10002543_pt1 | contig 11657 bp, 6 predicted proteins | sample DipCmetagenome_FD_92527 | JGI IMG/M metagenome (GOLD analysis project Ga0126337, IMG submission 92527) | Coral microbial communities from La Bocana,Puerto Morelos, Mexico - Diploria C A metagenome | ecosystem: Host-associated > Invertebrates > Cnidaria > Coral | place: La Bocana,Puerto Morelos... | reverse complement strand
TTATTATTATTATTATTATTATTATTATTATTATTATTATTATTATTATTATTATTATTATCCGCGAGGGAAAACGCAAAACAAGTGAGAGCGCGAGCGTGACTGCGAGCGTAACATATCAGCATATCACAATCGCACGCTCACGACCGAACTGCTCGCTCAAAAATAGCACGCATTCTATTTTTAAACAAATCGTACTGATCCCCAAGTTCTCTAGAGTGAAAATAATGGGAAAAGGGCACTAACACTGGAGAATTAACTGAGATAAGCACAAAGCTCGACTCTGCAGAACGTACCAACGTGACCTAGGCTGTTCAAAAAGGCGGATAATAACGCCATCCCCCGGATAAAGCGATTTGTTTTGCCAACACTTATACACTGGATAGCGTTATCCACCCTTTGAACAACTTGGGCCAGGTGTGCAACGGAACTTAGCGGTTAGAGAACCTGGGCGGCATTGAGAGAGGTTGTATGATCTGTTGCCCTGCGTACGTTCTTGATGCGGTATACACTATTTAATGTTTGAACTGTAGCCCAAAGAAAATAAGTGCGCTGATTGGCTTAAAATTATGTTTCTATGATTCGACAGAATCACGGAGAACATGTTTTCTATTAAACATTGAGCAGCGGAAAATTCCAAGATAATTAAAACAATGCATTTTTAACTCGATAATCTTCCATCCTAATAAATTACGGATAGGGCGTCCTCATATATTTATTTACTGGTATTTATTCATTCAGTTATTTATTTAAATTCTTATTCTACCTACTGTAACACTAAAATAAGTTTATATTTTTCCAAATTGCACGTTTCTTAAAAAAGAAACAAACATTACAGTTCTGCAACACAGTGTTGTTTAGGTACAGGTTGCGGTTGTAAACCAATTAGATTACTAGCATGGTACTCAGTATTCGTTCCAAGCCAAGCTACTAAGTGTTCCTATTGAGCACTACAATTTCGGGTTGATTTAGCCCATGTAACCTTTAACCCCATGCGACGGGATATAATAAGGCCACCACATAGTCTCCCAGCTATATATATTTAAGCAACAGACCACAAGTTTATGGTTTATAGGCTGATAAACCATAGCTGATTGACCAATCCGAGCGCGCGCATTCATTTGATTATAATATTATATAAAATATATATTATTTTATTACACATAAATATCAGTGTTTTACAGGGATTTCTGCCACTGAGAAAAGCCACTGAGAAAAGCCACTGAGAAAAGCCATATATTTTCACTTGTAAAAATACGATATTTTTACGTGTAAAAATATCAGCCAATCAGAGGTCTTTTTTTGTTGCTATGTTTTCGTGTTTGGGAATGGATAATAGTAGTATTTATATAATAAACAGAATAATACATGGACGCTTGGAGATATGGAATCTATCTTCTCGTGTTCACATTTGATATCGAACGAGTTCGATATCAATGTGAACACGAGAAGATAAATTCCATATCTACGCGCGCCTATGTATTATTCTCTATATTATATATTCATATTAGCATTGTTATGGGATATAATTATGACTATATGGCTGGGAGACTATATGGTGGCCTATCATGAATTATATGCCCACGCAACAAATCTAAAACAAGTGTTGATCATGAAGAGCTTTCTGTAAATCAAACCTACAACTTACTAACTTGAGAAGTTTAACGTAACAAGCGGCAAGCTAAAATCAGTTATATTAAGGTAAATTAAAGTTTATCTCATCAAGATTCGTGCTAGCCCTGAGTAAAATTGTAATCATTCCTTTTATTTTAAAATGACAGATAGTTTAGCCGTAGCGCGCGTCATGTAAATCACATACATATTTCAATATTGAAAAGTGACCGAGGCTAATTGTCGTGGAGTGTTACAGTACGACTTCGAGGACCGGGCCACCTGGAAGAAAATTGAGAACAATGGACTGGTAGCTTCTAAACAAAATTTCTAAACAGTCCTTGACGGCGAATTATCATAACCAGTAAGTTATTTTGCAACAGCTAAGCCGAAACCGTTGAGGATGAAAACTAACTAGACAACAAATGGCAATTTCCTTTGTTGGGTTTTCAATTTTGATAAAATCTATTGTTTCGCATTCTTCAATGTTATTGGCTTATTTGAGAAAAAGATGGCTGTCACTTGTTCTCAAGTAATGTTCTGATTGGTTAAATTTTTTCCAAATGGCCCGGTTCGAGAAGTCGCATTAATACATGCTTCGAAATGGCACGTACGACATGCCACTACAACGATATTAAAGAATTGAGCAATTGCGATATTTTTGATTTTTAGATTCTCGTTATTTTGTATCGCCAAGCTATAAGCTAAAACAAACTTGAGACGTTGATTGTTTGGAACTTTTCATAACACAGTACATGTAGTGTATAGGAAAAGACAAAAACATCCAGCGAAATATCGACAAAATATGACACGCACTCTAACCTTTACCACTTGCTAAAACGTTTGAAAATTCTTAACACAACAGTCACACGTGCTGGTAGCTGCACCTGCAAACAGCTACACGTTATAACTACCAAACGTGTGGGTTATTGACCAAGCTTGTTCAGTGAAGATGGTTTGCTGGGTTTTTTTCCCTGTTTATGGACCGAGATGGAGAAATTTTCCTTGCGGGACACAGATGGTAGTCCTGAGCGGGCAAGATAGTCTAATCTTTCGCGTTCGGATTTGGTTCATCTTACCACGGAGGTTTTTTTTTTCTCTCTCGCTCACGGAGGTTTTCATAAAAGAGACTTAATTTGCAGCTTGCTGTTTGTCGAACTAAAGATAACAAAGTAAAATTTCACTTATAACAAGTGGCAACGGTTAAGTCCGCCTCAAATCATTTATCTCTCAGTCACTGTGACCCACACCTCCTCTGCAGGTGACGTGACCAGCCTATGGACAGGTTTCACATCCTGTCCTTCTACAAGATGAAACTTGAATCGTTTAATGAGAATGGACAGGAACACCAGTCCCTCTGCGATCGAGAATCGCCATCCGGGACACTTTCGTTTCCCAGCAAAGCCAAATGGCTGGTTAGCAAGGCTTGGAAGCTGTTTGATGTTCTCAGGGCTGAAACGCTCAGGATCAAACCTAGAACAGGAATTTGAGTCAGTTATAAAGCGTTAGTAAGCGAGAAGGCCCTAAAAAACATGACGAATCTTTAGACCCTATTTACGCAAAACTCAAATATATACCAAGACATTCTGTCCGCAACCTTGAAGAAGAAGGTGGCAAGAATTTTCAACGAAACTTTGATGCAAGATCGAGAACTTATCGTTCGGGTTTGTTCTGCACGAGTTTTGCCTCCACTTTTCCTGTGCTGGAAATGTTTGGGTTATTGGCCAACTCTTACCCTCGGCATAAAATCATTTAGTATCACCCAACTACTGGACTAATGCAAATCCTGCATTTTGATTGGATACGCTACAAGAGGACTATTAGTAATAGTTATCGAGTAGCGAAATTCTTTCGTTTTATTCCCAAATAAATCATTCTTCAACTTGCATTTGCTAACTTTATTATTTCTTTTTCTGTCAGACTAGTTGGGTGATACTAAAACAACTAGAAAAAGTATAACCCATCACTTACTAAATAGTGTTTTTTTTAGATACAACACAGTAATAACCTCACGTCAAATTTATGTGGGCCCCCTCCCCTCCCCCAGTCGGTCAGTACACTAATGATATACTTTGACACTATTACCTCCTGGGTTCCGGCCACAAGTTAGGGTCCTGGAGAACAACTCCAAATGGCAAGATAATTGGAGTCTGTAAAAGAAATAAAATAATATTAAAAGATGAAAACCCCAGCTGAGCACCAGGCAAGAGTTGTAAATATCCAATTATCTCTCACAACAAAACTACATTGTAAAGTAAAGAAATGCTATAGAAGAAAGTCTCGCAAAAAAGACTTGTCTCTTATCTAAAACAAAGTTTGCATGTGCGTCCAAACAGCAAAACATTTAGGAAAACAGTCAGTACTTTATATTACGTACAAAAATTCGAGAAATATTTAACTACGTTTCCCGGTTTTAAAGTGCTTTGGTGATATGCAGATTTGCAGTGACCACACAACACATATGACACAGTGGTCAGCAAGCAACCATTGGAAACAAAACGTTTTTAATTTTTCATCAAAACTATTCCAAATAGATTACATTAAATAGATTAAATTACAGACTAATTAGAATTCTTCTCTCAAAAGTCACTTCACTGTCATGACAGAGACAATGTTCAATGGACGCGAAGACAGTCAAATTGTTTGCATAGCTTTCTCTTTTTTTAAACTGGCAGAAATTCAGTTTCAGATCATTATCTAGCATAATAAACCTGCAAAACATGACGATAGTTACAACCCTGGTCAAAATTAGTTGGCAAGGCTATAAAGTGAATTGGGAAGGTCAAACAAACTGAGGAGGAGTCCTCTGCCATCCATCTTGTACAAAAAAGGTTGCTTGAAGCCCCAAGTGTGAGGGAAGATAAAATCTATTAACCTTACAGACTGTAGGTTAATTTATGGGTCTGTCGCTGACTGTTCTTAAGATATTACTTGAAGTATGATCTTAAATACAGTCAGCAAGAAACTCTCAACTTACAAAGTCATCTCTTGACTACAATTTACAGTGGAATTTACGCTGCTAAGCTCTAGTCCAACCAATTCCGGGGTATTAAATGACCAAGACACTATTGAAACCTGCTGCTACCCAACCCATTTAATTTCCTCTCCTGCATTTATCGCTTTCTGCGTAATCAGGTCAGGAAAAATTATGATTAATACCAGTACTTCCCATTCACGGTCAGTGTACGACCAGTTTGAAGAGGTTACAGAGGTAGGACACTGAGCATACCTCTTTAGGAATTACAAATTCATCAACTTGAAGGTCATACTCGTAAACTCGTGCACCCCATGGAGCAAGGACTGAAGCGCGTAATGTCTCATCTATCACTTGACGAGTGTACCTGAATGGAAATGAAACAAGTTTAAATAAGCAAATCAAAATAAACAATTCAAATCTGTAAAGTGATAATGATCATAGAAACAAACGATGCCAGACGACAAAGCAACACTCAGCATCTTTCAGTTGGATGGCCACACAAAACACTTTTATTCATATATGCCATAATGAGGCTGAACTCGTAGGAGGTACTGAGAACCAAGCTATTTACCCCAACCTATCAATTCTATATGGGAGATGATTAATGATAATGATGACGATGATAATGTAGACTCACCTGAGTTCCGAGACTATTTGTGGTTTGATGTCTTCATCTCCTAAAACTTTGTCCAGTTCGTCAAAAACTTTCTCCTGAATCTCGGGATGTTTTGTCAGGTAATACAAACACCAGGTCATCACTGAAAGAAATTAAAAATATCATTTTAAATATTACGTTGCACAAGAATATAGTTAACTATTTCACTGTTGTTCAAGTCAATAATGCACAAACCAACAACTGGTCTGTAAGCTACATTCCAACTCACACATTATCATAACATTTACTGCCTGACTTCAGCTAGATTCCTAACTGACTGTTACTTGCATATTTGTTCTTCTTCAATGATTCAGTAGAAGACTGATCTGTATTTAAAACCCATCAATACCAAGGAATGCCAAAACAAAATAATTTCAAGAGTATTGTTGCTAACAAAAGAACAAAACAAGGAGTGAAATGACAATGAAATTCTGTGTTTCATAGACTTGAAGTTTAAAACTAGTCAAGAATAAATATTCTAATTTGTTTTTAAAGCTAGAAGTTTCAAAGTAAGGAGTCCTAAACTGATCAATTCTACAACAGAACATTTGAAACTATTCACTCACTGTTTCCAGTTGTATGGAACCCTCCGATGAGAAAACTTATGACATCATCACAAATCTATAAATGTAAACAAAAAGTACTTTACGGATAGTATGCATATGAGCCAAGGGGCCCTGCTGCCCATCAGGCAAGAGCCTATCCTGGATTTTGTAGCACGAGGTGACTAGGAATATTTCTACTCCCCCCTGGATGGGATGATAGTCCATTGCAGTGTTATCCCCAGCATTACGTTTGCTGGTACCCGTTTATACACCTAGATGGAGAGAAGCACCATGACAGTACTAAAGTGTCCAATGTACCCAAACACACACTGCAATGTTCTTGACCATGGCTTGACCACTCAATCAGGAGATGAGTGAACACTGCATCTTCCTATAACAAAATGTACGGAATACTTTCTGGTATTCTGGAATTGGAATGTTGGTAATGACACAATCAAACCAAAACTTACATTGCAGGATTATTTCGATCTTTACTTCATTCTTTGTTATTCTGGAATTTAGACGATCTAATGCAAACCTAATGATTGAAGATGTTCATTAGGAAGTATATGACAAGAAAAGTGCTGCCAAACCTCCTCTTCATCCATGAAATCGCAATCTAATATGGAATCTATGAACAGCTTTTCAGCTTTGTCATCATCCAGTCGTCTCTGCTTGATCAGATCCTTGACAAGACTATGAAGACCTGCTTTTGCTAAAAAGAAAAAGAAAACATTCTCTTTTGAGAAACTCAGTTAGCCTAGGTCTGGTCAAAACAGAATTTGGGGGAAGCAAAGAAATCAAAGGGTTGGGAGAGTGGAACAAGCAAGGGTACACTAGCAAACCCAACAATTATGCTTCTGAAAAATGCCCACTTATTTTCATGTTTGAGTTCATTTATTAATTGGCAACATGCATGATTGATGAATGAAACAAAGCTGAAAGATTTCAAAACTTTCGCCATACCCATCAGGAAATGAAGCCACCAAGTCTTTACCCTCTAAAAGATGAAGTCTTCAGAGTAAAATCAAAATATCATTGAGCTCATAAATCATTGACACTTAAATCTGTACCAAAAAACTTGTGTCTCAAGTGTAAATTGGAAATTCATGTTTTGATTAACAATCCTTTATGTGCACCTTTTTGGAATTTTTTCTCTCTTTCACTATCTGCTGCAGGAGGAGGACCAGTCAGTCGAGCTTCCATCTCCTCCCAAGTCTAGAGAGGAAAGAAATATTTACAAGCCTCAGCACAATACACACATCAAAATGGAACACTTACTGCTGTATCCACAGCACAACAATGTGAAGGTTCAGTGGAATTAACTTATTATCAAATAATTCAGGTTTTGGATTGAACCCAAACCAAATGTACACAACAACATCTGCAAAGATCATCTGACTATTGAGACACAAAATTAAGGTTGCCAATCTACTGGAAATCCTACCTCATGATACATTGTTGCCAATTTGTCAATTTCTTTTTCATCCATAAAGATGCGTCCCATTCCTGCAACTGATATGGCTTTCACTGCCATGGTTATCATGGATTTTGCAAGAGGAATATGTTCTTCAGGACTGCGCTTGGCAAAGTTATCAGCCATTTCTTTGCCAACCTGTTTATAAAGTCAAGAAATGAAGAGTCCATGCTGCTTACTACTTAGAAATATCTAAAGAGTACTCACTGGGGTGGCATTTCATTTTGAAAATCACACCTACGTAGCTTGTAGAGCATCTTTTGAGACATTGGGATTTGCAACAACCTTTCATTGGGATGGGTCACAAGTACTATGTTTCAACTTTTTTTGTAGAACCCAACAACAGCATGCAAATATTGGGACAGGTGTGCTCTTGTAAAAAGCGTGCCTTGTCCAAGTCTGAGTGCCCACTAATCAACAGATCATGACAAGCTTAAATTCCTCTGAGGTAGAAAACCTTACAGATACCACCTTTCATATCCAGAGAGCTTCAGGCACATATCACTGTCATACCAATTCTTGTGTCAAGCATTGTTGTAACATGACAGCTACCTAAAAATCTAGCCTGACAGATTCCATCCCTTCTTATCCCTGAACAAGTCAAAATGTCAGACTACTAGTGTAGATCGCTACAAAATTGTATTTAGAAAATTTTACATAAAGGTGGATTTTAGGCGACATTCTTGGGAAAATATACTCTCAATATTGATAGTTTGTTACAATTACTGGTCAGTTGCACTTACACTGTAATCCCATGATGGGCCAGGGAAGATCCCATACGAAAAGGTCAGGGAAGTTCCTTGGAAAATTTGAATTGAATCCCTAGGGGTGACCAATTTGGGTGTGGCTCTAGCATTATTAAGAGTGCACCCTAAAGATACTTCAATGGCTAAAAATAGTGGCATTTCATCCTGAACATTGTAAGTGAGACCAACCTGCGATCTACACCCATTAGCAAGAGGACAAACAACAAGCGACAAGCAACCTTTTCATATGAGAATTCCCCCAGACTACTTTTAAAATTACAAGCAGCACTATCATGCATGCCGATGTATCCACCTTGACAAAGTGCTCATAGTAGTCTTTCACAGCTTCATGACTGAAGCTTCTATCCATCAGCTGGCGTCTCTTTCTACCTTCTGGACCATTGGCATACTGAATGCTCTTCTTTCCGATAAGAGGCTCAAATAGTTTGAACAGTTCCGCTGTCAAAAGGTAAACAGCAAAGTATTTGAGCAACAAGTCACTGATAAGTTTCAGACATGTATATTGAGATTCTTAAATATGTGATTTGATCACTAAAAGAACTAGGAAGTTCAATTGTTTATTAAACATTTGGTCCTATTTACATTATTACTAACAGATATAAGTAGAATTCTACTTGAACAGTAATGCAAATGCTGTAATCTGACTGGCTGAGCCATTGCACACTATCACCCATTAACAGTATGCACGGTATTAACGGTATGCACACATATGCACATACGCATATACTGAGTATATGTTGTAGTTAAAAATTAAACTCAGGTAAAAATTAAATTCCTTTGTCTCTTAACCCTACTTATTCATTGATTAAGAATAATTAGGGTTAGAAGACAAAGGAAATTGAGAATCAAAGTAGGTTAAAATTATTTTTATCTGAATTTAATTTTTAACTACAACAGCTCATCAATTTGTCCAGTGCCTGGCCTTAAACGAAACCCCCTGTGCTTAGTTGCTTGGCTGTTTAGCTAGTTAGGTAAGTCACTTTGAATTCTTACTTACGAGGTCTATCAAACAGAGGTGTTACTTCTTTCCAATATTCTGGTGAGGCCAAACTGACAACATATTTTTTGCCCCACCAGAAACCTGCTATGGCCCCATACTTCTCATGAAGTAACATCAAATACTCATGCAGACTTCCAGCTTTTCCAATATCACCAAGATTTCCCATCCTGAAATGAAAAGTGTAACACAATCTGTTTTAATTTGTGTTGTTTTTGAATCATAACCTCGCACCTCTTAAAATTCCACTGACAAAATTGTTGAGACACTTGGGAATAAAATTCAATTTTCAAGCATCTTGGAAACATTTCCTTTCTGACTTCTCCTCAAACAAAGTTGATTTGGGGTGAGACGGAGGTATTAGAGAATTAATGCTAGATGCTTTTCTAGAAGATCGCATCACGATATTCATGTGATTTCCTAGACTAAGTTTTCATCGAGCTGACACAAATCCTGAATGACTGGTGATTGTTGGATTTTTAAATTCTTAAGCATAGTGTGCAATGAAAACATTTAATACCTTTTCATATTGAAACCTCAAATACCTTTTCAAATTCCTACAACGTAATGAGGACAGGGCCTACATTATAACTGTGAGGTAGCCATGTTTCATTTTGACAATAATTGTGAAAATGAAACACTAAGTTGTGTAGTATTAGAAAATTATTTGGGCATCTTGAAAGATAAAAAAGCACTGGTAATACAATGAGAGAATTTAAATTCTTGCCAAAATCGAAAATAAAAGAGAGTGTTTAAAAAAATTTCCCAAAATTAAAAATTGTACTCACCAAATGGGCAAGTGACAGATGGACTGTACTCACTCAACACTTTTCACACTCACACAGGGGAGTGAGCAAACACTAATTTCTAACACTGGTAACATAACCTGACTTACTCTGGATCTGATGGTTCTTCTCCTGGGAGTGATGGTCCTTTTGATGTACCCCTCTACAAAAGATTAAGAAAACCTGACTTGATTTCAAATGAATTAATCAGCTACTGCCAATATCTGAGAGACGAAATTTGCAATATTTTTTTCTGACCTGCAGCTAGCTACAGCTCCTAAGAATTACTTAACAGCTTTCACCACTGATTGAGATGGAATAATATTATTGTCTGAGATGAAACCTGCATTGAGTGTCCATTTCAGTGGTTTAAGGACAAGGACCTCCAGTATCCAGACTTGAACATCTTTCATTGTTTTTACCATCACAGGGTGATTCAAAAAAATAAAATTTTCATAAAATGACATACAATGAAGTCTGCATTTGCCTCTTAGGCAACTCAGACAGTTAAATAACAAGCTAATACCTGACTATGAGTCTCTGACAGGTAAAACACTTGCTTGAGCTGCTTGGGAGATAGTCCGTTCTGTTTTGTTTTTTTGTAATTGACGTCGCAAGTGTCATACTTTCTTCAGTTTGCATTGCTTTGCTAAGACAGTGTGGGAAGTAATTTGCGATACGCATAAATTACAAATAGCTGTTGGCGAACGCTGAAAATAGCATTTTTTAAAACTTTCTGGGGCGGCATACCCCCAGACCTCCCTAGCGGCTCGCCCCTTTTGCGCTCGATTCTGTGCCCCACCTCCCAGTATTCCCCCTTTCCTACGGCACTGGGACCCTCTCAAAATGCAGAGAGTGCGTGCGATGAATCATTTGTGCAACAATGACACGAGATGTTCTTGTTCGTAGTTATGTATGGCGATCAAATGACGCATATGTAGATTAGCCTGTAAAAAACTTAAGCTTAAATGAAAACGAGGTCTTTCCTGATCACGATGATTCTTAACATGCGGCACCCGTAAAACACAAAATCTGATGTAAGCAGTAAAGCTTCATACTTACGAAATCAAACATGAACAGTAGCACGACTATGAGCCCAAACACCATCACCACCGCAAACACTCCCAGATCATTAACTGACAGATGTGAAGGAAACATCTTTTCTGTTCTCAAACCAGTCTGCACCGTTTATTGATTCCCACGTCGATTCTATTTAAGATTCGAAGATGGCACTAACCTCTCTCTGCCCCAGACTCGTCGAGCGATCGTTTTGCGCGGGAGCTGGACCCTACGTCTGGGCCCACTGCTTTCGGAGTACGAGAATTTTTATTACTTCTGTTTGGAAATGGGTCGCTTCATTTGATCGTGTATGTTTGGGCATTCCACATATCAATAAATTGATGTTTTCAGAGCCGGACCCCTACTTGATAACCAGAAAACCACAGGAAAATACTGGTGGAGTGCATTCCTTTTTTGGACATCATCTTCCTTTATACATGAATTTTAATGTAGCTATATAAAGAGGTGTAAAATAACACACTTATTTTAGCGTTGTCGTTGCACTGCAGAGAAGGAAGTACGAAGACCTGTTCGTCGATGAATTTTCTTCAGGCAATTTTATGTTTTCTCATTCCCTAGCTTTTCCATTGTGGCTTAGGCCAGTTTCACGTTGTGAAAGTTTTCACGTATATGTATCCTAGGGTGACACCAAAGACTGAATCATGATAAGTGAAGTTGATCGGCATAAAAATACTGAATTGTACCCATTCAATCAGCAGATTGATACGATCTGGTAAAAATCAAACTAACGGAATCGAGAGTAGAATATCGATTCCGCTTATGA
>Ga0126337_10002542_pt1 | contig 11659 bp, 5 predicted proteins | sample DipCmetagenome_FD_92527 | JGI IMG/M metagenome (GOLD analysis project Ga0126337, IMG submission 92527) | Coral microbial communities from La Bocana,Puerto Morelos, Mexico - Diploria C A metagenome | ecosystem: Host-associated > Invertebrates > Cnidaria > Coral | place: La Bocana,Puerto Morelos... | reverse complement strand
GCATCAATGATTGAAATATTTGTTCAGCTCTAGGCAGGGTGAAACGCCCTCTGAGAAGTGCTAATGTTATAAGGGTGTTCTTTTCTTGAGCATTTAGTCTGCCAAAGCAAATGTCAAGGCAAACACCGATCTTTTCTTCCTTTGGGACTGCCTGAATCTTTCTCAAGAATTCAAATTTATCTTGCAGCGATGAGCAGCTCATATGTTGCACGACACTAAGCAGGTTGCGCTGCGACAATGCTAAAGTGTAGAGAACGAGTGGGATGCCGCTGCAGATCTCTGATAGCTGGTATGCATGCTGTTGGTTCACTACCTCATCTTTACAAACTCTTTGCAAGAGCTGAAATGATTCTTCTGGTTTGAAGCAAGCAAGATGAATTATCTCTTGCTCTAGGCCCTGAAAAACAAATTTTACTGATGACGTAAGTAGTAACTTGATTTTTCTTGAAATCCTGACTATTTCAGTGATGAAATTGATGATCTTCGATTCTTCGCTAAGTGGGGTAGTCTTCTTTTGTACCATTTCGGCCTCCGGGAGACTCTCTTCCCCTTTGGCACCTGCACCAAGCAAGAATTCGAAGTTGTCTAGCAACATCACCGTGTAGAAATCTTGGCTTTTCAGACGATTTTTCAGTTCAGATATCGGGTCTTCTACAGGATAATGGTAAACTTGTTGAAGAGCCTTTCCTGCGAAATCATCAAGTGAATTTAGATATCTGCAGTTGACATAAACAATCACGGTGCGACTGTCAGAGTCCAATCTGTCGTTTGCCGCCTTGATAGCCGTGCTTGTTTTACCCACACCAGTAACGCCATGGAGGAGAACACATCTGCAATTGTGTTCTGGACAGAGGTATATGTTTATGACATTGCATTCCTGGTAACGACTCACAAAATGAGGTATTGTCTGAGGGAGATGGGAAAGATCTCTGCAGTCTCCTGTGAAACAATTGTTATTTCATTGATCGACAGCTTATGTAAATACTAAGGGTTTCACGAGAAGTATCCAAATAAAACATTGCCAAGCACCAGAATCCAGCAACTAACGAACACGGTTCATCCGAGAATAGGAACTATGCTCAATTGTAAATTGAAGTATATTGAATAAGTGGCCGGATAAAATCAGTGTCTGGCTGCAGTCATCGCATTCCTCAGCTTGAGAGCTCTAACGACTTTAATGTTTAATGTCTCTATCAGCTAACTTATTTTTTGTTTTGTTCTCTCTAAATAGTTGTAAACTCAGCTGGGGATATCAGGCCAGGACGCAGCTACTCATGCCAAACAAAATAGCAGACACGTAATATACAGGACGGATTTGCGAAAGAAATCAACTGCTTAGTGCACAAATGACCAAGACGCTATTGTAAAAGACGCGGAGGAGATTACCCCGGCCAGCCGATTTCATGATGATTGAAAAGGAAGAATTTTGGCGATTAACAAGGAGCGAAGAAAAATATGAATCTGGAAAAATTGTATAGAACAGATGAAACAATAGTTTTTGAGATACTGGATCTTCAGCTAATTAAACGACCTGTAGCTGAATTTTCTGTTGTGTTTTTTTTTCACAGTCGACGAAATGTTAGTCTGTTCTTGCTCGTACGATGAGCGTCGACTACGCATGACACATCTTTGTCAGTAGTATACCCAAAAGTAGAGACCGCCACGAGAGGCAAGCTAGGTTGATAGTAAGATTTAGAAAAGGAAGCAAAGGAAATGGCTACCGGCTTTCCTGATGTGGTTTCATACTGCTGAGGAGTTTGACATTCAAGATGACGAAGAAAGCATAAAAACTGCTTTGATTTGGAAGATAAATATGAAAACATCGGAAGTGATTCAGAGAACAAACAAGAATTTGATTCGGAATCTCACAGCAACTATCCTTGGAAGACCTTCATGTCCAAGTAAAAGGTTCCCTACGTCAAAGCTATGGCCAGGAGGTCGAACGTTTCTTGCCGTCATGAAATAAATAAATAAGAGCTTTAAGCTGAAATTAAAGGTGTTATCAGCAGGCCATATTGTTGCTGTAGTAACCTGTTATATAAAAAGGATGACTGCTACTTGTTTACCAATGATTGGGCACTCGTATGATACCATTATTATAGCATCGCAAGTAAAGCGTTTTAAAAAGTGCTGGAAACAGTTGCCAGCCTCCTAAAATTAAATCAAATACAGCTTGGGTTCCACGTAAGTTTTGCATGTGTAAATAAAACATTCCAGAAGGTAATACAACCTGATGCGATTGACCCGATCCCAGACTCGACAATTTCAGCACCTACCTCCTCCATCTCCTGTCTGAAAACAAGATATTTAGATATTTAAAACAGATTCAAACATGCTAAGCCAGTGTAAGTAACTTCTAGACTGGATAAAAACAGGTGGAAATGAAGGAGAGAGCGGATTTCCGTGATAATTATTTGAAATCGTTTTATAGCTTGTGGCGGGGTTATTTTTAGTCTGTTCCACCTTACAGAACCCTTTCCACATTCAAGTAGATCTCGTTACTCCACGCGGGATACAATTCAATTCATTAGCTTTCGGAATATCTTACCTCATCTGAGACGCGTTGCCGTATACTGTAACGGTCACTTGCAACTCGTCTTTAAATCCAATTTTAGAAAACTCTTCTTGAAATCTTTCCTTTACTGTCCCTGTCACAAAAGCATGCATAAATGTCAGAAACCTCTGTTTGGTATTAAAACACAAGTCCACAAGAACAGATCCCGGTCTTATAGACACCACTCTATCCACCAAACCTGCCAAGGCCATTCTTACTGCAGTCCTAACACCGGTCGGGTTGATATGGTGCAAAGCTGCTATTGTTGCAATGCCGGCGGCAACCATTCCAAACGCTAACCAGGGCCTGTCAATTTTTACATTAACGTATATTCGTCCGGCTTCATAACCAGCTTCAAACTCAAAAGCAGGTCTACTTCCTGCCGCTACTGCAGGACGGTCATCTGCCATCAGATTGAAATATATTTACTCTTTTCCAACGTCTGTAACCTAATGGCTCTGTTCATCGACTTGATCTGATGACTCAGGGGTGCCTGAGCTGTAATCAATGACTCGCCTTTAACTTTCTTCTCTGGTTAAAAAATTTCTTGACTGTCATTATCAGGATGAGTTTCGCCATACTCTGGTACTGCAACAATCAGAGCAATCTTGAATAAGAACGGTATTGTAATGCACACGCCTTGTGGGGGAGGTATTTCAGAATGGTGCAATAAATATGTGCAATAAATATGTGCAATAAATATCAACTGCCTCACGTGCGAAACCTGTAAGCTTCTTCCCTTAATTTGATAGCCGTCACAGGTTCGAGGTGCAAGAAAACGTAACTAGCGCATTAGCGCCTTAACAGCAGAATGTCCATTTGCTAATTCAAAATAGATAACAATACAAAATGCTTGTTTGGTGCCTGATGTTGCCTTCGTAAAGCAGGCGCCCATCACTTGTGATGGCTTCTGCTTAAACTCTGTAAATAGCTCATCAAGTTAAAATAAAGAAAAAGACAACCGTAAAGGAGATTTGGATACCCGGTCTTAATTAGCATGCATTTTGACGATTTTACTTCTTCCCTTTCTCCTAAGTTTTTGTCTCAATTGAGAAGACATATCAAACACTCGAGATAGTGTTTCATGGGCTATTCAAACACCATCACAGTTGAAATTGCCCGAAGAAATTGTAGCCAGTGTGGCTATCATAATTAAACTTTAAGGTCATACTCCTTTTTTTTTAAAGGAGTCTTAGACTTAGGCAACATTCAATTATACAAAAATTTTCTTTTAAACCATAGTTAAGTAGTATGTTTAAACAAAGAGCAAACCAGGGAATAGATCACGCATTTCAGTGGCTAAGCTCGAGAAATAACAACAACTCATGTTTACAAGCTACTGTTAGCAAGCCAGATATATTTGACTGCTATAATATTTTTATAGTGATATACCTGGATCTGTTATCTGATCTGTAGTTCTTTTTTCCTCCGAGCGCATTTTCACTTAAGTCCACGCCAAATCTGAAAAAGTAGCCATCTTGGATTGCGTCAGTTTGACCGTGACGTCACTGGCGTGACATTCCTTGATCAAACATGCACATGTTTTATTTAGAGATGTTTTTGCATTTTGCGATGATTTTAAAACGTTGTATGGTACTGTTTTGTACTACGCTCGAATAAAACGGTCATATAGGAGATATTTCAAATAACCAAGAAGGTAATATAATCCGTCACATTTTATACTCTCACTGCTACGAGACGTGCTATATGGCAGGTCTAACGAAGACCAAACAATTACCTGCTTGTGTTGTCCTGACAAGAAAATCATTAGTCCATAGTCCATATGCAGACTCCAGTTATGCCTTGACTCAGATGCTGACTCAAATTCTCTATTGTACTAAACCGTGTTGATATAAAATCCTTGCTATTGTTCGATTTTCCGACTTCCGTTTCATATCTTTGAGTTTTCCAATTCTGCGCTGGAAATAAACAAAAATAGAATAATCTGTCGGGTATTTTCCCTTGCGTATAGTTTCGATTTCACATCACGCGTTACATGGAGTGTCTATGGCTACGAAGTGACCTTTAGATCGACATACAAGTAAAAGTGTATAGGAGTTCGAATTTATCACATCAATCTCGTCTGTATCGATAGTCTTGAGTCAGTAGTCTGTAACATGCAACATGGAGAGTGTGGATTCTTGTTGCTGTCCTATTCGTACTTCTATCTAGACTTTCTAAGTCCTTTCCAATAATATTTCCATTATTAACTGTCCCTCACATTAAGGTGACGAATAGACTTGCGCATAGAGAAAATCTAAACCGTGGCTTGAGCGATTTTAGCCTCGAAGATATGAGACACAGAAAAACGAAAATTCATAACTCACCAGCCATACAGTCGTGCGAGATTTCGAGATCGAATCAAAAATTTCCGATACACAAGAGAATTCTGCAGAACGTGTATCCAACAAACACATTTTCCAACACAACTGCTTGTCTGTGAGTTATTTAGACTACATGTAGATGTTATAAATGCATGATTCTTCTTGCTTTCGTTGCCATTCAACAACGAAACATCAGATAAAAGATCGACGATTTTGGGGTAGCTTTCGACCTATCGAGACCTAGATAATCTGAAATACAAGGATTAAAATTTATCCTATTAAAAGGCGAAGAAAGTAGAAAACATGAACAAGTACTAACCTGAACTAAGCTCGTCTTCAGCGACGCACAATGGATAGTGTTTGCAAAAAATATATTTCAGCATAACCTATGAAAAGGCATCGAGTGGAGGGTGCAAAGTGAAAAACACTTATGTACCTTTATTCTGATTGGTTCCAAAACAACTAAAGACAACATTGAGCCGACACGCTGATTATTGTTTGACACTGTTCCGTACGCAACAGTATCTGATATCAAAAGTCAACAAGACATTCCAGTGTCACACTGACCAGCGAGGATAAAATATGATAATATAGTATTTATTATATGAAATCATAACTAAACCACGAAAACGAGAATTCTGCTTTGTTCCTTGAGCGGTGCGAATTTTGCAACGACGACCGCCAAGATGACAACTAAGAGATAGTTTCGGAAAATTGCTTTTTCCAAGACATTGGACCTTCATAAGAAGAAATATATTTTGCTTTATGTCTGGAGGACAAATAATATAATAAATACTAACCAATTTCTTATTTCTGGAATTTTGAGGCGGAGTCAAACAGGCAGGTTTTGAGAAAAACGTGATATAACCTACTAGTGTTACATTCCATCAAAACTGTAGTAAGCCACCTTAAAAGGCGTTCGTGCGAAACCATTCATACGAAAACGTGTTTCGCCAACAGGCTTATCTTCTTACGTAAATTAAACTCATTTTAATTTGAAAGGTTTTCCACGCGATCTCGTTTGTGCAATAGTTCAAGTCCGGTTGACATACAGCGTGCAATGATTAGTTTGAACAGCAAATTTGTTGGTTGAGCTTCAATTCTTACAATTCTGCCGTGCCGTGCAACACAAGAAATAATAGAAAACTACAATTAATATAAATAGCAAAAAGGCAACAAAATATTACAATTGAAAAATCAACTACGTAATACAGGGGGTTCGATTGAAAAGATTTTGTTGAAATGCCTTGTAAATATGCAACAGAATCGCATAGCTCTTAGAATTCTCACACCGCTTTGTTACGTGGGCGAGGTATTCAGCGTGACATTGCAGGTCTTGAAAGCGAGGAAACGATTTGAAAATGAAGGTTTGCCAACCGCGTGGTCCAAATAAAGTTTTCTACCCGATTCAAAGAAAATAACTAACCTGACTGGTGAATTCCACGTTTCACGTTTCGCGTAAAATTTAAATTTTTTCGTCTGGTAATGAATAATACCGACTGAATTAAAAAGCACTGAAAGAATATTCACGTGAAATTCTGTTAAGCAACACAATATTCGTTCCGGTGAAAATATATTTTTTTGTACAAAACTACTCTTAATTAGTAATTTAAAAAAGTTTCTTACCTTACATTTGGGTCTTGTTCAATTCTGAGCAGCACAGTTGTCTTTCGATGATGAAAGCCGCGGAAACAAGTTGACTCCTGCGTCATTTGATTTGCACAAGGCATTCAATTTTTAGAAACGTTTTTATTTCGGATCCTCCCATACACCTTTATATGTTGGACTTTGAAGGAGATTGTGCGACGAATATTTCGAATGAAAACTCTTTCTCGCTCGCTTTCCACACGTGTTTCAATTTCGACACAAAAAGTGAACACCGCGCCACACTGCGCTACAAATTTTCCCGCCTTTTTCATACGATTGCTTCGTTTAAAACCAACTGAGATGTCCACATCATACAGTCAATATATAACTAGGAATAATTTAATAAAACAATTATTCCATTCACCCTGGTCGAATAAATAAACAATGGCCTCCATTTGACGCGAAAGGATAGATACTCGGCTATTTGATCTTATTTGGATGCGGATTATCTGTTCCGAGAAGCGAACAGTTTTTGATGAACGAAACTCAAGAAAAACTGTGAGCTTCAAGGAACACAGGATCTTTTGAACATTACGGAATATCACTTGGACATTGCCCAGTGAAAACTTGTAACCCTACTCGCTGCCAGAGGGTCTACAAAAAGTACAGCTGTCAACGTCTTGTAGCTAAGCACCTTCCAATTAAACAGTTTAACACCCAACATGAAGACTAGGAAGTGTGCATGCTACACTAATACTATACTTATTATGACATGGAGTCAGTCTGTTAGAAACAAGTCCTTCTTTACACCCATCCGCGTTAAGACACCAAAGTGATCTACAAGGCTAGGTCTTAAATAAAACAATCGAAGTGTTTAATCGACAAAATACAGCACCTAACAATTAAACTTTGCAAATTTAGTCAAAAGGCTTGATTTCATTTACCAGAATTCATGGAGAATCGCCTTCTCCGTGCTCCATCTGTCTAGACGTCTCTTTAAATTCGTACGTTAAACTTCAGTCGTATGGACTGCCTGCCACATCAGTCATGCAGACTGCAAACATCCACAGAGGTGCACACAGTACGCGTCAAAAAAAGCGAATACATGCTCCCTCAGTAGAGTTGAATAAAATATATATACAACATCCAACAGTGTCTCACTAAATTCGGAATAATTGCTTTGAAAATGTTGCGCTACTCAATAAACTGAAGTCAAACATCAGTCTTTATCTTAAGGGGATTTTTATCACAGGTTTGCAGACTACTACTCGTGCTCTACTAACCGTTCCCTACCGACCATGGAAAACGAGGTAAAGTTTAGAAATATATTTTCCCTTTCATGAACAACGCGTCGTGGGCTGATAGTTCTCCGTAGAATTTGGTGTTATATTTTAAATATAGTGTTTTAGAATATCAGATTTCGAAGGGTATCTATCAAACAATAGGCGAGAGCGAGAGTCATAAACACGCTGTTGTCTTTATTATTGACTACAAAATGTTCCTGTCGTGGTATACCTATAACTGAAAACTGGCAACAAGATATTATTTGCTGAAATTTCCAACCGCTCCGGAGCGCTTGGTAATCTCATGTGTTCCGCTAACGTATCCTTCTTTGCATGAAGTGAAATTCGTAGGTGCAGAAACAATCTTGTTCGACTGCCAAAACGTAGAAAACAAGAAATACAAATTAGCTTTTCTTCACCGCAAACTTAAACCTCTTTGCAACCGATTGCCGTTTTATCGTACCATTGTTTACCATAGTATTCAGCAGTAGTAATAACTTCTGGGTTCTATTTTCCAAGAGAATTCGGAAAACGACCAAAACGATTCAAAATTCATAATCTTTGGCGCCGCACGTATTTACATACCTAGTTTATGGTAATCGGTTCGATGCCAGTCACTCTCTCTAAATAAGAGCATGTCTACTAAACCTACAGAAAAAACTGCGATGGCCATTAATATATACAGAGATCACAACAAAATGTGACATTAGGACAATTGGTCGCCTATGGACTGATTAGCTCGATAGAATAGTTTCGCACACTTGTAGCTGAAGTTAATATCTAACTATCTATATGCGACAACTTGATCAATAACGTTCGTTGCACATGTCAGATGTATCTATTTTTCCACAGAAATCATTGGTAAAAACAGTTATATTCGTTTAAGGAAATACTTGGTAGTTGGTTATAGCAAAACTGGCATGTTTGTTTGGATCTACTTCTAAGGTAATTAAAACTTTGTAAAACTTGTTATCTAAACCTTGGTTGATTGTGTAGCTATCGATAACTTCAGTTTTTGTTGTGTTTTAAGGCTTTTAAGTTACATTAGAAGCCTTATCCGAGCATGTATTAACTGGGAGAACACTCAGCTTTTCTTCGTGTCAGGATTCTTGCTGGGATCAGGTTATCTACCATTGCCAATATCAGCTAATATCTGACTGCGTCCTCCATCTCGGTCGATTGGCGGGAAAGACGGTTGCACACTTCTTTGATCTCATCTCTGGTTCTGTGCGAGGGGAGCAAGCAAAACATTTTTTATTGCAATTGTATCGACAAGAAATAGTGCACTACATAGTGTATTCTATCTTCATTGCCCTCTCCCGTTCACGTACTCTTGCAATGCCATCAGGTAATCAGGCTTTCCATGCAAAACCTTAGCGTAAATGAGCATGTCTTCCTTCCATAATCAACAAGTCCTATCTCGTGATGTATGGTCAGTTAAACAGATTTTTTGACTTGTGAACCAAAAAACATACCTGGCAGATCTTAGTGAAATGCTGTCAAAGTAAATATGATCCGAGATCAATCGGATCATGTTGAATCCACTCTGGGCTAAGGATTCATAGGGTCCTTTGATGCATTATCATACACTAATCCGAATCTTCTAAAAGGAACCTAGCTTTATTGTCTTAGCATAATTCAGTAATTGAGCCAGTATTTCGAAAGAACGCCTAGGCTACAATGCAAAAGCCCAAAATACCGTTGAAGATCCCTCATGTTGTCATCCAGCACCTTCTCCTGAATGGTTTGAGACCTTTCAAGATATTCTTTCGCTCTCTGGAGTTCTCCCCTTTCTTTGTGCACCATACCAAGATCAAAAAGAGACTTGGCAGTGTCACGATGATCCTTCAGCAACTCAAGCCGCATCCTCAGCGCTCCATCAGAATACTGCTTAGCGTTGTCGTATTGTCCAAGAGCATAGTAGTTGTTGGACAGATTGTTGAGGATGGTTGCTGTGAAGGGATGATCACCCAGTTGTTCCCTGTAAATTGGAAGGGTCCGCTGTTCTCTGATATTAATGGCTTCCTGGTGGTCTCCTTCAAGCGATAGGGCCACTACCAAAATAATTTACAACAGAATATTGTCATTTCCTGTCCTGATGCCTACCAGTTAGGTACATGGAAAACATAAAGAATTGATATCCTTTCCTACAGTTCGGGAAAAGAGGGGGAGGGGGAGGAAAGTAGACTGGACTCGAGATAAAGGCGGAAAGCGAGCCTATTCTTAGATGGAATTCACTGTTAAACTGTACGAGGCACGAGCGTCCAATTCCTAGTGGGTGAGAATTCGGTCCGATTGATCCTCGTAAGACTCTTTGGTATCACTGGGCTGAGTTGATGAACAAAACTATTCTACTGTCACAGTGCTTCGCTGAAACCGAGATTGCATATATGTTACAGGTCAAAATTAAATTCAGGTCAAAATTAAATTCCTTTGTCTCTTAACCCTACTTGTTCATTGCTTATGAATAATTAAGGTTAGAAGACAAAGGAAATTGAGAATCAAACCAGGTTAAAATAATTTTTACCTGAATTTAATTTTGACCTGTAACGCATATAATAAATGACACGTGCCTGCCATATCATTGTATGTTGCTGCAAGCATGACGATGTCTTCTTCCCCATGGCTTCGTCTAATGTCGATAGCCTGCTGAATCTTCTCTCTCCCTTCACGGAATTTGCCTTCTTTTGCGAGACATCGACCAAGTTTGGCGAGACATTGGGCCCGGCTATTTCCCGTGTTGACGTTCAGATCAGGACTGCTCTGAATTCTGTCGCCTTCCGCCAAATATTCCTTAGCCCGTTCCGCGGCTATATAACACAGGCCTGGTGAACATGAGCAGTGGAACACTTGTTTGATTCCAAGGGAGGTCAGACATTCACTCAATCTCCTTTGATCTCTCATTTCCTCAGACTTTTTTCTTAACAATTTGAAAACAGATTCATATTTCTTCTTACCAATCATCTTTGCCAGAAGCTCCCCAACGCTGTTGAAGACATCGATGCACTTTCCAATTTGTGCTACAGTCATTTCTCCGTTGTCACACCATTCAACAAGTTGCATGATGTTCTCTTCCTCCTGTCGGAAAGCTGTGATTGCGTCTGAAGCATGCTTGCTCAGGAACAGTCTAAATGTGTCTGCCAGGAAGGCAAAAAAGTGATCGATGAACACATTCCGAGCAGTGACAAAGACTTCACGAAAACCTGACTGATCTGATTTCATTTTTCTGCAGTAGTCGCGAATGACTCTGAGAAAAGTATAAAAGCAAACACCCACAACGATGTTTTGTTCCAAAAGAGATCGCTTTGCTAATTCCAGTGCATTATCTGTTAGCTGATTTTCTCTCGGCATCAATGATTGAAATATTTGTTCAGCTCTAGGCAGGGTGAAACGCCCTCTAAGAAGTGCCAATGTTAAAAGGGTGTTCTTTTCTTGTGCAGTAAGTCTGCCAAAGCAAATGTCAAGGCACACGTTAATCTTTTCTGCTTCTGGGACTGACTGGATCTTTCTTAAGAACTCAAATGTATCTTGCGGCTTGCAGCTCATACGTTCCACGAGACTAAGCAGGTCGATGTGCGATAAGGCCAAGGTGTACAGAACGAGTGGAATGCCGCTACAAATCTCTGATAGCTGGTACGCGCACTGTGATTGGTTTTCTACCCTTTCTCCACATGCCTTTTGCAGGAGCTGATATGATTCCTCTTTTGTGAAGCAAGCTAGATGAACCTCTTTCTGCCCTAAGCTCGGGAACACAATTTTCTCTGATGAGGTGACCAATAATTTGGCTTTTCTTGAAATCTCGACTATTTCAGTGATGAAATTTTTGATCTTTGATCCTTCGGAAGGTGGGATCATCCTCTCTTCTGCCATTGCCCCTTCAAGGGGAGTGTCTGGACCAATGTCCCCCAAAT
>Ga0126337_10002540_pt1 | contig 11663 bp, 7 predicted proteins | sample DipCmetagenome_FD_92527 | JGI IMG/M metagenome (GOLD analysis project Ga0126337, IMG submission 92527) | Coral microbial communities from La Bocana,Puerto Morelos, Mexico - Diploria C A metagenome | ecosystem: Host-associated > Invertebrates > Cnidaria > Coral | place: La Bocana,Puerto Morelos... | reverse complement strand
TTTGCGTGGCGCTTCTGCCAAAACGACAATTTCGGGGGAAGCCATTTCGTTGTCAAAACAAACGAAGAGTATTATGGGATGCTATCCGCGGGTTAGCCGCGTTTAACCCGAGGTTAACTAACCGACCACTAACCGCCCTTTGAACAACGCTCTTTTAACTCTGGGTTAACAAACCTACGGTTAAGAAATTTAACCTCGGGTTAAGGTCTAACCCAAGGTTAATTTAACCCTCTTTCGAACAACCGGGCCCAGGTCAACCAGGGCGTACAAAATACCGAAATGTACTATGGGATTGAGCAATTCAGAGAAAGATGGCGGACGAAGTTGTTTCTTTTCCTCATCGAAAACTAACTGTTTAGCCACCTTTAAACGATCAAGTCGTCACATGAATAATTTTCGTACTTTTTTAAGACATGAAAAAAGGCTGAACTATCAAGACAGTGCTTTGAAGTCCAAAAGAAACTTGCTTTTGCCTTAATCAGAACTCGTGTGCAAGTTCTCCATCAGTTGAGTTGGACAATGTGACCAAAGACTAAACAAGCGTTGTGTGGTATAAAGCTCGAAGCTGTTCCTGTTCGAAGCTTGTACTTTTGCTGTTAAAGAAGTAGCCAAATACTAGAGGCCAGGAAGCCATAACTGAAGATTTTCGTCAGCTGTTTGGATTACTGGAGAGAGGCAAAGTGTTGTTCTTAGTTTGTGTTTTCTTGACCCGTTTATCGCACAAGCCGATACATGCTTTGCGAAGATTCCTGTTTGGAACTCATTGTGTGGCTCTAGCTTACAAGAAAATGCCGCCCTGTCCTCATTTAAATTCTATCGAAGAAGTAAATGTGGAAGAGATCAAGAGGAAAATGAAAGAGGTAATATTATGCTAAGGTTACTGTTCTAAAGTGGGATTAATTTCTGCTAGGTAATAGTTACTTAAAATATCGACATTATTGTAATTTTATATCAAATCCCACTGTTTTAGAAGTATAAGGTTCAGTCTTAGTTAAGAGGCTTTATGAAGATTAAGTTAATCTTCAAATTTTTCTAAGTAATGCGTGATTTAATACTGTTTGCTATATACCATCTTGTTGCATCTTATAAGCAGTTAGATATAGTTTCAGATTTCAGTTGGATTATGAGCTCAAGATTCCTATCGCATCAGTTATCATGCATAGAAATCGAGAGCGAATAATCTAATTGTTTTAGTATAAATTGACTAGTCGTTCAAAACTTTATCTAAACCCTCTTCACAGACACTTTGAATACGCCAAGAAGTGGCCGGTAATTAAATTTTAGTCAACAAGTACACACTGATACGCTACTCACCAACTATCACAGAATAGTTGCCAGTAGCGTAGCCAATCAGAGGACGACATTCATGATAGAACGCTTGTAGGTTTATACTACGGGTAATAAATAATAGAACTTGTTGTGTTATTTGTCAGACTGTGTAAATAGTTAGGAAACAGGTGTTCATGTTTACACCTAGAGTAAATTTGTTATGATTACCGGTATTTCAATTTGAAAAACATAATGTTGTGAGCCAATGAGTACAGCTGTGTTTTATTTCTATGACTTAGCCATGCAAAACAGTCTAAAAGGATGAATTGGAAAGGTCTCTTTGCGCTGTTTGTGAGCGACGTGATGTGATGAATGCAATATAAGTGCAATTTATACATGAAAAAAAGCAACATGTTAAAGAATGAAAGCATTTTTTCAGTGCAGCAGAGCTAATCTCAAACAAAGAGGCAACAAATATTTCACTGGTATGATTGATTACAGACAAGTTGTCATTCATATGTGTTATATTTTTGAGAGATACCATCGTTACTTTTTGACACTATATTGTTTACCGAAAAAAAAAAAAATTTCTTAAATTTTTACAGACTGTTTAAATTACAATGAAGATATTTTTAAACTGGTTAAATTGAAAAGGTTGGGGTATTACTCTGCTAGGAAGAATGAAGTCACACTTTTTCTATTTGTCTAACGAAGATACTGTTCATTCTGTTCATGCTTACTAGTGAACTGAAAACACACAGTCTTGTATGTTTCCCAAAAGAAGTATAACCTTTGAATTTAGTCTGGACATGTTTTGACTAGAAGTGAATGGTTAAAGACAGAGAATATTTTTGAAATGTCAATGTAAATAGCCAGGTCAAAGATATTTTATATTGGTACTAACAGAAGAAGCCTCATTCCTTTGTCTATTTGAGAGGTCCAAAAGGAAATAAAGTACATGTTTTCAAAGCAGAAAAACTTATTGCGAGATTTCTGCACATCCTAAGCCCAACTCGCAGGCTCATGAATGGGCAACCTTGAATTTTTTTTTGGCATTTCACTGATAAGAAAACAAGGCTTCCCTTGCCTGCTGAGAGGCTCTCTTGCTCTTATATTCAGTTGTTTTTTATATGGATGCAACATGTAAAGTGGGTTTGTGGAAAAAATGTGTCATGACACAGAACTTATGTCCTGAAAAGTGGGGAAATAGAGCATTCAGAAACCTTCTTTACTTTAATTTTGTCCAAAAAATTAAATCCCCACAAAAACAATACACCAGCTTTCCATTAGTGACATAAAAATGTTCTTACTTACTGGGAAATTTGGAAAAGCATATAAAATTAACATTTTCTGTTTACACAATCAACTACAATTCTCACCATTTTTTTCAAACTCTGAGCCTGACAGGCAGCCAAAACTTAATGCATGCTTATTACGTTTTCTACTCTGAAGAACATTTGAACTACATGTAGGTCAAAATTATCACCCGACAGACATTTTGAGACAGCTGTGTGTGGTAACTACACTGTTTATAACATCTGCATTCAGTTACTGACTATTTTGTAACAGTTTTATCAGGGTAAGCACTTCCTGATATATTCCTTCTTTAATGAATGGAAATTATTTGTATTACATTCTGTTTTCATAAACTTTACTCTTATTCTAACTGTTTGCACCTTTTGAAACATTACACTGTACAGACTAAATGTGTGTGTAAAAAAGAATTACAAGATTTCAAAAGTAAATAGTAGTAACTAGAGTTATTATCTGTCATTGCTGTTAGTGATGGTTACAAAAGGATTAAGTCCAGACAGGTTTCCATGTGATCATTAGTAGTCACTAAAGTTTCTCTAGAGTTTGGCCAATTAACGTTCTTTAATTAGCATTTTAACTTGCAAGATATCTAGACTATTTTTTAGACTACACTACCAGCATATTACAGATCTATATTACACATCAACATTACATGTCCATTAAATTACAGATCTGCATTAGTAACATGTTGACATGTTGGTCAATTACTTGCCTTAGCCACTGCAAATACCTTGCATTAAATATCTTTATTAAAATTGTTTTCCGTACAGGGAAGTTGTCAAAATTGTGAACGGTCTGGATCTGACTTGTGGGTCTGTTTACAGGTTAGTGTATTGCATGTGTCTGTTGAATTCCAAGTAAATCATCAACATTAGATTTTATAAAACTTGAGAATTATTTATAATATGAAAAAAAGAAAATGTTATCTAGAGGATAATTATGTTTGGTTGTACTATCACCTATTAAGTTTCCATGTATGACTTTGTAGAAGAATGGTTATGTTACTATCTTACAAGAGTTGAAAGGTCAAGATGTTTGTGCTCATATAGCAATCAATAAGTGTGCTACTTACATTTTTGTTTCTTTCAGAAGTGTTGTTCATTTGTAGGGTGTGGACGATTTAGTAACAATCACATTGAGCTTCACAGCCAGGTATGATAATCTTAGTAGGAATTTACTACTGCTAACAAAAATGATTAAGGGAGTTTGCACCCATTCTAGTGAAGGTACACATATGTTTTTGCTATACATCCTTACTGTACACATAGTTCATGTTGCAACATCATGCCATGTCATACATCAAGTGTGTGTGCTAAGGAAGAAATATAGGCAAGTACAGGGCTTGGCAGTGGGTGTGCTAACTATGCCTACTCTCTTAAATAAACAGTTAATCATTGATGTTTGTCTCCAAGAACCAGTAAAATATTTAATACAACTTTCTGGTTTATGTAGTACTAAGAATAAGCTTTCTTCTTACTTTTTCTCTTTTGTAATTACTATTTAGGAAACAAGTCATCCATTGTGCTTACATCTGAGAGATTTAAACATGTGGTGTTTCAACTGCCAGGCTGAAGTGCAGCCATCTGACAGTTCATCGGGTGCAGGCACTGATGATGTAGCTAGTCCATCAAGACCCAAGGTAATTTTAACATTTTATTATACTGAATTGTTTGAAAATTCATACTTTTCTTTTGTTTTGTCTTTGGCTTTTAAGATTACTTTCTATCTTGAAATTTCTAGTGACCTTCTATGGGGTGGGTGTGGATATTTTCAGGAGCTTCACATTACCTTGTGTGTCTATATATCTATTTGGGGAGGCTGGATGGGAGTTACATGTACCTATTGTTTATTGGTTCTCTGCAGTCATTTTATCAGACAGAGCTTGTTTTGATTGGAAGAAAGCATGAGGTTGTCATGGATAGTTTGGTGCATAACATTGGACAACACTACATGTAGGAGGACAAAACTGATCTGAAATCCTTTAAATACTCAATAATCTGAATGCCAATCATGAGCTTTTTAAGGTTTCCACTTGTTCCTTGAATGAATTTAAATGTTACACACCTTTATGACTGGTCCAGATGCAGAGTAGTCTCTTTATCTCAGATCTTGTTAAAATTTAAACAGGGACAGACATTTATTGGTAGTAACAACTGTCATATGTGGTACACTTCATGTACACTCTGCAGTGTGAACTATCTTGTATAATATTCTTGTTGAATTATATCCTGTAGACGATGGATATTGAGTACTGTATGTATGGGTTATTGACCAAGCGTGAGGTCAAGATGGCTGGATATTGGCCAAGTTTTTTTTTTTTTTGCGTGTTTATGGACCAAGATGAATGAGGCCAATATCCAGCTATTTTGACAGAACAAGCTTGGTCAATAAAGGATTTATTATACGGGATAAAACACCATAACATGATAAATGTTCCTTCCGAGACATAGCCCATATACGGGATAAAACACCATACATGTAACATGATAAATGTTCCTTGCGAGACATAGCCCGTATCCCGAGCGGGCAAGATAGCTCCATCTTGCCCACTCGGGTAGCCAATCACAGCGCGAGATTCTGTTCATCTTGCTTGCTCGTGGAGCTAGTCGTATAATAGTAGATCATTATTGCTGCATTGTTTTTTCTGTAGACTCACGAGGTTCTGGATATAGAGGATGCTCTTGAATTAGAGAAAGGCTTGAAACCAAGAGGTGACAATATTTTAATGGGATTTAGAATGGAAATTAATAGAAACTAATTGAATTAATTTTGAAGTAGATACACTGGACAGACCTGTATAAAGTGAGAACTGTAGATGTAAAATGGTACATTTAATTTGAAAATTGAAAATAAAATGGAAAGTATGATATGATTTTTTTCAAGCTTATGACTCTTTTTGCAATCAGGAAGAACAAATAATGTTACATGTACAGCAAAGGAATTTGTGTAGCTTCCAGTCTGAGTTGCTTCTCCCTGTAACTATTCTCAAATGGTGTTTTATCACTTCAGGCTTATGTGGCTTGTCAAACATTGGAAACACCTGCTATATGAATGCTGCTCTGCAGTCTTTGTCAAACTGGTATGTACCGGTAATTATTCTTTTTTGATTGTGTGTACTGCACACAGTGCTCACAAAAAAAATTGTTGTTCAGATCATGTATGTTTAGTTAGTTTGTTCAGATAATCAGGTGTTAAGTTCGAGTTCTCCAGGCTCAATCCTTTTTCAATCCAATCTTGTTTAAACCTTTACCACAACCAAGGGGTTCCATTATTAGAGTCAGTCAAAAGGCAAATTGACCAGACTTGCTCTGATAATAATTTGGCCTGCCTGGCTACCACCACCTGGAAGGAAGTCTTATAACAAAGTTCAGTTTTAAATGCTTTGCCTGCCTGTGAAAACCAAATGCATTCCTGCTGAAACATTATGAAAACTCTGCACTTGTAACCTCACTCACATGCTTGGATCAGCCTTTATTGTTTAAATAATTGTCATGTTCTGATTGTTGTTCCACTTTTTTTCAGCCCACCCCTTACGCAGCATTTCTTGGAGTGTGGTAGTTTTGGAAAAGAAGCCAAGAACTCCTCTGTGTCCAGGAACTATTCACATCTAATCAATGAGTTATGGTCTCGAAAAAGGTACTAACTGTCATGCAATTGTAATTTAATCCATATTGCTTTTTTGAGTAAACTGCTGGTGGCTGAGAGAGAGTATCCAATAAAGCGATGAAAAACCTAACGATATATGAACGTTGTTCAACTACTTGATTGCACAGATAGTGTGACTTGTTGAAAATAGCTTATTGTAGCAGATATACTAGACAGAGAGACCACATGTAGCTATAGTATGGCTTAATACATGGTAAACCTTTTTAAGAGAGCCATGTATGAAATAGTTATTACTAATGATACTTATTTTATATTGCTTCGTGATCAGACTATAGTATATTAATAAATACCTTTTTACTAAGACTGTTCACTTTTTTTACCCAAAGTCTGTAGTCCCTCTCCTGAGTCAATCCAGTGCAGTTAAATTTGCCACAGTCGTGATTAAAGCAAACTTTGTTTATACAGTTACTCCTTCATGTCCTTGTTTCATGTGATTTCAACCTTAATCAAAACTTACCGGTAAACAAAATTCTTGAATGTGATTGGTTATCACCAGCCCAATTTGAGCACTAATAGGACAGTGTATGCATCATGCTTGTAAATGGACAGTGTAATAGGACAGTTAAAGGGACAGTTTACACGTCATACCTGTGTACGTGGACAGAACATGCCATGTGCATGCACTGCATTTGAGTATTTTGCTGAGTTAACAGTTGTACTTTTTGTACCGTCTAGTTTCTTTCTCATAGTTTTGAGTATTGTTAACAGGACTTGGTGTTGTCCAATTCTTTCTGTAATCATACTCGTGATTAACAATTGGACTCCCACTTTGTGGTCGTCTGATTTTGTTAATCACTTAATGTACATGTATGATTACAGACCGAATTGGACTCCACTCTGTCTTAATACCATTATTTATAATTATATTTAAATTCTTTTCAGACCAAAGTATTTTGTACCCTCCCAACTGTTGCGAAGTATTCGGTCAATCAACTCACAGTTCAGAGGTTATGGACAACAGGTATATGCCAATCAGTGATCTATTGTAGCTGTTTTGTGTCCTATTGTAGTTAAGTTCCACTACCAATAAGAGTTACCGGTATCTTGATCAGTCCACAGTCTGTAATACTGTTCACTGTTATTGCAGCCCAAAAGTTGTTTAAATTATTACACAGCATATGACTTGTTTTCACCTTCTCACCTATTTCTGGGCTGGGGCATTGTAACATCCCCCAAAACATTACTACTAGTAAACCATAGTCGTCTGTGGACTGGTAGCTAAAGATTTTTAATTATTAAAATTGATCGACCAGTAAATTTGAAATCAGTGAAAGAATTACATAGAACAGTGTTGTGACTTGACCAGTGACCTGATTCAGATAATTCTTCTAAAGGTTTCAAGCTGAAAAATGTTGTGGAGAAGGTGAAACTGGTAGTCAACAAAAATATAGCTGGAATATTCTTGCATGTGTGGGTAATCTTAAAAGGAAACTGCTTTGCCATAGAAGCTATGTATAAGTTCACATTTTCATTACAGCCAGTGACTGCATCACATTTGTAGAATTCTTACAATGGCTTAAGTCTCCTGTGTTTCAATCTATTTCTTGTTTTGTTTGTGGCAGGATGCTCAGGAATTCCTGCGTTGTATCATGGATCAGTTACATGAGGAGCTGAAGCAGCCTGTGCCATCAATGGGGGAGGATTCAGAGTCATCTGACAGTGATGATGATGAACCAAACCATCACAACAAGAGGCTGCTGGGAGGAACAAGTCTCCCTTACAGCAGAAACTTGCAAAATGGTATGGATGTAGATACCTTACCATGTTTGATCAGTTTATATTTGTCCTTGTTTTTGTTCTTGAATTTTAGTTGTTGGTTGTATTGGGGCTGTGTTTAACTTTCGCAGTGTCATTTTCTACACATGATTGCAAATGTGTGCTGGCATATAAATTAACTAGGACAAAATCTGGAGTAGTAGTTGACTAGCATCCCATGCTTAAAGTGTCTACAAAATTCTGGAACTGGTCATAACATAGGAAATAGTTTTAAATACCGCTAGTTTTAGAGTTCAAATCATTGAATTCCCAAGTGATTCATTTCTTCTTACTGTAGTTAAATGTTCTGCCACAAAGACTGGTACAAAAAATGTGGGACAAAGATAATTTTTGTTTAATAGTATTAATAATAATAATAAAAATAATAATAATAATAATAATATTAATAATAATAATAATAACACTGTGTTACGTCTGAGGTCCTAGTTGTATGAATAACTTCAGGATAACATCCATTTGTTTACATTGTCATGCTAATAATAATTATTATAATTTGAACTCACTATCTCTTTCCTTATTGGCCGAAAGCATACAGTAAATTTTCGAAATCAGCGCCTGTAACATCATAACTGCAGATTAAACAATTATCATGTCAAGGACTCTTGAGGTCCCCGTAATCATGTCATGTATGACCGTGGTGCATGATTTCTAAGGGTAATCATGCTTGCTTTGTCTTGCTTAAGTGAAGAAGCAAAACATGACTTATTTTTGTTTCCTTCAATTTATAATAAAACAATTATTATAATAATCCAGAGAAAATAGTTGTCAATATCTCCTAACTCTCAGAAATGGTATTAGGAGAATTATATGACAGTATGTTAGGAGAGTTAATATTTTGAGATTGGAGCTAAGTAACATTGAGAGAGTTTTTGAAATTATAACTGGTTTTTAACTTTCTGTAGGAGACAGTGATGTAGATATGTACTCAGACAGTGGTGAAGAGGCTGCTGACGATAAACCTCTTCATGTTAGCTCAACTGAAGAGCAGGTAAACGCACAGGCAAAAGGAGCCAACAAAGCCAAACGAAGGAAAACCAAAGAAGACCCTGTCGACCACAATGATGTGACAGTGCCAGTTGAGAATGAGCCAATGAGTGACTGTGAAACAGAGCAGCATGAGGTTGATGAAAATATGGAAACTGAAAATGTGGCATTAATCAAAGAAGAAAAACCTGTGGATCAGAGTACAAAGGAGAAACTTAAGCAGACAACTTATTCAGAGAGAGCAAAGAAGCAGCCAAAGGCTGAAACAAGTAAGATTGTTTTGTACTTTATATCTGCTTGTATTCTGAATATTCTTATCTTAATATAAGCATCTCTTGTGAAGTGTTCCAGCATTTTGTAGCTAGTTTTATTTCAAGGTCTGAGTACTTCATTAATATTTCTATATAGGAAAGATTCAATTTTAGTATAACTGTACTTTGTTTTGTAGGAACAAAGAAGAAAAAACCAGTGAACTACAGTAGCATAGTGACGGATTTATTTGATGGCACAATACAGAGTTCAGTGCAGTGTTTAACATGCCACAGGGTATGAAAATACATTGTAGCAAATTCAGAAGGCTATTAAATTTTTGTTTTCCTTTTTTTATTTTTTGTTATAAGTAGCTAAACCAAGGTACTTTGTAAATGGAATCAAACTGGTTTGAAAAATTTGAAGTGCCAAAAAAAGAAATTTGTGATATACAGGATTAATAAAAAATATCTTCATGCAAAGATTCATACAAAAAAAATATACACCTGTTTTTCTAAATAGTGCAGTGAGTACTTATGAATCAATTTCCTTTGTTTTTACTTTGTATTTACATGTATGAATGAGTTTGATAAAACTATTGACAAATCTTTTGCCACTTAGCCTGACTTATAACTTGTATTTCAATTGCATTTTTTCTTTTTTTTTTTGTTTTTCTTAAAACATGTAAGTGGAAGATTAGTTTTTTTTTACTTTTTACCATAGTTTGGTTTCTTTAATCAATGCCAAATTTTTTGTATCTAATAGCTTTTTTCATTTGAAGGTTTCTTCAAGAGCAGAAACATTCCAGGACGTGTCCTTACCAATTCCAGGTAAGGAAGTTGTCTTTCACTCAATAGGTTGTGAACACTCATGCTTCCTACTACATGAAAGTACAACTCAGGAGAGCATTACTGTGCTCTGTTTTTGGGACTTAAAGGCGTTTGAAACGTCAGCTTATAACACGTTACGGTGGCCAATTTACATTTTCAACTTAGTTGATATAACCAAATTACCTTGTTACCCCCACCGACGCAGCACCACAGTTTCTTTAGAAACTTTCACCCTTTATTCATCTGGTTAATAAACAGTTGTTTTCATACTTGTTTTTTTTTTTTTTTTTTCAGGCAAGGATGAACTGACAGTCCTTCATGCTTCACAGTGCACAGCTCTGCCATCATGCTCATCAGTTATGGACAAAGATCAGGATAAAGGGTGGATGACGACAATATTTGAATGGCTGAGAAGGTACTATATAGATTTGCTACCTAGACACCTGTTCTTATTTCTTTATTACACTTTATATTCCTTTGGTTGGTAACTTAAAACTAAACTGACCTATGTGGCATTTCTGCGTGGTATCTTACATATTATGCTCTAGAGACAGGCTGAATTTTTTTGCGTGATTGATTGATTGACTGATTGTTATTTGATTGATTGACTGACTGACTGGCTGGCTGACTGATCGACTGATCAACTGACTGACTGACTAACTGATTGACTAACTGATCGATTAAATGACTGACTGATCCATTAACTGACTGCCTGATGGAGTGACTGACTGAGTGATTAACTGACTGAATGACTGACTGACTGATTTACTGGGTGACTGATCAACTGACTGACTGACCGACTGAGTGACCGACTGAGTGACCAACTGACTGACTGACTGATTGACTGACTGATCAACTGACTGATTGATCAAATGCATGACTAATTGGTTGACTGACTGACTGACTGACTGATCAACTGATTAACTGACTGACTCACTCACTGATTGACTGACTGATCAACTGACTGACTGACTGATCAATCAACTGACTGACTAATATTTCTGATCTGTTTGTGTTATTTAGGTGGTTTCTCGGTCCGCAAGTCACTCTTCATGACTGTCTGTCAGCATTTTTTTCAGCAGATGAATTGAAAGGTGTGTTGTTTTCCTGTGGTTACAATTTTTTGTCAGTGAGATATATCTCATGATTCTATCTGAATCTCAAATTTATTTAGTAATAATTAGACTAACCACAAGTGCTCTCCATCGTCTGACTTCCAAAATCCTGTTTAGATCTTTATCTGTATAATTTGACTCATTTACATACCAGCTGAAATTCACCATGGTGCATAATATTATTTTTCATCAGGAGATAACATGTACAGTTGTGAAAAGTGTAAAAAGTAAGTTTGTACTGTTGCTCTTGTTTTATATCTGTAGTTTCTGACTTTGTGCTTAGTTTTGATTTAAAAAATTTCTCCCATATTAAGGTGGAACAGCAATGAGTATGTAAATATATTGTATGCCGTGAGCCTGTCTTAGTAAAAAATTTTTAAGTGGCTTTTTTTTTGCTTCAGATTTGCATTGTATGCTAGTTTATGCTAAACTTAACTTCCGTGATTAATGAATAATCAGA
>Ga0126337_10002539_pt1 | contig 11665 bp, 10 predicted proteins | sample DipCmetagenome_FD_92527 | JGI IMG/M metagenome (GOLD analysis project Ga0126337, IMG submission 92527) | Coral microbial communities from La Bocana,Puerto Morelos, Mexico - Diploria C A metagenome | ecosystem: Host-associated > Invertebrates > Cnidaria > Coral | place: La Bocana,Puerto Morelos... | reverse complement strand
GCAGAATCAATGCTATCAAAGAGAGACTTTTCAAAAAAATCAATTTTGGGAAAATCAATCAAAATCAATTATTTTTTTGACTACAGATATTGATTGTAATCAATATCCGATGCTCAGGGTGGTTGAAGCCCCCGAGATCGCTCACAAGACCGACGTGGTTGAAGCCCCGGAGATCGCTGACAAGAGTGTTGCGGTTGAACAGCCTGAGGATGTTGACGGCAAGATGGAGGTGGATGAAGAATCCAAGACCGCGGCCGTGGACCTGTTCAATCAACACCCACAGGCACCGTTGCTGCGCCGTGAGCAGATCAATTCGGCCTTCCGGAAAAAAGGAGATGATGATGAGGGGGGTGAGGAGGAGGATGAGGAGGAGGATGAAAACGAGAAGCCAGCACGGGCCAAAGCGAAAGCCAAGGCTCGTGCGAAGGCGAAGGCCAAGGCCAAAGGAAAGGCCAAAGCAAAGGCCAAAGCAAAAGCGAAGGCCAGTCCGGCCAAACCAAAAGGGAAGGCCAGTCCGGCCAAACCCAAAGCGAAGGCCAGTCCGGCCAAACCAAAAGCGAAGGCTGGTGCGAAAGCAAAGGCCAAAGCAAAAGCGATTGGGGCTGAAGGAGAAGAACAGAAAGATCCTAAGAGAAAAAAGACTGACCAAGTAGAGTGCAAGGAGGTAAAGAATGGTGACATCCAGGAAGAGCAGCGCAAGACCTTCGCCAGGCGCTATGCACCCCGTGATGGAGTTCAGCTGATCAAGTTCGATGTGATTGAAGAGACCTATCAGACTGAAATTGCCCACAAGCTGAACCGGCAAAGTGCCTTCCAGGACAGCTGGGTTGCATGCAGTATGTTTAAATTTCCAGTTCTTTCGTTTTAGTGTTCGAGTGACCCAAACGGTGACAATAAATACACTAAATACAATAAGCTTGGTGTTTTGGATTTGAAACTTAGTACAGCTGCACCCCAAGTTTTTCTGACCAAACTTCACTGGAAGTTTCTTTCTTTTGGGGTTTGATCAGGATGCCTTTTACAAGTTGGCTATGCGAGCCATGAAACAAGCCCAGACCTATCAAGCTTGCCTTAAGATCGCGAAGGGGTTGGTGGATGACTTCCTCAAGGACGAAGAGATTTGCATCTTAGCTATGGATCTATAGTCCTCTAGATTTTCAACTTATCTTAAATGAACTTATATCTTAAAACGATCAAGGTTTAGATTTTAAGGTTGAAAATGAAACCAACCCAACTACCCACACTCCTCAAAGAGCAGCCGCTCATCAGGCAAGAATCTCAAGCAATCCTGAGCACCGAGCCATCATGGCCGCACATGTTGGATCAGCTGGTGAGAGGGGGGACTCTGCCCATGCTGGGACCTATTGAAGTGGCCGTGGATTTTTGGTCTTGCCAATGGCAAAAGCTTAAGCAATAGCCATTAGATCGATATCGATCTGAATCTTGCTTTAGGTTGGATTTGTGACACTACCAGGTATTAATTGAAGCATGTTAAGTCCCAGTGTTTTCCAACTGCCCACAAAATCCCACAAACTGATCTATACAAACTTCATCAAATTTTGAACTTGGTGTAAGTGTCTTGCCGCTAGAATCGCTAGCCAGTGATAGTTCTTGAGCATTGGCTGGGAAAAGAACTTTGGGAAAACACACGCACCACCAAGTCGACTAAAAGAAGCTATGGGAGGTTATGGGATGTTATAGTTATTCCTCCTTGGGTTTGGATCGTGCCAGGTGCTTTGCAACCGTCCTATCAAAGTTCAATTGCAGGCTATTGGGGTTGGGGGGGTTGGGTAAAAACAAGTTGGGTAAAAATAGAAAAACTAATGAGGAGTTGTTTTCGTAATTAATAATAATCTGTTCTATGATTTCAGTTTAATCTCCTCTCTATCTTTCACATACCCGCCGGCTGTGGCAGGATGAAACCCAGGAGGGGGCAAGGCAACCTTGCAAAGTACGGGGTCCTCAAGAGCACTTGTGATGCTGGCATGTTTCTCAGAGGGTTGCTTCCCATAACTTTAGGGTGTAATGATAAAAGTTTACTTCTGAAATCTGATGGCAACTCCAATGGACCAGAGCCTTTTTGTTTTGAGCACCTGTACTCTCGCTAGTTCCGTAGTTGGGCCCCGGCAATGGCATCGAAGATCACTGTGCAACAGCTGCACCTCGCTGTGCGCCGCATGCTAGTCCTCAACATCCCTCTTGAAACTAGGCTTTAGCTATACAGTATACCTTCAAGGTAGAGTAATTTTCTCCAACTGATGTTTCACTACAACTTTATCTCACATAGAAACTTACACAGTTACTGTTGTGGAAATGTTTTCAAACTGGAAACTTAGGACTTTATCTATTTGACATTGATGGCAAGTTGGATTTCTCACAGCTTTGTGTGGGGAGACCGACCAATTGATGTTATCGAGTATTTTGCAGGGAAGTCTCGGATTTGCAAGGGGGCATCGTGGTTTGGTTACGAAGCTCGTGGGTTTGAGATCAAGTATGATAAGCCACCAATGGGTACGTACATCGGGGCATTCAAAAATGCCTCGTAGGTCTGCTTTTGATTTCAACGGGGAAGCTGGCTTTGTGTTTTTGGATCGCATTTAATAAAATTCAGAAATGATCAGAAATGAAATACTTTGTTTGGTGAAGGATGGGTATTAACATTGTACACCCCAAACCAGCTCAAACTCGATACCAAGGTTGGCAATCATGATGATACTCCAAGGTGAATTTGGATTACTTTTAGGTTTCCTGGCGCCGGTGTGCAGCAGCTTCAGCACAGTCAACGTGGCCTCTTCATTCCGCTCCGTACTGACGCCACTAGGACTCGAATCCAGTGTCTCAGTGCGCAGAGGCAACAAGATGGTTGCCAGGATGGGGATGGGTTGAACTCGGGTCATGTTGAATTAATAACCAATGGACATAAGTGGATTCCCAAACACCCTGTAGAATTGATCTTGGCTACACTCCAGACTTGAAACAGTAATGATCATAACGGATCATAAGTATAAGAGTTGGTTCAAAAAACAGAAGTTGTCGGTTTCTCATTTGGGGTCGTCAGTGGAGGACAGCACTGTTGGCAGTACTGATCTGTTGCCTTCATGGGAACCCGGCTTCATCCCTGGTATTGCTACACCCTAGGCTTGTTGAGGCTTTCACAAAGCTTCGACACGCTGGCATCAGAGTATCTAGACTAAGACTCATCTTGAACTCGTCACCTGGTTTTTGGTTGGATTGTGGTTTTGTCTTCTAAACCCAGCTACATAGATTTTTTTAATCCATCGGTAGCCCAGGTCTACAAGGCTGTCTTTGACATGCAGTGCTTTGGGCCAAGGACCAGGAAACCAACCATGTTGTTAACAAACAGCCCAGCACTGTGTGCTCTTCACGGTCGCCGAGTGGGAAAGGGAAAGGCTTCAAAAAAACCATTGCGCCGACAGTATAGGGATTCCAAGGGTCGACCAGCATTCTGTGGAACAAAGTGGTTGAAAAAGTCGCAGAAGCTAAGCCAACACTTAGTTGTATGTTTTTTTTTGATTCAAAATAATGGAAAAGAACCACAACCGATGAGTCTGCTTGGGGGATAAAACCAACTAAGGATTTATCCAGCCGGTTTTGCAAAGGCAGTTATTGAATTGCTCCCCAAGCTTCGGTGGCAACGGCGATCCAACTTCAAACTCAATGTTGTTCGTTCCAATTCGTAAATGTTTTTGATTGCTTCTTTGTTACTGGTTTTTCAAGGATCACATGTCATAGAGGATTCCATCATACTGTTCATGGTTGTGAATCCCTGTACTGTAAATACTATAGGAAGAACGTCTCAAATACTTTACCCAATAAAGTTCGATTGTGATTACATAGGTATCCAAAAGCATCAAACCCAAACCGACCCAAAACACAAATGAATCATTCATCATGAATCCCATTGGTCCCATCGTTCTGCTGAGGTGGAAACGGAGAAGCCGTTACTGACGGCCTTGGCTGCTTCGAAGTGCAGTTCATGGTCTGAAGCAGACTTGTACCCGTGTCTTCGGTATATTCGGGGAATGCGCGGTTTGGCAATTCCCGATGAGATGGCCCAAGTGGATTCCTACTTACGTGACTGTTTAGCTGAGAGTAATTTTGCAACCCAATAAGATTTGGGAATCTTGAATGCTTTTGCTGTGATCTCCCAGCTCACACTAGCCGTGTTCCAATTTTGAGTCCAACAGCCCTCAACAGCCACAATACCAAGTTTTTCTGATGTTTTTCTGGCTTCTGAAGAAAAACCTGAAATTTCAAAAAAAAACAACGGCGTAAAAACCCGTTGAAACGGCGTAAAAACCCGTTGAAACGGCGTAAAAAAAAAACAGAGAAATTGAGATGGTAGATTAGTGATGTTTTCCAACGTTTTTGTTTGAATTCGGTTGGATGGCAAGGTGAGCTGGATGGTCTTGATTCTACCTGCTAAATTGAACTACTCACAATTGAATGCATCAGCGCCCAAAAAAAGCGCCAATTTTAAACGTTGATTTGATGCGTAAGTTCTGTTTTGAGTTCTTGCTGAATTCTTGCGCAGTATTCTGCATTAATCACTTCTGAAATGATTTCTATTTGGAGGCACTTTTGGGTTTCAAGTCACAGGGGTGATCGTTTATAGTTCCAATGGCAGACAAACTTCGGAGCAACCTATGGTCTGCTGAAACTCTTCAGAGGGGTGTGGCAAACGTATGTGCGCAACCTGAAGATTTGTTGGCGATAGATCACATGACGGATGAAGCCCTCTTCATTCAGCTGCAGGATTGCCTGCCCATGTAGACTTACAAAACAAATCAATACCCAATGAAATAGAAACTGAAGATACATGCATAGTTATTGATAATTAATAAACATACCAAATAAATCTCTTCCAGGAGTTGAAAGCCGAGCTCGAGGAGGAGGAAACTACACCTATGAATGCGATGGCCCCCCCTGTGGGGTGCGACGAGGCAACCATCCCAGGAGACATTCCTTTCGCTGCTCCATGTGATACCGAGGTCGCCTATCCAGAAAATTTAGACAAATCTGTACTCCCTGACAGTCAGAGCTGGCAATTTGTCTATCCTCATCTTTTCTCGGGCACCCATGAAATTCCTGACCAAAGCAAAGATACGGATATTGATACGTTGAGCGACCCTTGCTATCAATTTGGGAGTTGTAATTGTTTTGCGAACGTATGTAGACCCTAGAAACCTGTAGCCTTGATTCTCATCAGGTTACCCCTTGTGATGTTTCAGCAGCTTCAGAACTTAGGATCTTTCTTGTTCTGCAGCTCTTGAACGAATTCTTGATGAGTCTCTTGATGCTGGAGCTGAAGAACAAACTGCGGGGATGGGTGAAGTATCCAGAGGTATTGATGGACCCGGTAGGTCACCCCATGCTGGTGATGATGATGCTAACAAAGACCAACCATTTGAGGGGGGGGGTCAACCCACTGTTTTGCCACACCAGGAAATCCAAAAGGATGTTGAGGGGCCAGCTGCCACTGAACAGAAAGCAGTAGCCACTCCATGTAGGGCACCTGCACAGCAGGAAACCCCATCACCAGCGACTTCCACAGGTACTAAGAGTTCTGATTTTGAGGTGCCAGATTTGGGGGATATATCTAGTCCTGCCCCAACCCCTCAAAAACTTCGGATCTCTGAAGCTGCTGCTGATGCACGACTCCGTCGCACTATGGCACCAAGCTTGAAGGATGGAAGTTTCAAGGTGTCATCAGAAGTGATCAAGCAGTATCGCAAAGGTGGTAAAGGCAAAAAATCTGTGCTGAAGTTGTTGGAAACCTGTGGGTATTGTCAGGACTGGTTTTCGGGAAGGGGATTTTCAAACAATGTTGCTTACACAAAATTGAGCAATCGATGTTCCAATCTCATTGTGAATGTACCACGGTTGTTTCGCACTAGCCACTTGTATGAAACCAAATTTGATACGCAGTTTTTTCTTGCAGGACACGTTCATTCAAGAGGTTGAGTTACTTCGTGAAGACGAACTAGCCAATGATCTCTTGATCGAGGGTGAGTACTTGAGTGAACAGAAAATGATTGCGTCATTGGGATGGACACAGCCCCTAGTCCTCATTAGATTCAGCGACTTTAAAATCAAAAACCAATTGCTTCAACGTTCCTTGACATGTATAATCATTACATACCAGTAAAGTAATCAGTTCCTGGTAATGGTATGGCCCACCATCCAAATCAATTACTCTCCCAGGAAGCGTGTGGATGCGGTCAAATGCGCAGCCAAAGCAAACCCTCGAACCCTGATGAGGCCACTGGGTGGACCAAAATGGATCACGCAGTATTGGGTTCAAATCCTTCCACCACTTTCCTGACTAGTGCCATGTTTTCCGATATTTGTTCCCATGGTATACATGTTTTCTTTGGTAGGAGAGATCGCTACGACGGCACCACGCTCTATTGGGCGGAAACGTCCGTGAAAGCCAACCAGCGGATGCTTGGTGGATCAACTTTGGGGGATTCATTAACAGGACAAAAAATGGTGTTAGATTCAAAACCCTGTGCCACTTTTGGCTGATGTTGAGGAGATCAAGTAGAACAACTATGAAACGAAAGCTTCAATGGACGGAGGAGAAACCCGACTTCGAAGCTTTTGAGAAACCGGACCCAGTGGGTGGTGCTGCGGGAGATGAACCGATAGTAGCCTCAAAGGTTGAGCAACAGGTCAAGAAACAGAAGGCTGAAGGTGGGGTGTTCATGCTCCCATAATCTCACAGCTGGAGAAAAAACAAAATCATTTTTATGTCAGCTAAACAAACCACCCTTTCCGAACATGGAAGTGATAGTAGCAAACCCGGCCAGCCCACACCATCAGTTGGTGAGCCTGAACGTGAAGATGACAACGAGTCCAGCGATGATGGTGGTGAACCTGATCCCGTTCAGGAAGACGGTCTTCAGAAGCAACGGAAAAAGGCAGGACTGCCAGAGATAAAACTAGATTGTCTCCCTTCCACTTTGGCCAACCGAATGTTGACCCTTTGCTCAACAAATTCAATACTTAGAATTTCGAGTTTTACCCTCACTTTGAAAAGGATTCATGATCTTCGACTGTAAACTATACTTGTTTGGTGTTGCGGTCACCTAAGGACGTGTTTGAGCAAAAGGATGGCAAAGCTGCAGGATTTGATGGACAAGTTTCAATCTGCTGAGAAGCTTTCTGATTTGCAGAACAGGTGCCTTGATAACAATTATGTAGTCACCGTAGCTGTTTTCCAATATCTCCGAAAAAGATTGAACTACAATGCTTCCCAAATCTATGAAATTAAGCCGATCCAAACCCCCAAGCTGCCACTGGCTGGCCTTCTGAATCCCTCAGGATGGTGGAGAAGATCCGAAGCGTGTCCAACTGCCTTCAGAAAGTTAGTGAGAAGATTGATGCTGTCTATGGCGAAGGGGTGGTGAATGGATTCTCCAAAGAGTTCTAACCTTAATTTCGATCACACATCAGTGAAACAGTGAAAGTATAGAGTATAGAAATCATCTCCATGTAAGACTTCAGTATCCACCGAAAAACAAGAGAGAGAAAGAGCAATTTATAGAGTGGTTTACGGGATTGGAATGCCTCGGATCTACCTAGGCAAGAGAATGCACTCAAGTCCATCTACAATGAAGCAACTGCTGGGCCTAGGGCTTAGGTGTTCCATCCCCTTTGAAATGAAAACCAAATTCTTTTCCTACGTGTAAAATTTCCTTTCAACCCAGGGCGATGGAAGCATTGGGGCTTGAATCTCGTGCAAAGCCATTGCTGCCAAAGACTGAGAAAGCGCCGAAGCCAGTACGTCGTGCTCCAAGGGGTGGTAAAAAAACTAGGGAGGCTGAGGATCCCCAAGAGCAGGAACCCGCCGCAAAGGCCAAGGCCAAAGCAAAAGCTGGGGTCAAAAAGGCTACCAAAAAAAAAGGGGAATGAGCAAAGGTCCATGCGAATGAAATGATTATTTTTTTATTACAAAAGTTGATAGTCTTCAAGGATTGCAAAGTAGCTCGTCTTACTTTGTCCATGATTGATTCCAATTTGTTTGAGGTTTGTTTTCATTAATCATTGGGTGTAGTAATGGACCTTTACTTGGGGTGATTTCTTACCTGCTGAGTTGACCCGAGAAATAAACTTAAAAGTTGTTGGGCTTGTGAAAGGCCAAAAAAATCCATGCATTGCCCCGAATAAGAAAAGCATGTCTGTAGAACGTTCAATTCAACCATTCAGCAGGTAAGATCTTTTTTGCTGGCGTAACAAAACACGCCTTTTTTGTAACTAGTGTGATGGCCATGAAATAAAATCAGCTGGTTTGAAGTACTTGGCCTATCAATGTTCTGGTGGCGTTTTCCTTGAAACGCCATGATTGCAGTTTCAAATTAAATCGTGGGGTGATGGAACTCTGCGAAAGGGCCACAGTGACGCAATGATCGAAGTGCAATCTTTGTGCGGAAAACAAACCGTCAATTGCAAACTGTCACTGGTTGTGATCAAGGAATTCAACAATTCAAGCACACTCATTGACCACTTTGAGGATCGCCTCACTCACTCAGTGGTTAGCAAAGGCTTTTGTATAGGTTTATGTACCCCTTTTAACATGATTGCTAACCATTGAGTAAGTGAAACGATCCACAACATCCAATACACAATGCTTGTTGGGAACTCCTCTTGTTTAGCCAGGCCAAGATGTTGCTGGACCGGTTTCTACGGCATATGCAGAGGCTATTGCCGATGGAGCTGGGGCCCTCAAACCATACTTGCTGGAAAATGCTGGGATTAGTAAAATGGAAGTACAATCAAAAGGATCAATCTAATTTGTCTTCTCCAAGTCTTAATCATGTTTTTCCTCTACCCAGGGATCCTAACCTCAACCCCTCTCACTTTGGCCGAGGGCCAAGTGAGACAATGCGAATCTATCCGACAGGGTGCCTTGATGGAGGTGGGTATCGAAGCCCGACCAGAACGGCTTCACAATGCATCTCGTGACGCCTACAGATGCATTCACCGTTTTGGGATTGGCTGGAGAGTTGGTCTGGATGTAGTGACTTTTCGGTTTGACGATGATACAACAGTCCACATTCATTACCTTCATCCCCGAAAACTCTTGCAATATCTCCTGGAAAAAAAACCTGATGTAATTCATGGAGGCAATCCACAGTCCATTGGAGCTTTTTGGAACGCTTACAAACTGTACCATGGGTCTCATGAAGTTTTTGTTCAACATGACGATTTGAGCAGGGTAATACCCGTGTGCATACATGGAGACGAAGGAAGGGGCAAACGACGTTCACAAACTACAGTGGTATCATTTGAATCAGTGCTTGGAATGAAAGGGGATCCTACTCCATGCAATGAGTGCAGGCCACAACACCTTGTAGTTTCACAGGGGAAATTACCACAAGAACTTCAACTGTCTCAAAGACTCTGCTGCAATCTCAAAGGGCATTCTTTTTTGCAACATTTCCCATTGTTTGTTATCCCTGGGACTTGGTGGAAAACATACAAAACGTTGACGCACAAAATGTTGCAACACGTTGCTGAAGACTTCGAAGACCTTTTCAATACAGGCTTTCAAATCGGAAATGAAACTTGGTACGTGGCTTGTGTGGGTTCAAAAGCTGACTTGAAGTGGCATGGAAAGATCTGCCGTCTTACAAGGGGGTATGAAAACAAAAGTACGGTCCAAGATGTGCCCCATTGCCACGTTTGTTTAGCGGGTAGTCCACAGCTGCCAGCAGAAGATCTTGGCAACAGTCCCGTTTGGGTTCCTACATGCTACGTGTCTAGGCCATGGGCTTTTGATGATGTTCCAGCATTGGATAGAATACCATTCGACCCGAACAAGCCAGAGTTTTTGTACAAACACGATATCTTCCATACTTTGCGTCTTGGTATCTTTCGAGATTTTTGCGGATCAACACTGTTTATGCTGATTCGTTTAGGCTACTTCAGGCCTGGTGATATCGGTGTCCAACTTGAAAGTGCCCACGGTCATTTCCACCTGTGGCAACTTGCAAATCGGAAACGGGCGTCTCTCAGATCATTCAGCAAAAGGGCTCCTATCTTACAAGAGTGCAAAAAGCTTTCCATGGTTCAACGTGAAAGGATCGGATTGTTTCCTTTTGCTGAAATGGATTCGTACTTTGGTAGTGGGCCTATTGAATGATTGCAATGACGCAAGTCATCTTAGACCCCTGAGGATTAGTTTATCGACATGTGAGATGGCCATAAATTTTTACGACATGGTCAGTCACCACAACATGTTCCTCTCCAAACATTGTGCAGCAAAGTTGATCGAAAAAGGACGTTCCTTCATCAACGGCTATGTTTGGCTGGCAGACTTTGCCTTTTCAATGTCGTGGTGCCTCTACGCCCTCAAACCAAAGCTACACTTTACCCGACATCTTGTGCTTGAGTTGGAGCAACAGCTTCATAGTGGAAGTGAACTGATTCTCAGTCCACTTTTGTGGGACTGTTGTCAGAATGAGGACTTCATTGGAAGAACTTGTCGTGTAGCAAGAAAAATTGACGAAAGAATCCTATGCCGTCGAGTCTTAGAAAACTATTTGATAAAAGCTGGTATTCTTTACGACCGAGAAGTAAAGAAACGCCGGCGTACTCGTTGAAACAGTTTCCCGTACCTCTGCCGGAAGCTAAGCCATGCCAAAGGAAAAAAAAGCGCGAGTGAAAAAGGGCCATGTGTGTATGTGATGGACAAAAACTACTTAACTGCACTAAGTCACGTTTGATTTTGTAATGATGTGACTTGGCATAAGCTTTCGTGTCCTGTTGGATCCCTGTAATCTCTGATAATCTCTGACCTCACGGAATGGAAGTAAGATGGCCTTCTTGACTAATTGGTCTATCATGGCTTGAGCCTTAGATCTATGAGAGCGATAATTTTCTGAAACGTCGCTTTTCAAATCAAACGACGTAAAAAAGTGCTTTCTCAAACAAGAGCGGAAATTGTGCACAGGGGAGTTTCTAGGTATGCTGAATGTCCCAATGTTCCCCAGGGGCATGTAAGAACCACAAATGTTGGCCTATTTGTATTATATGCGGATTGCAAGTCACTTGCTGACCATTCAGCAAGCTAGATGTCAAGGTCCGGCTCGTACAGGTAGGAATGAAACAGAATAGTATACCTGAAATTGACATAGATACCACCCAAACTCAAAATTAACAGTGTCACCTAAAAAAGGAGACCATTTCAAAATGCAGATGTCATCTTCCAACCATCAGGGAATATGTTTGTTTTCCAACGGGTTACTCCACATGACCATGCTTATCCATATTGCAATTGAGTTGATTTTCTCAAAGCATCATGTTTTAAATCCATGTTGATGTCGTAGGGTGTACATCGACCAACTGTTTAGGGTTTTGGCACCATTCGAAGTATGGGCGCCTTCCATCAAGCTGCTTGTTGTGAGGGACACATAACCCACTGAAGCATTGAATATTGGTGAGGTAAAAACAGGTTTGGATACGAAACCAAAGACGGTACAAACTTTGACACAATAATGCAAGATCAGAAGACAATCTACAGCTCTAAGAATCCATATGATGTTGGTTAATTCATGTTAATTCAAATTTCCACCTGTTTTCATGTAAACAATATTGGTTAAGATGGTTATGTGTTTGCGTTCCGCCACAATCTGACCAT
>Ga0126337_10002537_pt1 | contig 11680 bp, 7 predicted proteins | sample DipCmetagenome_FD_92527 | JGI IMG/M metagenome (GOLD analysis project Ga0126337, IMG submission 92527) | Coral microbial communities from La Bocana,Puerto Morelos, Mexico - Diploria C A metagenome | ecosystem: Host-associated > Invertebrates > Cnidaria > Coral | place: La Bocana,Puerto Morelos... | reverse complement strand
TGAATCTGTGGCGTTAATAATTTCAAATATTGCCATCATTTTCAGAAACCTTAACTCTTAAAGAGGCATTTGAAACTGACGCACAGCTAAACGAAGGGGTCAAATGAACTGAATTCGATGGAGTGTTTTGCAAAATATTCAAAATTCTACTCGATAGATTTTTTTCATTTTTTCGCAAAATGTAGATAATCGGCAGAGAAAACGACCCATCGAAAGAAAAATAGGGGTCACCGAACGTCCAAGATCGTTAAATCCACGCAAAGTCAAAGGGATGGCCATTTGCCCTATTATTGTTCACTTTACTACTTAGCGCGCGCACTCGATGCATGACGTGGCATGTGAATTTCGTGCGCAGTAAGGATGCGCAAAAACAATTAGCGTGAACGTCCTTAAGACAAGACTAGTATCAAAAAAACCATATATCTGGTTCTATTTCACATCTATTTTCATATTTTTTAACTTTTTTGCAAGATAAATTGCACGCGCCATGAGACTTGTTTGGGAATTGATTGTCTACTGAGGCAACACGGCTTAGTACCGAAAATCATATCTCTGGTTCTATTTAGCATAAATGGGCGATTTAAACGGTAAAGTGATTTCAATGAGTAGAAACGATATTCTAATAGAGTTTATATGATGCACCATGAATCATATCTCTGGTTCTATTTGGTGTAAATGGGCAATTTAAACGGTGAAAAGATTCTCATAAGTAGAAACGATGTTCTATTAAAGTTAATATGATGCACCGTGAACATTTATCATGTTTATTAACTTTTTTGCAAGATGAACTTTCGATCTTTTCACACGCGCTGGCAAGACTCGTTTGTGAAATTGATTGTCTGTTGAAGTGACACGGCTTAGTAGTGAAAAAAAATCATAATTATCTCTGGTTCTATTTGGCATAAATGAGCGATTTAAATGGTAAAGTGCTTTCAATGAGTAGAAACGATATTCTAGTAGAGTTTATATGATGCGCCGTGAACATTTGTCATGTTTATTAACTTTTTTGCAAGATAAATCACCCCAGCCAGTGGGACTTGTTTGTGAATTGTCTATTGAAGCGACACGGCTTAGTACCCAAAAAAATAGTATCTCTGGTTCTATTTGACATAAATAGGCGATTTTAAATGGTAAAGTGATTTCAATAAGTAGAAGCGATGTTCTACTAGAGTTTATATGGTGCGCCATGAACATTTATTAACTTTCTTGCAAGATAAACTTTTGGTCTTTTCGAACTCGCCGACAGTCTTGTTTGTGAATTGATTTTCTATTGAAGCGTCACGTGCCGACTAGTCAACTCGCAAGGACAAGCAAAAAGAAAACAAACTTTTTACAGTTAAAAAAGTTTTCTTCAACCTAAGTTTATAAATGCATTACGAACAATAACTTCTTCTTGACTAATTGTAAATTAAAAATTAACAAACATTGCAAACAAAAGTAAGACAAGATCTATAGTTCTGAAAGCTAAGTTTTCTTACATTGTATATTCACTGGTTTCCTATTCCTCAAATATCCATTGATTGCTTTACGGCAATCACACCACAAAACATCTTGTTGATTTCCAGAGGAAGGGAAAAACTTTAATACTGTGTCCATACCTTTTTCAAATTTGACAGGATCGAGGGGAAGTTTGTTCCCAACCCCCCTTACATTTCTGCAATCAAGTTCTCGAGGGGTAAAATAAAAACGGACAAGATTTACCAAAAAGTTCTTTGCCGATGTCAATTTTGCTCGTAACTGGAAGATAACCTCATCCTCATCATCAAGTTGGTTGGGCGGCGAGAACGGCTCAGCTGGTGGTGCAGAAGGTTCAAGGTGTTAGGCAGATGTTTCTAAAGGTTCCCTCGGTGGGGCTGGTGGTGATAATGGCTGGCTAATGAGTGAAGCTAGCTGGTGCGGGCTCGGTGGGGCTGCCAAGAATGGCGATGAGTGCATCGATGCATTGGAGTGTCAGCTTGTGACAGTGAATGCTTTCTTTTTGTTGTTCGGAGATTTGGTTCAGTAATCCGATGACTTCTGGCTGGCTGTCTGACAGGCTCCCAAACAGACTGCGTGGCACAGTATACCCAATTGGCGACAGGATACTGGCCAGTTGCGGTGACTCGACGCTCAGTCACCACCGGGGAGTTGACATTACATGTAGTCTGGTTGTTGATGGCTGCCAGGGAGTTGTTAGCTGCTGAGTCGTTGATGGCTGCGTGAGAGTTGATGGTAGCTGAGTAGTTGATGGCTGCCTGGGAGTTGATGGTAGCTGAGTACTGTAAACACCCGCAGATAAGCCGCACCCTGAGTTTAGCAACTCAAATTTTGGAAAAAAAGTTTTTTGAAAGACATCCAAAGTCGAGCCTTTAGGAGTCTTGTTCATTGAATGTTAAATCACTTTAACCTTGAAACAAAAAATACTTCAAAGTCTTACCCACAATTTTAGCGCTTTAATATAATTAAGGTTGATATGCAGTTTTGAACAAAGGAAAGTGTCCCATAGCAACAAAACTTGTCCCAACTGTAAACCTTGACTTATTACACGCACTTGGAAAATATGGGCCGAACACCACCTTACGTCTAGTACAGTCTGTAAAAAGACTGTACTAGTCTGAGTCTGCTCACTAATTTCCTCAGTTTCACACGTCTGTGATACAAAATTGGTCTTATCAGGACAATACAGTGCAGCTCAGATATAAGCGAACTACGCATACACGTATCATATGAGCGTATTTTGCGTATACGCGTATGTCAATACGCGCACATATACGAGTATATATGCACACATATACGCGTATATACGCGCGTATGTCTCTTTGTTATGCATTCCCATAAGTTTCTTTATGTGGAGCATTGTTAGTCAAACAAAGAACATTATATTTCTTGGGAATGAAAATGCTTCAAAGCAAAATTTGCATATTGTTAAAACATCATGCCGATCAATGAAAGCTATCTTATATTTCGAGTATTCAATCACTCTGCCAAACTTCCGTTTATTAAAACCAAAACTTGCTTGATCTTGAGCTAGTAAAATTGGAAAGAAAATTGAAACATTCGCTTGAACTCGAACTCTCTATTTCAACACGTGAACTTTATGTATCTGTATTTCAGCACGTGTTGGCAACTCATTTGTGAAATGTTTATTGTTTGAATTAGCATTCTGAAGATACTAGTCGAAAAAATGATATCTCCGGTTATATTTGACACAGATCATGCATTTAAATGGCAAAATACTCTTTCTTGACAAAAAAAATGTTTATCAAAGTTTCTATGATGCACCGCTCACGTTTAGTTCTTTTTCTTCAAGGAAAATATCTTGTGTTTCGGCACGCGACTGGAAGTCGCTTGCGAAGTGTTCATTGTCTGAAGGCCCTCGTTGAAAAAATGGTTTCATTTGACACAAATCGTTCATTTCATTCAAGTGGCCAATTGCAAAATGTTAGTTTCAGCATTTGCTTAGAAGTCTCGTCTGAAGGCATATGCGCGTATACTGTATACGCATATTCAAAAAAAGAAAACTCTCGCTCTGTGGCAAGCTGTCAAGCCATTGAATACAACAATGACCTGTTAACAGAAGAAAAATCAATAGGTTAGCTCATACATACTAATCAAGCATACGTCTATGTACTGTATACACGTATGTGCGTATGCGAATACGCGTATATATGCGTATATCAATACGCATATACGCGTATTGGGTTGACGCATATTACGCATATATTTTTTTCGGATATATCTGAGCTGCACTGTAGGTAATGGGGCTTTAAAATCTACAATACTTGGCTGGGCTTCCACAAGGACATTATGAAACTAGTTTTCATTTTGCACAAGAATCTTTTCCCTATACATCTCATCAATAAGTTTGTCAATAAGTCTGTCTAAGTTTGTCTCCTTCCTCTAATACTACTTCACAGGATAAAAAATACTTTTATCAGTTACCTTATTTAGGCCACTTTTCTACTATAGCTCAAAGCAGAATACACCGCCTTGTTAATTGTTAATGCAATGACCTTAACATCAAATTAACATCAAATTAGTTTTTACCATGTCATGTGCGATTTACAAATTTACTTGTGCTTGTTGTAATGCTTGCTATATGGGTGAAACTGATCATCATTTTTCCTTTTCCATGTGGAAAAATGGTCCTCACACATCTTCAAACACGTACATGTACTGTACAAAGCTCAGAAATTTGTCATCAATGTTGCTTTGCAGATTGTTTCAAAATCCTTGATTCCACCCCTACATGTAAATTTTAGCTTACACTTAAGGAGGCTAGATGCATATAAATTAGGAAAAGCTTAATTTAAGGTTACCGTGCACCTTCAGACCGACCATTTTCTTGAAATTTTGATTTTTTGGTAAATGAATTGTCCTAAGCATGATCTTTCATCTATAAAAAAAAGTTACTGAAAAATATAAAATTATGGCGGAGAAAACACGGTTTTAGATTTGACCGGAAGTAAAACTTTCCCTTCTGACTGACAGGCTGTTGACAACCCGTTGACGTGTATGCAGTCAACCAAGACGATTTTCGTGGGAATCTTTTTCTGAACTGGCGAGTTCATAGGGAGATTTTTAGTTAGTTTTTAAAAAATTAATAATGATCATCTTCGCACTTGAAAATCACCTTCATCGCGCAGAAATACTGTAAATAATTTTCATAAAAAGGATTTGCTGAACATAACCGATTGTCGCCATCGCCACAAACATCTCTTGTTTAAAATGTCTGTCTTTGTTCGAAACTGTCACGCTTTCTCTGCATCAATTCTTTCATCCGGCTCATCTGAGCTCACTGGTTTTAGAGCGAGCCTTGGTAGCCTTTTTTATCATTCCCAACATACAGAAACGGTAAAAGTAGTATTCACATTGAAGCTTCACTCAAAATTTTGAAGACTTCGTGTGTAGATAGGTTGAGCAAAAATTTCATCAGCGGGGTTACCGGGAAGAAAACCGTCCCTGCGCTGATTTGCCCAGTTATCTGAGGTGTTTGCGGGTACTTTGTGGGCAGAGTTTGTTAACGAATAGAGCGATTTTTCTAAAGCCGTTTCCTTGAATCGAATTTTCTGCCAGATAGTGTCACTTTTAAGAGCTACAACTCAAATGGAATTTGTTCAACTGACTCCAAATTTGGAGGGAAGTTTGTTTAACATACCAAGAACAAAACCGTGTCAGCGATTTTTGAATTTCTCAAAACTTCTTTGTTGAGAGCTATTTCTGCACGATCACTAAAATTATTTTTGGCCCTGTTTTAAAAATACTCTGTAACTTTTTAATGCAGTCGAATTTGACAAAATGCAGACACGGTTTTTGAGTACTTTGGCTCCGGAAACCGAAAAACAAATCAAATTAGCGAAATATAAAATTTGCTTTGAGTTAAAGCGGTCACAAGTCGAATCAGATGCTCGCATTTACATGTGTTGATGTCGTGGAAAATTTGACGATTCATAATATCACAAAATGGTGGATGTGGTTAGCTAGCCTGTCTTATAAGCTTCAATTTGATATAGGGGTTTAGGTATCTGCAGTTTAACACGCGCATGCTACATCATTTTGACTTGAGACACCCCTGAAGGTGCACGGTAACCTTAAATCAACAAGTTCATCATGTCAACCTGACACTTATGCTTTAGGCTTTACATTCTTTCAAATAACTAACTCACTCACATATGTAATCAATTTTTGTCACTTAATCATAATTAATTATACATGTTTTGCCTATTTGTTGTATAGTCCTAATGGTTTTTCAAACATTCTGTAACTGACATTGATGTTAAATACATCAAACATGTCTTATAAATTAAAAAATGTTGTTCTTAAAAATCACAATTATTTGCTTTCTACTGTCTTGACCTTTTCCTGAAAGATTTACAACTCACCTGCATTTGTGACAGTTCATTTAGCAGCTCCTGCCAAGGACACCAGATAAAAATCAATTATAACCTACACTGCAGTGGGTATATTGCTTATGAAAAATAATGAAAAACATTGTAATTGTAATTACTCTGTTAAGCAAACTCATTTAAGAAACATTTCATACCATGCCATCATTTTTTGCAGGGGTTATACATGTAGTAAAACTAGTAGAAGGTGCATGGAGCTAAAAAACTAATGATATTCAAACTACATTGTAAACTGAAAGTAAACATACAGTGCAGCTCAGAAATAACAAACGTGGATCATCAGCCTGCCACAAATAAGAAAAGAGAGAGAGTTTCATTTGTTTTTTGGAATATGCATATACAGTATTATTATTACATATATTACATTTCTCAGTTAGTATACATGCTGTGATTGGCTAATCTAGTGCCCGGCTGTATTCTACTTCATAATAAAGTTTTGATGTGCCCTGATTGGCTGAAACAATGTGCTGTATCAGAGAACAAAGCATGGGTTGACGACGGTACGTAAACTGGCTTTCAAAATTTTGCTTCAGAATTTTGTCATATTTGACCCAAATTTAACATTCGATCACTGTGACTCAGACAAACGCAGTGGATACGAGCTATTTGTCTACAGTAAATACATGACTACAGTAGTGTTTAAAACTGTAAGTTAAAATAACAAATTTTGTTAAATTCCAACAAAACAAGGAGCGAAATAAACAATATCTGGACCTACTGAATGCTCCATAACCATTGTATTTGTTTGAAGGCAGAGACTATACTTAAGAAGTAAAACAATTACAGAAAACACCAATCGCGCTGTCTTTGTTCATGATGAGAAGCTTTACTTTTGTAAAAAATGCTCAAAATACTCTTACAGACAGTTTAGTAACACTTGTTTGCTTACTAGCTATCTCCGGTCATCTCAGCAAAGAGAACCTCAACAATTATTTTGTATCATTGCTCACCCAATGAGTGATCAGTTGAAAGCTTGTTCTGATATTCTCTCCCGTACTCAGGGTACAATATAGAACCAGTGGGAGCAGTCTAGCCTTTCTAACTTTGATGGTACAGTTTGGGCATTAATCTTGCTGCAAGCAGCTTCAAGCCGTAAATAGCTGTAGCTCCTTTCAAATACATCTTGTCATTGCACATTTTATTCTCAAGTTTCGAACTTCCTGTGGCCAGATTTCCTGGTCCAGTTTGCAATTGACAACTGTCCTCTTGTTAGTCGATCAAATTATTTGAACAATTCTAACAAAGATTGTGTTTGGCTTATTTTAGTGTGCTTCATCAGAGCTTGTGTCACCACTTTTTCTCATGAAAATAAAGTAAATTTGGTTTGAAAATTCAGCTGAATGCATGGGGACATCACTAGATTCTTTACCATAAAACAAACTAAGAAGCCTTGACCGTGCTTTGTTCTGTTGTAGAGGATTTAGGAAGTGTGTGATCACTGTATGAAAACAATTTTCCAATTGTGGAATTTAATATGGTTTAAGACAATCACAAAATTATTTGGATCTCTTTTCAAGTTCTAATATTATGTCATAAAACATCAATCCAAAACAGTTTTGTTTCGTGTACTAAGTATAATAGCATTGCAATCCAGTAGTATTGTACATGTAAGTATAAATGTCACTGAATTTTAAGTAATGTTTGGTTACTGTCAATTTCAAAGGAATGTAAGTATTATAAATAATATAATAATATATGTATTTATGGGTGCATGTATATATGGGCATGCATACATATGAGCATGACCAAATGCATATGTATACGCAAAAAAACGTGTACATAATTATGCAAAAAAACACTTTGTAGATTGCATGTATGAGGTTCACTTATTTCTGAGCTGCACTGTACATGTAAATAGAAGAAGCCTATACATATGTACAGTATGCACTCAACACTAATCACAGGTACTTGTTCAAAAGAGTGGCTTACGGAATTTAAGATGCACCTTAGATCGTGGTCCAGGAATGGAAGTCTTTAATACTGGCTTGTCATATTCTTGAGAAGGTCCTGAGCTGAACTGGGCTACTACTACCTGCACACTACAATGTACTAAAACAAATCAAACATAGTAAATCAATACATCTTTCAATTTCCTAATTATTAAGTAAACATAACAAAATTTTGCCTCGTAAAACAGCATAAACATTAGAAATCATAATGTGTAATGAAACAAGTGACATGTCCAATTAAAGAAACAAACTACTATTGACAGCTTTTTTTATTTTGAAATCTTTCATCTTTACCTGAAAGCCCGCCTTTGTCGACTTTGGCAACACGAAAAAAGTTATCTGACATAATCTGTTGTCTCTACAAAATGAAGCAATCTCATTAGTTACTGTATGTAGCAAAGAGTTGTGATTGGTCCAGGAAAATCACACCACTGTCAAACTTAACTTGAACGGCTTCCCATGAAATGAAAACTTACAGCGAAAGCAGAATTGAGCTGCGAAATCCACAAATCTTAAAGAAAATGCTGGAAAAATCAAGGTAGTTTTTGTCATCAGAGCAGCCCTGTGAGCCAAAAAGGATGGATAATGTCTTGAATACTGCTGGAGTTGAAAGAATATGCTTGAAATAACTTTCTAATGTTCATAAAGGTAAATATATGTTGTAGTTAAAAATTAAATTCTAGTACAGTGTAAAAATTAAATTTCTTTGTCTCTTAACCCTACTTATTCATTGATTATGAATAATTAGGGTTAGTAGACAAAGGAAATTGAGAATCAAACTAGGGTAAAATTATTTTTACCTGAATTTAATTTTTAACTACAACATATACATTAAACATCCTAGTAAGTTTGCAAACTCAAAGTGACGTATAAAGTGTTTGTCTTTTCTTTTCTGCTCTTGAATTAAGGTTATTCCACTGAAATAGAACCTGCACTGAGATTTTTGTCAAACTTTGCCTATTGATTGTTTATATTATAGGAACTTTAATATGCACCATGATATCATTTGTCTGTGTGACCACGTGATGCGGTTCCATTCAAAGACCCACATTTTAGCCATACTCGCCATAGAGTCTCCAGTAGCTCAGTGGTTAGAGAATCCGACTAGATCACGGAGGGTCGTGGGTTCAAATCCCATCTGGATTTTTTTTCCAAGTTGATGTTTCTACCTTGAAAATTTCTACTTTGAAAATTATTGTTCAGAAATACATTGATCTCACTTGATACCTCTAACAATTATTTCCATGGGTTTTGGAGGCAATGGATCAACTGGTATTCTATTTCATTGAGAACTTTACACCCATATTTCTATGTCTGATTACCAGTAATAAGCTTAATAAATAAGACAACTTTTTAATCAGTTAGTGCACTTTGTGGGTCTACTTCTTTTAACCTGGGGGAGTTACATGTACATTGTATATGAGACACAAAAATGGTTAATGGTTTTGAGCTGTTTTGGACTGGTTTTGAATTGAGTGTTTTTAAAAAAACCATCAACAAAGCAAAAACACTGTACAGTTTTGCAGCCTTCTTAAAAAGAAAAGCACATTAATGTTGCATTTAATAATGGTCTGGACTTGGGAACTGATTAAAAGACTGGTCTGAAATAGGGTATTGAATTTAACGGTCAGGTCTGAAATTGTAAACTTTGGTCCAAAAAGGACAAGGCTGTCAAGACACTCACCCCACACCCCCACTTAACTTTCTGAGAGTACCAATATTAACAGCAGCCAAGCAAAGTAATGAGCAAAGATAAATTACATTTTGATGATCCAAGTAAACAAGTGGTTGGTTTTTTTTTGTTGCAGTATTTTCTAAAAGAAATAGAAAACTTATTCTCTTTGTTTCTAATAAATTATATATAGAAACGCTCATGAAAATTTGGGAGAACTCAAAAATACTTTAGAAACACTAGCCTGTGAGCTCATGTTCCCACAGCATTTATGCATTCTCCTAAACTTTGGCTTGTGTTTCTATAATTCAACACATACTGCAGATTTTTACTGAATATCTTTTCGAAATAGATCACAGATGACGTCAAAATACTCAAGCAACCTCAGTTGCCAGTTCAGCGAGACTTTAAAACTAAACAGAAAATTGGTCTTGCTTCGTCTTGAATTAACAAACACAATAAACAAAATGTTTGTTACATTTTAATTTATTTAAAAAACTGAACTTTTCTCAATCTCAAAATAATTGTTGGCACATATTGATGTCAGGAATGAAACATCAACTCATCACTTCTTAACCTTACTTTCCAACGCAAATGTTTTAGTCCATTTCAGGGCACAACAGCAACAAAAGTTTAACTCACCACAGCTTACGGCCAACTATATCGCAGCTATAAGGTGTCTCTGATGCTGTGTATGTCAAACTGTTTAGAGAATCACCAACCACAGAGGACACAAATTTCCACCATCCATAATGCTCCCTTCATTCAAAACTCAAATCAAATGGCGTGCAGTGTTGACCGCAACCGCAAGTTTTCCAAGCATATTCTTTCTACCTCTACTCTTTGTGGATTGCAAATATGTGAAATCATTCTGGGAAGCTTTCACCATTTGGGTTAATTCCCTAGGCAATGTTCTTAATCAACCAACTGACCAAGAAATAATGCTCAGAATAACAGGAAATAGGGATGATTCCAAGTTAGTTAATCACCCCCTGATCTTAGTGAAACAAACTATATTTTATTGTAGACAAAAGAAGCTCTCGCCACTGTTTTAATTGTTTCAGCTGCATGTGCAGCGCATTATGGAGATTGAAAAGATAATAGCCACTAAAAGTGATAAACTATTAATACACCTATCAAAGTGGAAGAAAGTTGTACCTTTTTAACTAGTTAAGCTTAGATACCAAAAACTTTGGTTTTGTCTGTTTCTTTCTATCTATTGATGTATGTTAGTTTTAATTTCCAATGTGATATAATTTATTTCTCCTAAATAAAGTGTAATTAGTGTAGCAATCAGTAATTTGTTAGACGATTATTTATTTATTTTCTTATAAACTGTAATGCTTTTGTATGTGTTGTAAAAAAAAATCTTTTTCTTTTGTCAATAAAGAGCATAAATTTAAAAAAAAATATTCAAGGCAACATAAAAGCTTTTCGGCTCACAAGGCTGCTTTGATAACAGAAACTGACTTTATTTTCCAACATTTTTGTTACAGCGGTGATTATATTACACACCACAGAAACCACAGGCAACGAACGGTTTCCTATCATTTTGTTTTAACATGCCTTTTTACAAGTAAACAATTGCTTTTTCTTCCTATTTGTTTAGAGTACATGTATGTGCTATAATAGCGCAGAATACAGGTTTGAGTGATTTTGAAATAAATTTGCTCGACACATGCAACAGTCTGCCACCATAGATGTTGAATTCTGTTTTCTGATTGCGATCTTGTGATCAAGGAACTTCTGCCGGCACAGTACATGTAGTGTGATTGAAGGTTCAATCATTAACCCACATAAAATCCCCTTGTTCAAAAAAAGTTTTAGCAAGGATTATGCAGTGAGAAACGAAAACATCACAATTGTTCATTTTTTATTGTCTTCCTGTGCAAGTGACGTTCCCGGTACTCGTTGCATGGAAATGTGGTTGTTGTCGCGTTTCATTGGTTTCTAAAATATTCCATTCTAAAATTGAACAACATACTGGATGCAGTCCTCAGCACAGCGGTCTTTTAAATCCCCAATAAGATAGCTTGCATCCTTAAATGAACGAAAATAATTTGTTCTATGACCGATAGGAAACCGTTCATTGCCTGTGGTTTCTGTGGTGTGAAGATCTTGCCTGTGATTGGTTACAACACAATAAACATTCCAGACATATTTTAGGTGTTCAC
>Ga0126337_10002536_pt1 | contig 11682 bp, 8 predicted proteins | sample DipCmetagenome_FD_92527 | JGI IMG/M metagenome (GOLD analysis project Ga0126337, IMG submission 92527) | Coral microbial communities from La Bocana,Puerto Morelos, Mexico - Diploria C A metagenome | ecosystem: Host-associated > Invertebrates > Cnidaria > Coral | place: La Bocana,Puerto Morelos... | reverse complement strand
GCACAAGGTACAGAAAGAAACTACCATTCACAGTCGTCCGTGGCTGCAACAGCCTCCTTTTTGCTAAGTGGCAGGCCGAGCCTCTTGAAATCAGCAGAATCAGCCGTCATTTGGCTCAGGTTTTGGTTCCATCGCCGGAATGGCGCGGTGCTCGCGCATGCGGATGCTCCACTGCAAATTGTTGCTGGAAGTTTGTGGGGAAATGACCCTTGTCGTGGGGCATGAACTGATATATACCGATACCTTGCACCTTACCCAACAGACCGAATCACGAGCCAGAATTTTTTCTTCATCACAGTTGGATCAGTGTGTGGTAGTGCTGTGAATGGATGTCAGCTGCCAAAGGACACATATTGCATTCCAGCAGTGTCCTTGCAGATTACTGGAAAAAAGTGGAGAGCTCAAAGCAGAGTGTGTCGCCAGACGCTAAATATTTGAGAAATATTTGTAGCAATTTCAATTTTGGCTGCTGCAGTTTTTTGGCTAGTGCAGAGGGCTCAATAACCTGCATAGTTTCTGTCAAGGCGATGGCGGCTCATGCCACACCCACAGGTGGCCCTGGGAAGAAGGGAGCGGGGACAGAAGTCCAAGATTTGTATCTAGACGCTGGAGGTCAGTTTTGTACGCGTACCTTTATTTGAACTTTGAACCGCCTTTACTTGCTGCAATATACTGTGGAGGATCTATCTTTGGTTGGTCCCATAAAACTAGCGCTGACAGAGTTCGGAAGTCAGCTTAGCTTTTGTCAAAAAACTGCCATAGTGTCAAAGTCTAAGTGACAAGGAGTTCATGTCCTGTTTGGTTTGGTGCATGAGTATTGGCCCCGTTGGCCGTTTCTCGCGGATCCCCACTGTGTAGGTGCTTCTTTCCCGCCATGCGCCAGAAGCACATGATGGAGGGCATTGAGCTCAGATGGTGAGATGTTGGGGGATCAACCGGAAAGCCAGCTCAACTGTAGAAGTGGTGTGTCAAGTCAACCCAACTTCCTCAAAGGTTATAGTCATAGTGCTTCTGCTAGGCACATAATTGCTTTCACATGCTTGAGAAGCAGACTTAATGTCGCACAGTCACAAACCATGAGTGATGCTCACATTTGAGTTTTAAGATTTTTCAAGACTCCCTGACAGCCTCCCCAATAAACGCTGATTGTGGATGTAGCGTCAAGCTCCTTTCTTTCTCACTGGTAGTGCTGCTTCTAAAATTGTCGCAATAGGATCTATGGATCTTCTTGGAAACCAGCGTGGGAAGCTACGGTCCATGAGGGGGAGGTGCTTCACACATCGGGTTTGAACACGAAGGGAGACTGATGTTCAAGAGGCTGCAGCTGGGTTCAAGATCTGACTGTCGGTGCAGGCGATCGTGTTCTTCCCAAATCTCTTTCACGAGACCCATGTGCCAGAGGAGAATCCCGAGTGCACAGTGGCATCAGCCTCGAAAGTGCTGTTGAGAGCATTGAAAGTGAGAGTGACCTCATTCCACCAAAAACGGATTTCTACCCCTAAAGGATATGGAAAGTTCCTACCTGTACCCCAAAATCGCTTTCCAATCGAGTTAGAGAGACTTAGTTTAATTCTATAGTTTTCCACAGGTATGCACGGGTGGGGATGGTATGGACCTCGGGAACTCCCAAGGCAACCACTTTCCAAATCCAGCTGCCGATTCCCGCACGTGCCTTGGACGGAAATCAGGGCAAAATCCTGTCAAACATCATCAAACTTCGTTCAACACTTTGAGGAGAGATTTGGGTTGGGCAGAAGTTGCAATCACTTCAAGTATCTAAATTTGAGAGTCTTTTCGTTGAACCAAAAAGATTCTGGCGTTGCACATCTCTGCTGAAAATGCGTTGCAAAGTTTGAGCAGTTGTGTTGGAATCTGAGGTTATTTCAGGGCCTATTTGCCCTCGTTTTCAATGTCACACCTTTACTATGAAGGCCATTGTCTAGACCTATGGCATCCATATGCTACGTTGAGACCTCCACAGGCAGTTTGTTCAGTGTCAAATGGATGTTCCACACAAACACACAGGAATACAGCCAGTCTGCATAGGTGCTACTGGCATAAGAGGCACCACGTTTGAGTCCTGATGTGAAGATGTTACATGCTCCAGGCAGTACAAGCCACCACAGATGAAGCAACCATACAAAAGGAGCATGCATCATTGCTCTCCGTCATTGATTCTGCCATCTGGCTGCATTGAATGATGCAAGTCTGTCTAGCTTCCGTTGGATTTGGCAATGCTGTCATGGATTGATTTGCAAAATGCTTTGCCAATGACGCTCAGGATGGGAATGATTTGATCTCTTATGATGAGATGAAGGCAAGCATGTTACACGGCAATGCTCCTTTCATCCCAAAAAGGAAGTGGCTGACTGTCTCCGAATTCCATAGATTGGACCTGAATCTTGATGCGATGCACAAGCTTTCAGAGACCTGGTTCATTCTGTGAGCAACTCTCTTTCACAATCACAGACATGTCACCAGATGTTCAAGCCTCATTTTGGCAACTGGTCAGCCGGGCCCACCTTGCTCACCTTACGTCGTGCCAGACCTTCCTCACTGCTCAGCGAGAGCCAGCTCCATCGGGACTTGCTTTTGCCGCTGCATGGCCCAGATGGTTTTACTCTGAGGCAAGTTGAGAGGTTTGCAGTTTGAATTGGTAGGGAACGGCTTCTTGGGGATGTGATAGCTGCATTCTTCCTGACATGGCATGGGCAGGATTATTTTTATGATTGGCGACCGGGCACCTCTCAACTCGTGAAAGAGATGGAGGCAGAAATCTTGGAAGCCAGAATCCAGGAGCTTGCATCCAAACGTGGGAAACAGCTGTTGGGCGAGGTGTCGCTTGTGGCCATCGCTCCTCACAAACCTGGAAAGGACACCTTGGAATATTTGGACTGTTGCCCGCGTGGATCCCAGAGTTATTCTTTCCCCGTTGATGATGAGATGGGGACCACGTGGATTCGCCTTATACCAAGATCCGTTCCATGTGTTCAATGGATTTTTGTGGTTCCAATTTCCAATGCGTCCTTACTTATATGCCATATGCTGACCAACTTCCCCTCTAAACTTCAATCGAAACTGGAAACATGTGCAGCCTTTGGTAGAAACGCTTGAGGAGATTCAAGGCAGGTGGATTCCGATATGACCTGAGTTGCGGGTTCACGAACTCCAGGGAACCTTCCAAGTTGGAGGAACATTTCAGCGATTCAGGTTGGAAAAAAATAACCATTCCTTCTATTGTAATTGACAAGGCCAAACATTGCGCACTTTGGAGGTCTTCCACCCTGAAATGCCCTCGGCTGGTCACTTTGACACCAAGCCGGCTTTCCCTAGGCGTGATGGCTTCGCTTCCTCGGAGGAGTTGTTGCTTTCGCTGCATCAGTGGCACATCGTGCATGCGCGTTTGGATGCCACTGAGCCCTTCAGGTGATGAGATGTGATGAGATTTCAGTGGGTAAGAGTCGTTGTTGCTGTGGTAAACTGGGAGCGATGATCCTCTCAGAAGAAAAGCAGGCAGCTAGACTAGCTTCCTCGCCTGTCAGGCAAAACGGGCAGAAGCGGAAGGTCGAACGGTTGGAACGTGAGTTTGCAGCGAAGCGGCTCGGCGTTTTATGTTCACATGCAAGGATTAGCCGAGGAAAAGCGTGATCCTAGGTCCCAGGTAGTGATTTGAGTGTAAATTCTCACTCCAGCATTTCTGGAAAGCTGTTTTTCGGGACACATTCTTGGACTACAGTAATTGCTGCGCTGGTCTTTCCAAGCCAGCATTGTGACGGTGCTTGTGCAATGTACATAAGGATACTGCATCAGTCAAAGGTAGCTGCAAAAGATCATCATTGTTGACCGAAATTTCAGAATGCATGTGAGGCTAGCATTAGCCTTAGCTGTTGAGTTGTTTGCGAATTATTAAGTTTTGGTTCGCTGGCTGATTGCTTGGTTCATACTAGTCACCACAAATTGGTCAAATTCATGAATGCTGTCTGGGATTTGGCTTCCCCAGTCGCCTTGTTGCCTCATAAATCCATGACTCATTTCTTTCGACGCTTGTAATGATTCCCTCATGATGCCCAAATCTGCAATGGTGTCAGGTATGCAGCGCCTGCCATGAACTCTGAGTTGTGACCAGGGTGAAGCGTTGAAGTTGACAGAAACAAAGGGATGGGCGCTCCATATTGCCGTTGTCCCACAGCAGTAAATCTCCATCGCTTTGGAAGTTTGTATTTGACAAATCATTGCCACTGCGCCACTGCGATGGTGCTTGTGTTGCATGACTCTTTAAGTGGGAGCCAGGTGGACTGCAGTGCGATATTTTGCTTCGAGCTTTGGCTCCAGAAATCTTTCGTTGGTGGTTGAAACACGGTTGCCGCCATGTTCTTACGCTTATTGTTGCCGCTGCTGCGATGGACTGCTGGCGAAGTGCAGATTCCTACTGTGGAGATTGCCAAGGGTGTGCAGATGCCGGTGATGTCTATAGGCTTGCCTCTGAATATGTTGTGCACGTTTCGTGCTAGTGCTATTATAGTAGCATTGAGTTGATAGAAGAGCAGAAGAACATCAGCATGTCAGCACATACGGTTCCTTTTCTTGTTAGGCATTGGTGGATTGGAAAGGTCCAATGCATCGGCCATTGTTGCGAATTGGATCCAGCAGGGTGGAAGAGGAATTGACACAGCAGGGCCCTCAGCTGCCAAAATTTATCCAATTCACCTGTGTTGCTGGTGACATCATGTCCTCCAGGTCATTTTGAATGATTGCCGCTTTGATACTTCTTGCTCGAAGCCGTATTTTTGCGCCGCATATGTGTTTTCAGTCCGTTTGGGTGTGAGGCACTGATGTATCGGGACCAGGGCGTGGTTCCAGAGGCACGGTCTTGAACTCCACCGGCGCAATTGCCATGGAGTGTATGTTGCCAGGAGCTGGCTAAAGCCGGCGTTGATCGCAAGGACGTGTTTATTACAACCAAGTGACATGGCTGCGATATGCTGCGATCGGGTTTGCAGCGAGTCATTGTGGATTAGTGGCTTCAGATTTCAGCCCTGTATCCTAAGGATCCCTGGTTGCGCCGGAGCCAAGATGAGCGTCGAGTATGACTTGAAGCAGCTTCAAACTGCCGCTCGCTCAGAAAGGGCTGAAGGTTTTGACCCTCAGGATCCAGGATGCAGTTTTGGAATGTTTTTGATCGTATTTTTTTGGGGGGTTCACGGTCAAAGTTCATACTAGATCACAAATATATATGTATATATATTTATGAATATATGATATTACAATTTATGCGAGAATTATGATCCCATGGTGACGTCGGGCGAGGTGGTGGTTTATTATGCGAGGAATTTCCTTTACTTTCCAGATCGAATTTGTCATTATTCGTCACCAGGATTTGACCAAGCTTTTGCCGGAACTTGACTTATCGTTTTTTTTCTTCGCGGTCCTTCCTTTCTGTAGGACTACATTGACCTCCTGTTGATCCATTTTCCTTCAGGCAACTGTAGCGAGGCCTGCGGCCTGCGGCTTTGTTTTGCACAGGGAAGCCTTTTCTCCTCTTCTTCGTCTTCTTCTTCTTCTTCGTCCTCTTTTTCTCTTTTTCTTGATCTACTTCTTCTCTTCTTGTTTGTCTGTGCTTTTGTTCTTGTGGTTACGGATATTGTTATGACTTGCAGTACTTCGCTTATTCAAATTAGTTATTGGCCCTGCGTAGGCATGGTCCATTCTGGAAGACTACCACAGCAAGGGTGTTTTGCGAGCGATTGGTGTCAGCAATTTCAAGAAGTCGAACTTGGACTGGCTTGGGTTTTGTCGTGGGTATGGGTGATGGTCAGCATCTTGTTGCTTTTGTTATGTTTCTTCATAGTTGAAGCTCCCCGATGTCTTTTGTCTACCATTAGTCTTACAGGGACCTAAAACCCATAGCACTCCCACATCCAGTACATGCTAATCAATACATTACTTCAAGTGTTGAATTGTTGCTGTTGAGTTGGCAAGCTTCAAGCAATGCAAGCCTTGAGCCTTGAACAGCTGGCGGGTTGCATTGTCACCTAGCAGGAATCCTTGATGGCCACTGCCAAAGTCACACCGGCGGCCGCGGCCTCGTTATTCTGGAAACGTTGGAAGTACAACCAGACACTCAGAAATATTCCTCAAGTCTTTAGGAAAGGACCTAGGAAAGAAACGGTGGTAGACACACATCTTGGATTTTGGCATTCTTGACAAGTTTGAGATATCTAAGCTCCGAAAGACTTATGGCAATGGCATCCAGTTTTGCCTTCTTCGACAAGCTATCTGGCGCATCACGACAGTCTCTTCTTACTTATTCCATCGTGTGCGGAGGTCAACCAGATGGAGCTGAACGTCTTGGAGTATGATCAAGAGGTTCGCTGGTTTGCATTCCGAGTGATGTTCTTTGTAGTCGACGCTTGATCAGAGCACATGTTTGCTGTAAATGATGGTGGAAAAAGATGGAAAAAGTGCTTGTGTGCACATGCGATCCCAAAATCTGTGCGCAGATGATTCCCTGACTGTTTGCTGTCATGTCTTTTCTCGGCCGCGTGGCTTTCCAAGGCCATGGAAGCCTCCCAGAAAATGAACATCAATGTGGAGGCTTACTCTCCGGTTGGCCGCAGTGGTCATTCTGGTGACATCCGTGCCTTTGCAGGGAACGGGGGAGGGTGTGCCTGAGTCTTGGGCACAGGTTGAAGAAACGGCACTTGGAGAGAATTGGATGCCCCCCAAAAAGATGAGATGTTACCATGTTACGTTGTCTTGATGTTTTTGCTACCGGTGGCCCTACGGCTGGAAATGCTGAACCTGGGGATTGAATTGGGTAGGATTGGAGAGCTTCAAGAAAGATATGCGAGCATTAAGTGAGTCAACGTTGTGACTTGTACATCCCTGGTGCGCCCACTGTCTGGACCCAAGGTGACAATAAGGTCATCAAATCCATTGCAGCCACGCACAACATAAGCACTTACCAAGAAGCTCAGTTGCATTCAACATGCAAAAAAGAGGAGTGAAATCCGATTGACAATCTTTGAGACCATGTTGACCTTGGTGTTCGAACAGATCCATGTCTTGTAGTCGCATACAGACTGTTCTTTTAACACTTGGCCCCCGAAGCAGACAAACGTCACAGAAGCACAACATAGCACAACAACTAGCCATTAGTCTACGTATGTCCCATACGTTGGTTGTTGTATTGTGAAAGCTCCCCCTGCCAATTGGGTGGATCATTTTTTTTCATTTTTTTGTTGGTGTGTTTGGCTCCCTAGGTGGCACTCAAATGGATCTTACAACATGGCCACATCATTACCTTTCAGTCAAGCTCCTCAGAGCATCAGGCCGGGAGCTTGTGCCAACTTTGGAGGGGAGCCACTGTTTTTAGCTGGGGGCTGCACACACACACACATATATATATATATATATTTAACATATGCATATACCATATACAGTAATATATAAATATGATAACAATAACAGAAGTATATATGATATACTGTACAACCTATTTAATGAAACAGTTTACATACGGTATTCCAAAATTGTGTTTTGAACCATCTATTTTATCAGTTGGCATGAGCTGGCTTGGCTGTGGACATTGCCTGGATGAATTGGATCGGGCAATGGGGAAACCTTGCTTGAGGCGGAGGATGCTGATGTTTTCCATTTTCAGCTGACTGATGACGAGATGAAAGTTGCTTGGCTTGCATTCTTTTCATTGCTATTTGCTGCTTCAAAGTGGACTTTTTGGACCACAACACGCATGCACGTATATGTATAATATATATATGAATATATATGATGCTTTTGTGTATTTGATATCATTACCTGTATGTCTATATCATATTTAATATGTATATACGTATCATTTCGCAAGACTTTCGAAAGCCAACATGGGCTTTTTGATGTCAACCAGCCCAGAAATCCAATGCCAAACATCCCAACCGCAGCATAATGCCATTCGATTTTTTTAAAGAATGACCCATGTGGCTGAGTCAATAGGTCTTTGATTCACCATTTAGGGAGTTCAACTCCGAGGGTCAGAGGAACCAGCAACTTAGTCCGTTGTAGACAATTTGAGCCAGATACAGTCCGTGACATACCCAGTGCTCAAGGCTTGATAAACTGGCACCAGTTTAGCTGTCACTTTGAAGGTCATTTCCTGATACCTCGTGACCTCAAAAAACGTCCAAGAAGGTTGCCCTTCAACACACGCTGTGGTCTCTGAGGCGTTGGACGCGCTTCACAGTGGCACAGTGTACGTGTGAATGACTGGTGCTGGTCATTCGCAACCGTTTCACCCTCACAGCGACCCTGATCGCTTGGGTCAAGGGCCAGAGTAAGAAAAACAAGACCTTCATATCAGATTTGCCGCAACAACCCTGCTTTGTTGGGAGAGTCTGAACATTTGGAGTGAACTCAATTGTGGATCTTCGCAGTGTTTGCAGCAACATAGTGCGAGCACCAAAAGATCCAATAATACAGGAGTGGTGTTGTTCTGGATATGTCGTTTCGAGGTGATATCAGATACCATGGGCGGCCAGTCAACCATGTCAACATAGCAAATACTGTACATATTAGGAAAAGCCCTCCAGAAACAAATGAGACTTGGGGCATCTACTAGCACATGATGCAATCTGCCTTAGTGCCATAGTTTGTCAGCTGCCAGACGCGTCCATTTGCAAAGGGGATTCCATGGCAATTGGCAAGGTTTTTCCTTCTCAACACTTACCTCTTCAACAAGATGCGGACATCAATAAACATCCTTGAGTACTTGGCTGAGCATTAACTGAGCAAAAGTCGCTGCAGCCACCTCCGTTAGTGCCATGGTGGGAGCTGTCGGGGCCCATGGCAGAAAGCACAGAAGGCACATGGGTGTGAAGATATTTGCCATGTGTTGCCGTCGGAAAATGTGGATATTTAATGTTCACGTTCTGTTTTCCTTGATATGCCTTCTAAAAGTATAGAAGATCACACCCCTAGGATCCCTCCTGTTATATGGCTGATTGAAGGCACACGCGGAACCTGCTTGGGGAGAAGATGTGTTTTTGGATGTTTTGTCAGCTGACCTGTACATTATTGACGTTGCCAGCGCTTGCAATCGCATTCTTTTGGTGCCTTCATTTCCCTCTCCGAATGGAGGCGTGGTTCCCGCCACGCCATTGCAGCAATGGAATGCTTTGCAGCAGTCGCACGTCAGCGTCACCATGAGCGAAGCCTTGTTGCAAAAGGCCACTATAGAACAAGTGATGTTGGTGGCCTTGAAGTGTTGTGGGCAGGAAGATGCCATGGACTCTGCGGAACCCTTATTTTTGACCTTCCTCATGCAGGAATGTGTTTTTTACAGAGAGTACTTGACTTTCAAAGTGGAATCACATTTCACATTTGGATTTAGATTGACACCTGAACCTTTGTCAGTTTGTCAGTGGTCAATTGGAACATTCCTAAAATGAAGGCGGCCAATCACGCCTCGACTGGCCCACTCACATTGACGAGTTTTCTCAAACACCATCCCCCAGTAGTCAGATCAAAGACCTCCCTCCCTACAACTTATACTATGCCATGCCTGTGGCATCAAGGGCCCCTATCATCAATTCAAACAAAGTTAATGGTACTCTAAGGTCTCCGGCTGAGGCAATTGAAAGACTAACACATCTACAGCACGATACAGCCCACTCAGCCTACTCAGCCTACTCCTCTGCGAGGCGAAAACGACCTTCGACCGGCAGGACGTGGTGTTTTTGATTCACGTTGTCGCTGTGGCCTTTCCGCAGCTGCCGACGCTCAATGCCGCGAAGAAGGCTCTGCGTCAAGGCCGTGTGGTGGTGGACGGTACGGCGGAGTTCAAGCACGATGCGCTGGCGCCGATGCTAGGTGCCCAGTTTGGAAGTGCTGTGTGAATATGCAAAATTGTTGTCTTTACCTTTGAAAGGGTGGATTACGGTACACAGTGGATTACTCACCTAGAGTGTTGGGTGTCTGATTGCTGAAGCAGCGATCCTGTAGAGGTGAATCATAATCATGTCAATCAATGGAGGTTTCTGCATGTTTCATTCTATTGTCCTACCGTTGCCCAGGCGCTACTCTTGTAGCACAGATGGGAAATGTTGATAGCATCCCAACAGACATCGAAGGACGACATGTTTTGGGTGTTTCCGTAGCACGGTAATGGGAGTCCATGATCTGAATTAATTCTATGGTATCAATGATCATATATACATTTATTATATGCAGATATATCGTAGTCGTACATATCATGTTATCAATTAGTTAGATGATGGGTGTTCAGATGGACGCGCTTCTATCGAACCGTGATTTCCCAATCAGGTTCCATAATCCATAATCGGTTTTCAAGTCTAATTTTTAAGTCTTTAAAATTTTGAACTAGGTTTTAGTAAAAGGGTTATGATATGATCCAAAAGAAAATATCTTCCTTTTGATTTTGTAGTGAAGACCGCAACGTACCATGTGCATTTTCAACTCTTTTGTCGCAGTTCACCCTGTCCCATCTCCTCCCCAGAGGATTACTGCAGTCCTGGAACAGTAAGTCCGAAAGGCCCGAAGCAAGTGACATGTCTTGAAGTGGTGGGAATGCAGGGTGAGGTCATCTGCCTATGGTTTCACTTTCTACAAGAGATATTTGGAGTTCTCATGTGTTTTGGCATCTCAGATTCCAGCGGCCTGTGTCCATTGCAAGGAATCTATGTGGTACATGCAGACCCTCGGGCTGTCTGGGCCGTGGTATCTGGGTCAAATAGGTCTTCAAGTCTTCAAGTGGATAAGCCACAAGTTTAAACTAATGTTTCCAAACGAACTCACTGCCTGTCTCTCTTTGAAACTTTGTTCAATAGAAATCCTTGTCAGGTAGTCGTCATGGATTTGCCTGGTTGTGCTCATGAGGTGCACAAGCCACCAGGCATGCACTGCAAACCCTGTGGTTACAATGGCAAACTCCTCACGCTGGAGGGTTACCTCCCTGCTTTGGTTCCACCCCCGCAAACGGGAACCCACAGTGCCTGGGCACATCTACTGATGCCAACTCTAACTTTCTTCGATGGTCATGTGCTGAAGTTGCACAGTTTTCATCCACATTTTATTTTTAATTCCATCTCATTTCACCTATTTGGAGACAAGCCGGATGGTTCATGGACAACGCTCGGGCTTACGGGCGTATAGCAGAATAGCCTTGAAAATCGGGCAACATACTACAATCATATGCATTCATATTATACAGTAAATCATTTTCCAGTTTTTTCTTTTTTCGACCTTCCACCAATGTTACGCAGCTTTTTCCAGGTCGGTGCCCGCGGGTTTGCCATCGTCTAGACTTCCGTGTCTCCGGGCCTGTACTGGTGGCCACGGCCGAGGAGACCATGCGCGACTTGGATTAGTGAGAGATCAACCAATCCAGTTTCGGTGGGTTTGCATGGAGAATAGAGTGGCGAGAGTGGTAATGTCTCAGGACCTTTATTTTCCAGATTGCGACGGAAGAATCGCCATCGTTGTAATTGGTGATCAATTTTTGATTGGAGTTCGGGTACGTAATCACATGTAATCACTATGATTCGCATTGGTTCGTGGAAAAAGGGATCACGGAACATGTCTTGGGATTGCCCCTTTTCGTATAAGCAGATCCGACGCCAGGATGACCCCTCCTGGAGGTGACCGAGTGGCTGTTAGCCATACGCCATT
>Ga0126337_10002533_pt1 | contig 11690 bp, 7 predicted proteins | sample DipCmetagenome_FD_92527 | JGI IMG/M metagenome (GOLD analysis project Ga0126337, IMG submission 92527) | Coral microbial communities from La Bocana,Puerto Morelos, Mexico - Diploria C A metagenome | ecosystem: Host-associated > Invertebrates > Cnidaria > Coral | place: La Bocana,Puerto Morelos... | reverse complement strand
CCTTATCCGGTGATTAGCTTTCTTCAACTCTGAAATTCTTGGGTTGGGAAGGTAAGTCAGGACTGGCTTTTCTGCATTTATGCACTCTAATTCAAATCCAAAGTCCTCGACCACATTTGACTCAGCAGTGGCCTTGTATATCTCAACTTGTCTGTCAACTGTCCCATACATTTGCTCAATAACCCTCCTTTCAGTTCGGCATGGCTTCAGATTCGACTCGGTAAGCAGATTTACGCTGATGTAAGAGCTTCCAGCTCCACTATCCAACATGATTCGAACCTGTATTCCATTGATCTTAGCAATGACAGTTGCATGTAATGTAGTTTGGGTATCCACTACCCCATAAAACCTCTCAGATCTGCCTGATGATTCAGGGGTGGGGTAGGGTGAAAGTGTTGTCTTCATCCTGTTACATACAGAGGTATGGTGCCTCCCATTACACTTCCTACACCCTCGCGCTTTGCATTTAGAAGCCACATGCCCAGACTTGGTACAGTTATAACACAACTTGTTCCTGGTCAAATGCTCTTTCCTACTGGCAATATCTAAGACCTTAGTACAGTCACTACTTCGATGATTTTTCAAGCCACAGTGGACACAGGGTGGAGGCCATTGTGGCTGACGTGGTGTTTACAAAAGAAGAACTTGTAAATATTTTGCGTAGATTGTCCTTGGACAAATATTCGAGTACATTTTTTGCGCCAAATGGAGGCTATTGTTTATGTAACGCGCAAGGAAGGAACAAAGGTCATTCAAAACAAAGAAAGAAAACGGAGAACAGCTAAGTGACAGGAAATTTTAGTTGCTGATGAAGCAAATCAACGCAAAGGTCATAAAATCCACTTTTGTATGCGATACTAACCGAAACAACATTCTATTCAACAGCCAACAAAAGCCAAAATCGAATTCCTATCCAACGTCGTATAGACCACCTACAGCGGCTTGTAAAGAGATCGGTCGAATTATTAAAATCGGACGGGTATATTAACACGGTCTTGATAACCGTTTTAAGGTTCGTGTTACTTTCATGACGAGTTAAAGATAAAGAAGGCAACAAAAAGTGATGCTTTCTCAATTGTATATAGCGATGTTTGACGACCTACCTAAGCCACAAGGTAGTTGCGAAACTGCGATATATTTGGTTGTGAAATGGAACACCTTTCTTTATGCTTATCGTAGAGAGACACGACGGAATCAGTTACAGCGTGAATGATTGAGTTATCAAATGGAAGCAGTTTTCAAAAAGTGCTTGCATACTCGTGACGAATAAGTTGCTGCGACTAGATTAGATTTTCTTTATTAGTTTGCGTTCTAAGGCTGCAAATGCTTTTGCATGCGTTTTCTTTTTGCCTTAAGTTAAAAAAGACAAATTTTACTGCAAGCCAGAAGATTATCATAAAATGAGTAAATCGGTTCGTTTTAGACCGATTAACAATTCAAAAAAACAGATTATAGTTCATTTGTCATGAAAGCCTCTACCTTGCTAACCCATTTATCAGAAAATAAAATATTTAATCGATTCCCGTCACAGTTCTCTCTTTAATAGTCGCCAGACATTCCTTTACACGCAAGAAGAATTTGATAATGTCTGGAGAGAGCTTCTTGTCTTGGTGAGCAGTTTACGTATTCTCTAATGACGCTGTGTGTTATGTCATTATTTGCACAGCTTTATGAACAAGTTATCGAGTACGTATTCTCTAATGACGCTGTATGTTATGTCATTATTTGCACAGCTTTATGAACAAGTTATCGAGTCAAGATTTTCATCTTAACAAATTTGAATTTTTAATAGCGACTGTTTTGGCAATTGTTGCTCATACTACGTGCGGTAGCAAATCTTATCCAAGCTTGATCCGATTTTGTGAACAAATCCTCAAAGGTAAGGGTAAACCGAAACATACATAAATGTATATACATATAATTGAACTAACTCATTTGCTTTTGCAAAGAGTCGAATTCAAACAATTCTTTTTGGAGGGATTGTTATTGCCGTTAATCATTGCATATCTATTGCGTGATTTTTTAAAAAGAATGCAAACCTGTCTAAATGGACCACCAACTAGATCACAACAGAAAGCTTTCTGTGAAATTTGGATACTTCTTTGACAAAGTATTGACAATTTTACAACTCGGGAAGCAAATCATTCATTTTTATTTTGCTACAACAACAACAACTAGCTTTATTTGCATGACCATAAATACATACACTGTTGAAAAAGCTTTTGTAAACTAAAATAGTAACGATTATAGTGAACATATATAAAGGTTTTGACAAAGCAGTCAAGTTAGTCAAGTTACAGTGGTTTGATTTTGAAGAAGAATATTGCGTAGATCAATGCAAGATGAAATTAATTTTGCTATGTTTTGACTATTCATATGGTGAAAGAAGTCATAAGTTCGCCGTTGGCTTGTAACGAAGATAACTGTTTAAAAGTTGAAACGATGTGTTCTATTTTTCTATAAAATTCAGTATTTTTTGCAATACATAAGAAAGTGAGATTCGTCTTCAGTTTGATTAGATTCATAAATAGGAAAGGAGTATGAGAGAAATGGAGGCTTATCAATACTTTAGTAAAGCTTATTAGAATAACGCTGTTTGGTTTTTACAAAGCTCAAGCAAATATAATTTCGATGTTTGGTAAACGATGGAATCCCTGTGTAATTTGATCTCTCGGTCAGAAGAGACACGTTTCAGTCAAATTTTGCGTTATCAAGAAGAATCTTAGAAACCCTGCCCGACAACTAATAGTCTACTTTGACACGTATTTGGATTATTGAAGAGGAGATAATGTAAGTATTTGGGCGTAAATATTGATCGGATGAGTTCGCACCAAAAATACTAGTTGCCCGATTTGCGGTAATTATCTAAGCGAGAAATTAGTATGGGTAATCAAATGGTGACGAGTGAAATCACGGCGTTTTGTCAAAATTCTAATAATTTCCCGAGCCTTTAGGCGAGGGAAATTATTAGAATTTTGACAAAACGCATGTGAAATTATTTCCTAATTTCACGAGTATACCATTTGGTTACCTTTTAATATCATGGGTGACAAATTACGCTCACAATTCTGGGTTATGGAAGCGTTGCCATAGCAATTTTATAATTTCACATGTGAAATTATAAATTACGGCTAAAATTTCGCGCTAAAATTAAGGAGTAATTTGTCACCCATGATATTATGATTATTATTTCTTAATTTATCGACTGCCGCTGTGAAACGCGTCTTACGAGGAAAATGAAAGTACCCCAGTTAAAAATCTTGGACATCTACTGTATAAAGTGCCCGCCTCGTTGATTTTTCGTGATTTTTAGCCGTGCTTTTACGCAGTCTCACCGTGACAGAGCATGGGGTTCAAGAAATCCTAGATAGTTTCCAGAAAATGGAAGAACCCTTGCAAACTCTCGCGACAAGCAAATACAAGAACTGACCGCCAATTTTCGAAGGCCTTAGCGCAGCACTAGTGCATGACATGGCAAAGGAGACGCCGTTCGGTAGACGTAGAGAAAATAATTAATCTGCTACAGAAAATTTAGTTTGCAGTAGACCAGCAAGACGTGTCCAGTGAGCATCGGCAGATGGCCTGGATGATGAACAGGTACAAAACTATTTTTCTGACCTTGTACTTGAAATTTCATCAGAGCAGGTTAAGCCCTGGGAAATCGTAATTGAACTACGTCGTTACTGCGGGAACAACACCGAGATCCCGTCGTTGAAAAGACATTAGATCGGAGGTCACAGGGGTGTTCAGTTCCCTCCGAAAAGGAGCCTCACCTCTAGTAAATGATGCAATCTTTGTCCTTCGTACCGCAAGTACCATTGTTCTACTAGACGCCGCGAAAGAAAAATTCCTTTGACCAACGCGTCAAATCAAAGTCCTCGAGGATCCATGCCATAAACCGTTTTCAAGTTTTCCAAGATTTTCTAGGCCCTGCGCCGGAGTTTTTTTATGGAACGTTCGCGCAATTACGAACGTTACAGTAACAGACCATTTCCTCAATGACCCAGTGGACTATGCTTAGGAGCAGTCCGATACTTGTACCGTTTCCTTCTTGTCTGAGACAGAACCAGCAGGAATGATAAAAGTTCACGAGCCAGGATATTTTACTCTGGTTACAGGAAATTGTGCACATTCCCGTCGTTCTAACGTCCGCTCCCTTTTTGTCTTACTAAATCACCGTCTCATGAAGAAGGACTACAGTTTTGTGGACAGCGATACCCAAAATTTCATTGAGCTGCAAGTGACCGAGGAGGTTCAGGAGTCCCATCTGTGTTTCGCCCAGGAGGTCAGATTCTTAAGCTCGATCTAGAAAATGGTTTTTACGACGTCTCAATAGTAGAAGCAAGCCATAACTGTAACTGGGCTTCAGGTGAGGGGAAAAGTATATCATTGGCTTGCCTTTCCCTTTAGTCTGAAAACTGTATCTAGCGAGTGTGAAGGACCAGTCTCTCTGCATTCCTTGACTGCGCGCGCTTCACTTTTTGGGAGAATTTACTTTTCTCAGACAAAGCCGATGGCGTTGCAGTGGAAGCCCATGAGACCGTAACCACTTTAGAGTCGTAAGAATAATACCGAATTTTTCGAAAACGCGTTTAATTTTCGCATACCGAAACAGTGTTTTGCCTTGACAAAGGTAGCAACGCATGCAAACTTTGCTTGCGGTCTCTTTATTGTTTCTTGTGCAGCAAAAACGATTGGGAATAGCCTATGATATTAACCAGCCGATCCAGGTTAAAAGAACGCAAACCTCAGTTCCACAGGACAGACATCAGATCATCAGAGAATAGCACTAATCACTACCAAACACGTTCGGGACGCCAAATTACCTGCACCATCTCTCTGTAGACTAGATGAACGGAAAATTAGAAATTATTTCCAAACAAGGTGTTTTAGGATAAGATACCTCTTTGAGGAGTTTATGGGTTGTATTTAGAGTAGACATGTTTCAGTTAACTGTTGTGCTGCCTTCGATGGGCTGTTTGTCTTGTTTTAACCGTAAAACACTTTACAGACGCATAGTTCCTGCACTTACTCGTTAAGTTCACCGTTTCGTCCTCTATAATGAGTGGGTATGTCTCAGTTATTCTTTCATTGTTTATATAAGCAAAAGATGAAGCAGTATTGATTTCTTTCCCGTTGCTCACTAAAAATAAGAGGAATTATGTTTTAAATAAGGTCAGGAAAATTGCACTGTTGTTGTCTCTTTTATTTGTCTGTAGCCTGAAGACGATTGTGAAAAATGTTGCTGTTTTTTCTGATAGTCATCTTACTCATGACAAGCACAAGCATGGCTGCTGGTAAGCATGCCTAGTGTCGTAGTTAGGTGTTAGAACGTTTCTGAAATTCATGATATTTTAGTTTTTATCGAGAGTAGGTGTTCCCAGGTGGGTGAGTGCTCCTGTGTAACCTGTGTTTACAGACGCAACAAAAAAGTTATGATTATCATTACTATGAAATGCAATAGATTCGATTGCGTGAACTAACAAAGCGAAATGAAACAAGAAATTTGTTTTGGTGTCACTTCCACTTTTTCTGACAAATTTACACACAAATTCGCTCTCCTTTACACTATTTTATGTTTTTGAATTTCAATGCAGCCTTTATTTTTGTAGATGCAGCGCCCCTATTGATACCAACCAGGCTTTGCGCCAAATGAGTCGTCCTGTTAAAATAATGATACTTTCTTCCTTCCATCCTTCCTTACTTACCTAATCTAGCTCTATCTACATTCTATGTTTGTCAACAAAAATTTATTGATATTTCAAGGTTCTCAGCCTTGTTCCCACAAGACAACGGGTGGCAAATGTTGCAGCATTCCTTTCACCTATGAAGGAATTAGACACCAGTCTTGTACCACGGCTAATCACAACAGACTGTGGTGTTCACTGGATCCTACCTACAAAGGAAAATGGAGAAATTGTGGTAAGTATGCGCTTAGGTTGTTTCTAAATTTTGATGAATGTTTCTAGCAGAGGACTCGGAGGACATTTCAGAACGGGGAAATATTTTTTGCCTTGGTCACGTTCAATCAATACAATTTTCACTCAGTTATTTCAGTTGTTAGGTTACTATACTAAGAATGGCTTGGTCGCGCCACTTTGTCATCCAGTCAGAGGTAAATCAAAACCAATCGTGACTTAAACGAACACACGTTCTCCCGCACTAAGTTTCTGCTTCGTGTATTTGCCTCGAGTTTTGAGTGTTGCACTGGATCGCCTGTTTCCTTTGTGATTGGCCACAGCGGTTACTTGGTTTCAATTTTACGAAGCTCAGTTGAAACCACTCTATTACACCGATTACAATTTGCGATTGTCATGGAGTCAGAATAAGATACCTTCGTTGCTGTTGCATTCCTACTAAACCGCCTTAACTTCATTAATCACAGAGTAAAGTTCATCGCAATAGAACAGGGGATCTTAAAGTTTACAATCGCAAGCTAATGCAGCGGCCACTAACACCACAATAACCTAATCTTGCCTTACACCTGTGTTCATCGCATAACGACCTGAGTTGCCTGCGCACTAAGAATGCGCGCCAACAGCCAGCGCTAACATTCTTGAACGATACGCATTCTTTGAGCGATTTACCACTATCTAAAGATCAAGCCATTTCTTTCCAAACTTCTAGACTGTTAAGCTAACATTGTATCTGTATTGTTCCTCCCATGTCTGTATAAAAATTTTCACCACACCAGTTGAATGTTTGTCAAAGACAACGAATGGCGAATGCTGCAGTATACCTTTTACTTACAATGGAGTAAAATACACTTCCTGTACTACAGCGAATCACAACAGGTTGTGGTGTTCACTGGATGCTATCTACAAGGGAAAATGGGGAAACTGTGGTAAGTAATAAACTTAAGACACCAAAAAAGGAAGCAAGGATTTGAAACAAAGGTAAGCAGAGGACGCCTTGTTCTTCATTCTTGCTGTCTCTGTCTGTGATATCTGGAAAATCTTTTCTTATTTTTAAGTCGAAACAATATCTTTCAGCCTTCATGTATGGAATAGTTGTATTCCGTAATGACTGTGAAACCAGTGACTCGAGTATTCTCCAGTATACTTTTTTGGCAAGGCAATATATACTTAATTCAATTTACCAACTAGATCACGGCTCACATTAGCACTGTAAAAAATGAACAAAATACCCAAGATTTTTTAAACTTTTGTCGTTCCTTCCATTTTCTTGAAATCATCTGTGGTTCCAAAAGTCGAGTGCTCCCCCAAGACAACCGCTGGCAAGTGTTGCATTATTCCTTTCACGTACAAAGGAGTCACACACCATTCCTGTACCACGGCTGATCACAACAGACTGTGGTGTTCACTGGATTCCACTTACCAAGGAAACTGGGGAGATTGCAGTACGTATTTAATACAGTAGGTTTTGTTTTTAATTTACTCTCCGCTGATACAAATCTATGACTTAACTTATCCGAAAACCGAATCCTTAGCTCGGTGATCAAGACAGTCATAAATGAAATGAGGATTTGTGATTTAGTTAAATAGAGGACGTCTTCTTCTTCATCCTTGCTTCATTCGTCACATTCATTCGTTTCCAGTAGGGTAGGGTAAGGTAGAGTAGGGTTGGCGCAGTGGTGAGACCGCTCGTATCCGTGGGTTGAGTTTGATGTTGGTTCTCGCCTTCGCTCCGAGGGTTTTTATCCGGGTGAACAGTTTTCCCCCCCTCCACAAACAAATTCAAATTCACCTCAAGCAAAATCACCTTGAACAAGTTACTTTCTAATGAAATCCGCCAATACAGGCCACACGAGAGAAGATTAAAGTCATTAAAAAAACCCTCTCCACAATTAACACCTATTCCAATTTTTGCTCCATATTTTCCCCTGGTTTATAATTCGTTTTTAGAAGGTCTTGATTGTGTATGGAAATTGACAGTGAAAAATGACATGCAAAAAGATTTAAGGTGGCTCAATAGTCAAGAAGACCTTTTACTTGAAAATCAAACTTAATTAGACAATATCAACATCATCACACTAGTTGCCATGAATGATGACAAACACAATGATGCTTGGGTCTCTTGTTTCCATGGTAACAGCACAAGCCTTGATATGGTGTCTCACAGGGTACTTTTCTTATAACAGTAACTGAGAAAAAAATCACGAAGTCACTCAAGCAAGAAACAATTCAATTTTTTACAAATTATGTTTACAACGGTCTATGCAATGAGCCAAAATGGTTGGCTGGCATTGATTATTTGCAGAGAAAAAATCTGAAAAGTTGCAATTTCCAAAAACAGGCCTTTTGGCCAATACCCAGCACCAGTGTTTTGCCTGCTGTAGCAAAAGAATTCATCAGATAAGCATTATTTTGGTTCATTGCATAGAATGTTTGTCAACCTTCAGTCTGAGCCTCGGAAAGCGGAAAAGTTAAATGCATGGAAAATAGAATTGTTCCCATTTACCTTTTCCCTACAAGTGTGAACATTGAAAACTACATAGGGTTGAAAAAAAATCCTAGGGCTAGGTCTTATCATTTCTGTAAGAATTTCTAGTGCAGAAGTATTTGTTTTGCTTTGGAACAATGGAGGAAAATAGATGGCGATCACTGTTGTGTCACTTCCATCGTTAATTGAAACTTTCCTATTTGCAAGTTGAAGCCTGCTGAGGAAAGGCTCATTTGCTCTACGGCCCCTTGTACAAAAAATACAAACTGCCAGTAGCTGGAATCGAGCATCTGGTCGAAGTTTGTCACATTCACAGTGCCAATAAACAGTTCTTTGGAATTGGCTGGGTTTAAGCCTTTTCTGCCCTGTATGATGAGCTCAGGCACCAGCAAATGAACCAAAACACAGTAATTTAGCTAGAGTTTTGCCCATCTTTGAGGTAGTGTCGCAATCGATTATTCCGATCAAGGAAGGCAGTTTGGCCTAGTGGTGAGGGCGCTGGATTTGTAATCCGGAGGTCCCGGGTTCAAATCCTGCTCCCTGCCACTGGATGGATTTGTCTTCGGTGGTCCCGAATTCATCTCCTCCACGCTTGTAAATAGCCAGCTGATCAGCCTCCTACCAGTTGAGATTCTCAACAAGTTTCTGTTCTATTTGTAATATTTGTGTGCTTTATAGCCCACAATGTAAACTACTGGGTTACCAGTAATTGTGTCAGTTATTAAAGTGTGTTTTTTTTAAGTGAATGCAAACAAGCTGACTGTAGTCACGGGAGTAGCTGCCATGTGACAAAATATATGCATGCTGTACCGAGTCCCCTATCATGACTTTTCCTCAGAAAGAAGTGTTTAAAATGCCCCCCCCCCCACCCCCTCTCAAGTGTTAAACAAAATCTTCAGATTCTTATATATTTCCTTGACTATCGAGCCACCTTAAAAACTTTCTTTACTACCTTACTTTAGTTCGACTCTGAAATGGCACAGCTATAAGTTTCATTATTTCATTGCCTTATCGTCTCTTTTATTTCTGGAAAATACTAGTTCAGTGTTTGCAGAAGACCACGGGTGGCCAGTGTTGCAGCATTCCTTTCACTTACAAAGGAGTGAAGTACAGTTCGTGTACCACAGCTGATCATGACAGACTGTGGTGTTCACTGGATTCTACTTACAGTGGAAACTGGGGAAATTGTGGTAAGTAATTTGCGTTAATAGATTTCCTTACACAATCGGTCTTTCCTAAATATCTCAATAAATTTCAATCTATATCAAACATTACAACTCGCAATTTTTGAGCATTTATTTCTGAGAATTCACGTCGCATAAACAATAAAGAACAACAAAAGCTTTGGATATAGAGAATTTGATCATAGGGCCATTTTAAAGTCACATAGAAGCTGCTTCATAAGATCTGTCACGAGCCCAAGAGACGTAGATTAAGTAATTCTCGTTAACTTGTCACTGTGCGTTGTAGCGACAAAAGAGGAAAATATTAGGGGGTCGTAGATGTTTCCATCTTATTGTTCATAAAACCAATTTATCTTCAGTTCATTTCTTCCTGATTTGTCCAACTCGATCAAGAGATTTCTCTCGAATAGACCATTTTACAGTTGTCTGCTCAGTGACCTGGCCTTTGAATGGCAGCGAGGCTGGAGGTGACCTTGGTTTGATGATTGTGACTAGAATGGATACCTTAAAATCAGGTTGGACACATTATGTTTATTACACAACACCTCTGTTTTCCTCTGTTTTCTGTCTTATCTTATGACTCCTATCATGTATTTTGAGTGAAGATGACAACCTTATTTGGAGTATCCATTCTGGTCACATCCTATCCTGAATACTCTTAGCAAACCCTGTTGTGTTATTAACATAATGTGTCCAACCTGATTTTAAGGTATCCATTCTAGTCACAACCTTGCTTTGATACAGAACTCTCTGCTACTGTCATGTAAATGCACCTAGTTAGCATTAGAACAATTTGATTTACACAACAAAAGCAGTGAGGTCTGTATCAAAACAAGGTCACCTCCAGCCTCGCTGCCATTCAAAGGCCATGTTACTGAGCAGACAACTGTAAAATGGTCTATCCACTTGTTCTTTATTTGCATAACCATAAAATTAGTTTAGTTTTTGTAAACTAAAACTAAAATAGTAACGGTTATATTATCGTGAACATATATTATAGTTATGATAAAGCAGTCAAGTTACATTGTTATCATCGATTACAAAGCAGACAAAGCTTCCAGCGGAAAGGACTGGGATACAGAGAAAAGCAAGCATGGCGACCATTTGCCTCCTCATGTCTGTACAATATTATTCTGCACATTAAACGTGTCTTACACGGAAAACCCCGCACGATAAATAATTATTCAAACGAATGCAAGAATAGCGGAATGCTGCCCGAACAATTTCCCGCCAAGAAATTTCATTATTTTCCAGGCTTAACTTGATTAGGCGATGCGGAAAGGAACCGATCCAGGTGTTTACACGTGACCGTTCTGAAACCGGTCCGAAACGGATCTAAAACTGGACTTGGAAAATAGCAGGTCCAGTTTTGCAGCCATTTGGAGTTTTAGTTTTAGTTTTATTTTAGTTTTTTTATTATCGCACTCTATTTACAGAAAAAAACAACGTAAGATGGTTTACAGTGATAAAGTAAAAAATAAATACAGATAGAATTTAACTAGAAGAAACTATATTTAATTGTGTACACTGACCAAAGTAGCCAATGTGCTTTCGAGTTGGTCACTGTCATGTAGATATAAGTTGGCGTTGGTCGCATGCTAAGTTAATTTAAATTAATTTTTGATTAATTATAGACGATATTTTTATCATAAAGGAAGAAAGACATACATAGTGCAACCTAAAATAAGGGAAAACAATGTCCTTATATAGTACAGTAGTATCTTACAGTTAAACTATGGTCACTTTTGAGTGGTAAGTAAGTGAGTAGAACTAGAAGAATGCTTGCTTTCTGTTTTTATTTAATTCTTCTTGTTTACTTGAGTGAACTGCTAATCATTCTAGAGACTGATAATCTTTTATATTATTTCTTAAGCATGATGCCTCAACAAGTGACTGACTGCGTGACAAGGAGAAGGGAATAACATATGGGAAACACAGTAGATGTCTCCAGTTTTAACGAGGAGATTTATCGCCCAACACAAAAATAAAGTTTTCAAGTCACGCATTTTAACATTGTGGTTTCCTTGATTGACACTGCTGATGTAGACTGCCTACTGCACGATGCTTGTTAAGGCTCCTCTGTTTTACCTTTGGATGACACAT
>Ga0126337_10002532_pt1 | contig 11692 bp, 6 predicted proteins | sample DipCmetagenome_FD_92527 | JGI IMG/M metagenome (GOLD analysis project Ga0126337, IMG submission 92527) | Coral microbial communities from La Bocana,Puerto Morelos, Mexico - Diploria C A metagenome | ecosystem: Host-associated > Invertebrates > Cnidaria > Coral | place: La Bocana,Puerto Morelos... | reverse complement strand
TATCAATTTTCCACCACAAACTTTTTTTGCTTGAAATCGCTTGGAGCTTCGTATACTCTTAGCACCAAGTAAAACGACATTGTTCCAAGTCAAACATGTTAGGAAGGTTTGCCTTACTTAATTAAATTTGCAGTCAATTATGTTTGTTTTCAATCAAGTTTGTTTGAAATAGCATTATATCTACTTCTTTCCCTTACTGACAGAAGGCATTTTTGATTTTTGATTTATAAAAAGTTCAGAGAAAGATTACTTGCCGATTATTAAATCGATACAAAAGCAAACTGCTGGTTACATGTTGACTTTAAGACATGAAAAAAAAAAAAAAAAAATTCTACAGCCATCATAAAGTAGACCGTAGTCGTACCAGTACGTACCGAACTAGAGGAATGGTCACGGCACTAATATCTCCTATTAAATTGTGCGTCGGAAAGAAGAAGCGGAGAAGAAAAAAAAAAATACAATTGCAATAATAAATAATACTACTACTAATAATAATAATATTAATAATAAAGATAATTAAAGCAGAACTTTAATTTTTAACTGTGAGCTATGCAAAGTTCATTTTGGTTCTCTTTGTTATAGTTCATGTCGAATTCAACGTTTTATATTCAATTAAGCTCTTTTTTCTGGTCTGGTCCGATAATATGTAATAATTTAAAACTCCGCCTTTGTATATGGTCTTTTTTTGTTTTGTTTTTTCCTGAATAAAGAATTTATATGCTCTTCAATGAATGCATGTGTTTTTAACTCTTGGACGTACAAGGACACTCATCCTCTGACCTCGGTACAGCGGGAGCTGAGGGATGGTTGAAATAAATCCAAAATACGAACTTACAACTTTACTTCAAGAACGCGAAATATTTCGGTGTTAAAATGTTAAATCGCAAACTAATTTACAGGAATGTTAATCTACTATTCAAAGAACGCTTTTTTGGTTTAGTTTCTTTAGTTTAGTTTTAAACTCTCTTTCACCTATTCATACCAGGCGCAGTCTTAACTTGTGCTGAGTTGAACCCTAAACAGCTATTTTGTTATTTGAGTGAACGCTACCAATCTTGATAATGACTCCGAAATGTATCTTCTCTTAGTAGTTTGGAATGTTTTTTAGCTTTATTTCCTTGGTAACCAAATATTACAGCATACTAATACAAATTTAGAATTCGAATGTTTTTAGAACTTTTTAAGTAATGAGTCCAACACGCCATATTAGTACCGCCCCAACTGCCTGCAGGCAAAACATTAGACAAAACTGTATAAACTAAATGAAGCTCTCTGCTAGCTTTTCTGTTCAAAACTCTTAGCCCTACCTACCCTTTTTGACTTTGAAATGCAGTATAGAGAAGAGAGAACCACAATCGTCAGCGCAAGATAGAAACTTTCGGCTTTTGTTATGTGGTGTTCTCAACGCGAAGTTAACTTTACATAATGGTTCATTTTAATTTCGTGAAGAAATCGCTGCACTGACATCCCCCCCACCCCTCCTCCTCTCCTTTTACCAGAAAATGTCCAGTTTTCGTTAAGCAGAAAACACCTAAATATGTAGACGGCCTTCACCGCCCCTCCCCACCCCCAGTAAGCGAAGCAGACCTACATGTAATGCAATGATCAAGTGAATGATTCGACGGTCCTCGAGTATTTGGAAAATGACTTAAATTCTTCCAACGTTCTCCCTTAAAGAAGTAATTGTTTTGAAACATTCAGTCATCCGCAGGCATTTCATTGATTCAAAATATATGTTCCGCATAGGCGACATTTTGTCTTTTTCGAGGAAACGAGACCAGACCAAGACGGACAGTTAATCTTCATTTATTGCATGTTAGGGGCCCATTACTTGTTCTTGTTCAGACTTTTGTCCCAGTATCTATCTTTCCAGGGACAACTTTGTTCTCAACTGATACTCCAGGACGACGTTTGTTAAATTCCTATGCAGATTAGGACAACGATTACTTTCAATTCATAGCCAGCTGAGATTTGCATATTATTAAGCACAAGCGCCCGCCCGTCGAGTTATGGTGGCGCTATTTAGCTATTTTATAAACATATTTAATGTTTTGCTGTTCCAAATAACCGGCAAATTTAATGCTGGGGTAATCCTGCGATGGACTAGCATCCCATTCAGGGGGGGTAGCAATATTCCTAGTCGCTTAATGCTACAGAAACCGGGATAAGCTCCGGCCTGATGGGCCACTTGGCTCGTATGCAGACTTTACCTTTACCTGTTCCAAATAACAACCATTTCCCCGTTCATAAGCTTAACGTTTAGACTGCAAGATTGCGATGACAACAGTGTTTCCCCTTACTAGGAGGAAACATGCTTGTGGAAATCAACAATCCTCGACTAAGTGAGTTTACATCCCGACTTCCGCTAGACTAGTCATGTCACCAGCCATCTTTTACGAAGGCTTGCATAACGTTTGTCCAATGAATAAATAAATAGCTTTTCTTGCTTTTTTTGCTGAGACATATAGTCAAAGGGGACATCAGCTCTACGCTCTGACATGGTTCTGATTATGCAAAGTTATTTTGCGTTCTTACATGCATTATACGTGAATAATCGCCCGATAGGCGTTGTTTTTCCACGATCATGGTCGCGGGATGGTTGCACAACACTCTGATTGAAAGCAAGAAATGACATGTATTTCATGCTACTGCGAAGCCATTGCTGTGTTTTTTTCTTTCGGTTGTTCACATCAGTAGGCTTAACTCGCGTTTGCAAGACGCAGAAATCACTGAGCCAAGAAGTGGGTTATTAAACTTATCAGATGCAGACTCGACGATGAAATATACAAAGCCTGAGTTATTTTGGTCTCGAATAACAGCACGTGCGTGGTGTTTGACGACTGCGTCATTACATGCAGAAGTTATCCATTATAGCCAAAAACGCATTTTATCAATATTTCATAGAAAACATTAAACAAAATATACTACGATATTCAAGGGCTAGTCTCTTTACATAATATGTCTATATCCTCCGCATATACTTTTTCGAAGTTTTTTTCCGCGACTTATTCTTGCGGTTGTCCGCGTCAGTAGGCTTTTAGCTCGTTTCCATGAGACAAAAAAATCACTGAGCCAAGAAGATACTCAGCTTAAAAGGACTCCATTTAGTTTTACCAAAAAGGCTTTGTTTTCAGCTCCAGGTAGAATTTTTTTATAACATTATTTCGAATTAGTATTACTCCACACGATCTCTTGAAAGAAGGGTAACTATGTAGGCTTACTATACTATACAAAACACATTACACAAGTGATTAGTACAAAAATTTGAACTGTAGTTTATAATAACAAATGATAAATCGACGAAAAACAGTTGCATGTCACATTATCGATGTTTTTTTTTAATCGAAATTCCGAACACGTTCTCAGCCCAACAAACAAGCGTCTGTGCATGTTACGCGTCCTGTTATGAAACCACCAGTAGACCGTGAAACGGCTTCATTGCTAGGTAAACTATGTTTACGTACTAATAACTGGAAGACTTCGTTTAAATCCTGCATTTGTCATATATGTCCTTGAAATCAGACTTGAACAAATGAGACTCTTCATCTGCGGTAAAGCATGGGACGATAAATAGTTTTGCAAAAGCTTCTAATTGTAATGCGGCGTAGTCAGCTGCGCTTTCGGATAGTTGTCATTGTGAAAAGTATTACTTAATTTATGAAGTTTTTGGCACACTGTGAATCCTAATAAATCACAGTAAAAAAGTGCATTGGGGATGATATTCTCGCTCTAAGTGTTTAGGCTTCTAGTAGGTGGCAGACCCTGGCTACGCATTGTGCTGACAGTTACTGCAGTTAGTCTTTATATTTGGAGACACTGGGAATCAGAGAAAACTTATCATTTATATGAAGCCAAAATAGTCATGTAATGCTTCGTTTTCATTCCACGCCACGCGAGGAGATTGTTCCTGTTTGTTTCTTACTTAGAACTTGCTTAGAGCAATGTTCGTTAGTATTTATTCGAAATCATTGTGTTTCAGAAATCGTTAGCCAGTTTCAAGGCTCGAAAGTTAAATTTGGCAACGCCTTCTAATTTGCAAAACAAAAGGTGGCTCAATGAGAAGAAGTTTAATTACTGAAGCACGAGACTACCATTGGAATTTTCAATATTAGTGAAAATACACGTAGTCGCGAAGACATTTCACACGTCATTTCAGAAAGAACACGGTGTAAGGGTGCAACGATGCCATCCTTAATTGTATGTGCAATCTTTGGCAATATAGCTTGAAATTAAGAAAGGTCGTCTAATTTTCCATTTTGGTCATAAAAAGCGCTTAAGCAACTAGGCTAGGTATTATATTTTGTGACTTTCAAACCCAAAAAGAGCCTTAGGTTTTGATTAATAAAATTGACTACAATTGCCTTGCTAATTCGAATCTGCTACATGGTCGTTTTCCTTGCCAATTATCTTAAGACCTGTCAAACAGAGCATTATATTAGCATAATTTATTTAAAGGCAAAAAAATGATGTTTTGAAGATGTATTTGCGCGTCTTGTGATTGCGGATGTTTACGTCAGTAGGCACATTTCATCACGTTTCCGAGAAGTTCAGATCACTGTACCAAAAGTTCAGTTTAAAAAGACGATTTTAGTTTTAATCATCATAAACGGAATTGCTTTCATCGCCAGGCATATTTAGTGGACTGTATTATTTCAGTGTAGAGCAGTCTACAGCCGGGAAGCGTTCAGTTTTATCATCTCGCAGTAGTAAAATACGCGTTGTTTCGGACCGAAAGGAAATTGAAAACTGGCATGAAGAAGATGTTGCGAGGTAAAAGATCTCGCCTGTCTACGTTGGCAGTATCTGTGGAGGTGCTGATGTATCTAATTGTTCAGTTGGACGCTACAGATCCCTGCCTAACTCATGGCAACCTGAACAATCCGTTTCGAAGCACTGGCTATGTGGCAAGATATGGAGTGGATCCGATGCTTTGTGACCAGAATCTCCCAACTGGCTGGTATCGCTTTGTCAGCGAGGTCGGTGGAAAAATGCCTGAAACTAAAGCAACCATGGGTCAGTGTGAAACATATGCACCGATTTGGTTAAAAACTTCGCACCCTTCAACGGCAGACGGCATCGTCGATCGAACTGCTTGCATCAATTTCAACGATCTAAACAATGGATGCCTACCCATGGGCATTAAAGTCAAAAACTGCAATGATTCATTTTACGTATATCGTCTTGTGCCAACTCTTGGCTGCCCAATGGCTTATTGTGCAGGTACTTGCTTAATAAAATGTCCTCCAAATTATAGTAAGGTTAATGTTTATTTAAGTGGGGCAGATCGACGGTGTCCCTCGAGCCAAGTATGCAAGCATAACATAGACTATAAATCTAGGTATTCCCCGCCCCAAAGGGTATAGTCTTTTTCGTCGTTTTGTGCAGAAATAGGGTATCGATTCTGGTCATTTTGTTTCCGTTAGGGTATGGTTATTGCACTCTAGTAAAAAAGTGAAAAAAGTGAGAAGTGATAATTTCCCTACCAGTTTGCGATGTTCGAATGGCATCAACACGGGGAGGGGGGGGGGGGGGGGAAACCCCTTGTAGGGGCTATACAGATACGTTCCGCTCCAAAGGGTAGGTTGTAGCTATATTGGTCAGAAATTTGGTCTCAAATAAGGTATGGTTTATGCACTCTGTCTTGAATTGAATATGTTTTTAGAAGTGGCTAATTTTTCATAATTATCGATAAGACCATCAACCATCAAAACCCTTTACAATGCCTTTAACATAAGTCTGAACAGGGGAACAAATTATAAGACAGGTTGACTGAAACAGGGTATCCATTAAAGGGCCAGGTGTTAAGAGAGTATCGAATTTTTGGTGAAGTCTAAAATAAAGTAGGAAAAATGAGAAACCTTAATATCTGCAAGGCATAAAATCATGCATATTTATTATACAAGCACTAACACATGGTATCTGCACAACTGAAAGATCAATGTATTACCGGTAACATAATCTAATGCGCCTTTCGCAGCAAAAGTGAAACGGTGTGTGTTTCATTGGTGTTCATAATAGGTAGATTTAGCTAAGTCTAAAAGCGGAGCTCTACAGGCATTTCTAGAAATGTTGATACTAATGAAAAGAGTCGTACATGTCAGGGAAAGTGCAAACGATTTGGTAGTTTCAGCCTAAACTAGGATTGTATTAGCAGATCGAGGTGTAAAATGGTATGCTACTGAAAAGAGTCATAATTTCATGGGCAGGATTTCAGGAGGGCCACCAAAAACTATTGACATATAACAGAACTGTCTTCTGTGCTTTTTGGTGGCATTTCATGTTATTTCCTACCTTATTCTGAAAGACGAGACATTGCTATTAATCATTTTATCATTTCTTTGTTAAGGGAACTCCCACACAAAATATATTTGCACTGTTTTTGTTTTGGGTATAAAATCCAGTGGTTACAATCATACTGTGTTCCTAAATCTGTACAAAATAAAATCACACAAAATAGAATACAGGGTTTGCACCATCTCTCAAAGTATAAGTATGAGAAAAATCACTTTAGCATGAATATAAACATGATATTTTGTTGCTGATCATGAATATTTGCAAAAGTTTTTAATAGTAGTTTTTTTTTATTATTCAGTTTCAAAGTGATTTTTTTTTCCTGAATGACATAAGGGACTTATTGGAAGCTGTTAATTTTGCTATAAACTATACCAAAAATTTATAAGTAAGCTATCAGTATGTTATGTTATGTTCATGTTTTTTGCCTGCGCTACACAACCAAATGCACTCAAAGGTTATGAGGGATAGGTACATTTGTCAACCAAACTTATTCAAGATATGTTTTGATTGACACATCAATAAATATTAAAGATAAGCATAGGAAATGGATAAACAGTACATCAATAACCCATATGCACCAAAGTTAGACAACAGATTGAAACAAAAGATTGAAATAGGACATTATATAACACTACAGTTAATCCTGTATTAAGTGGTCACCCATGGGGAGTGGTTAAGTGACCACTTAATATAGGGTGACCGCCTAATACAGGTTGCAAGAAAAGCAATTCAAATGCAATGATTGCTGAAAATACATTTGACCTCCAATTAGTTTTTTATTTAAAACAAAACATTATTTATTAAAATAAACACGGAAATGACTTGTTTTACCTCATGTGTTTTATTATTTGAAACTGCATAAACAAGTAACTGAGACTGGGTGACCATGTAGTACAGGTCAAGAAAATACAAAGAGACCAATTGGTACTTCACAAATAATAATGATAATGACGATAATAATAATAATAATAATAATAATAATAATAATAATAATAACAAAAATAATAATACAATGGTGACCAAGACCACATAATGGACATGGCTGCTTAATAGGTTAAAATAACAGTATTATAGGAAATCGGCGAAAATTGAAGGAAAAGAAATTCCACACCGTTTTCCACCTAAACACTTCACCCGTCAACGGCAAAGACTCAAACAGTTGACGTAAATTGCCGTGTAGCCGCGCAGAGCCACAGAAAGCCCGCGAAAATTTATTTAACCTCGTTTTGGTTTAGGTATGCCCGCCATCTTGCGTCGTCGTCGTCCTGGGTGCGCGCCCACAAGCAATACCCCTAGCCATGATAACCACGAGAACATGAATTTAAGGTTTTTCCATAGGGTAATCATGTATGGCGTTGCGCGTGCAAGCGTTATGTTTTGAATGCTGTTTTCGCATTCGTGACTTTCACCCAGTCCTCTCAAACTTGTCAAATGTAATAAGCAATGATTAAATAGTGTTTTAGTATCATCTATGTTAAAATTTTGTGTTTTATTCTTAAATTATAAATGCCCAAATCAATGTTTCTTTTGTTGCTGTTTTTATGGCTTTATTTGTGATTTTCTTGAATTTCCTTCGGTAAAATCTTCCAAAATTTTCACAGCACATCACATTCAGCGGGATACGAATTTTAAACACGAAAAAAGTAGGGTTTGTAAAGGCAGGTTTTGTTTTTCATTTTTTCAAGTTTATGTCTTTCACCGCTGCCAAAAAACTTGTCTTACAAATTTCCCTGGAAAACGAGCTCCGAATAAAGTAAAATATTTATTAACAGTCTGCCAAATTTTACGGAATTTCACCGAAGTAAACTCGAGAAAATTCACTGTTTTGCTTTTTGTGCTCATGTTGACGTAATAAAATATCGAAAAACACTGACCTTTCCGTTCGAGCGCGCGCAAATTACTTGAACTTCCCTCACCAGCGCGCGTGCGATCGTAAAACTCTAGGGACCCGGGTTTCCTTTGATTTTTCCTTCGTCCCAGCCGTGGGAGCTCCGCCATCAGTCTTGCCTGCAATGGGGCTATGTTCCTAGTTATTTCTTTAGGCCTTCGGAGTGTATAAAAGAAGCGAAAAGTAGCGTTAAAATGAAATCGCCCAAGATCGGCGCACAGTACAGTGAATCGACCGAGTCGATCTATTCGTATTTTTGTTGTCGCTGTATTTTTTTATGGGGCCCAAGTCTTCTCGTCTTGAAAAACACATTAATATTGATAAAAGAGCCTTTTTTTCCTTCTATTTTTTTTTTTTTTGCGGGGGGTTTTAGTTTTCGTTAATTGCGAAAACTAAGATTTGGGGGGTCTTAGTTTTCGTAATTACGAAAACTGAGTTGGGTCTTAGGTCTTACGTCTTAGTTTTCGAGGGTCTTAGTTTTCGTGATACTACTGTTTGATTTCTCTTGTGGATCACCTGATGAATTATGTGACTGTTCTTGCACGGCTGTACATTAGTTTCGTCACAGGAATTAATTTGGGAAGTTGTGTAGTCCTCTGAGTCAATCTTTAGGGTATTTCTCCTCCTTTCTCGAGTTCCTTCTCTCTCGCCTCACGGTATTGTTCGGTATTTTTTCATCTCCTTTCTGCTTGACTCCCTGGACTTCATGGCGTTTTCAGTACCATTAATTTTCGCCTCCTTCTTTTAAGCCTCGCCCACTCTCTTTTGTCATCTTCCTGCCTACCCTCTGTCCGTGTTAATTTTTACTCTCGAATCTTCTCATTTACGCTCGTTCTTTGAAAAAAATTCATCAAATCTGGACCGACCGACAAAAAAACCACGAAAATATATTTAACCCCGTTTTGGTTATGGCAGCTATGTTGCCCCAATCCGTCGTTGTCGCAATACCCCTAGCCATAATAACCATGAGAAAATCAATCCATGGGCTTCCTTTGCTTCCCTATCTGGATATGGCGCTCAACTTGGCGGCCCTTTGCGCCGCCGGAGTTCCGCTATGATAAAAAGAACATTACATGGCCGCTTGGTGATTGGGACATTCTTATCTCTTGCCTCTCTATACATGTGCTTGTAACTCAAACAAAACTGTTGACAAACGTAACATGCTACTTTCAATTCGCTGATTATGGTTAATGCGGTCCTGCAGATTTTCACCGAAAACGTTTTAAAATTTCTGACTCAGTAAAATGCCAATTTTACATTTAGTCAGTCAGCTTTTTGCTGACATAGGAACTCAATCACTACTTCTTTTTCATCCCAAACAGGAACGAAGAAACCCTGCCCAAGAGGTCATTCTGGCCTATTTCCAAACTGCACAGGTAAATATCAAAACGTAGTGCAAACTGTGTAATAAGCAGATACTAAGCAAATATCAGAATTTTAAATAGAAATTGCATGTATTTGTTTTTGACACATCTGCTCAGTATTACTTCTGCTGCTTATTGTGTTCTGTTTTATATAAATAAAACAATTTCCTCCATTTTGCGCGAAAATGTCTAAGGACAAATATCTGAGAATATTTTCACGCACAATTCTTGGCTTGCACAAGACGTCATCATTTTCTTAAATCCAAAACCAAAGAGCTACTAAACTTTTTATCCTCTTTAGGAATGAGAAGGGGTAAATTGATCTGTGTACCCCTTTTCAGCTGAGTAGCCTGCTTCTTCTAGAAACCAGCGCCATTTAAATTTCAGAGTTGTGGCGGTACGTGACATAAAGCTACGAACATATTCTTATCTCTTGATATTTAGCGCCAGCCATTTTAGAAGTTAAAGTATTAGGAAAAGTGCTTATGTGCCTGTTTCTTCAGCACAGATAATCAGTCGTCTAGATAGCCAAAGTAGGTTAAAGATGATTACACTATTTTGCGGCCGCCATTTTGGTGTATCACAAAGGTACACCAACCGTGGCTGCTCCAAATTGGGCTCTATAAATTTGTGCAAAATATTTCGACGAATACCTGAAGTTAAGAAAAACGCACAGCCTACAAAGTTGTAGAAGTGACTTCTGTATTAATCTACCATAATATCATAGATTTCCACATGTTAGGACAGGAGGGGTGGGTGCATGTAGTAGATCGTTAACAAAACTAAACTAACCGGAATGTAAGTTGATCTATATAGTAAGTAATGAAAGAAGAAGTGGCTGCATGAAACTGGATCAATAACCACTATTTTGATTCGGCATGAATGATATGCGAATTGAAGTCCAGGGACAATTGGGGATCGAAAATTCATTAGACCAAAATTCCTCGTTATAACAGAAAAAAAATTCGCTCTGAAATTTTTAAACAATCCCCATTTATGAACACGGCTGTAGTTGAATAAATCATAAATATCTATATAGGCCTGATGCCGCCTGAAATGACTAGAAACAGTTTCCGACAATTTGTAAGATACACTGAGGTTTTGATGGGTCATTTTAACAACTTAATATCGGTTGATGCCAAAAACATTGCCCAATTATTGGTGAATATGTTGCCGCAAGTATTGTGGCACGGTACGTTACCCTAGCTACAATATGACGTGCTAAAAATGCCTATAATTTTAGCTTTAAGCGCTTATAACTCAAAAACGAACTCAGTGACCCGCATTTTTAGCTCATGGATTCGTGAGCTTTAGCAGGCACTCCGATGGCCTCTCTCACTCACTCTATTGTAATTAATATATGAACCGGGATTAAACAATTTTCTCCTATTTCCCCGGCTAAGAATTGTTTTTGTACAAATGTATTCAGTCGTCTTCAGGAAGTTTTTTTTTGTTTATGTTTTTGTTTTTGTTTTTGTTTTTACGGTATTTCCCTATTTTTTGCCTATGGACTTTTGCTCACACGCAGATGAAAGCTGGCACAGGCCTAGGTAGTTACGACTGTGGTCAGGTATCGGTCACAGCGGCGCTGTCGGCGAGGTCAATTGATAACCTCAACTGGAAGATGCTAGTGTATAGCTTTCATTGCCTATTTCTGTGGAGAAAATTCTCCTTTTGCTTATTCTTGCTTGCTTATACAGCATTTTATTATTATTATTATTGTTATTGTTAATCGTGAGAAGTTGTAGTTAACACTGCTAAAGAGTGCTCAATATACACATTTGTGTAGAGCGGTGTATAGAATTGAGTTACTAAATGAAAACACACATGATTGACTGCAACTCTGAGTTTCGTGCTTACGCACTCATCAGGCAGATTTAATGAAGAAAAACTCTATCAGTTAGTATACATAGAGATATATTTACAATAAGTAGAACAATAGAAGAAGCGGCGCATTAATTACAATAGGTGAGGAAGGCGGATCTATTACAACAAAGGGATGTTTGAACTAAACTGTCTAAACTAAAAACTAAAAGCGTAAGAGCGTAAAACAATAGTTCAGTATTGTATAGGATAAGCGTCAATTGTTCTTTAAGTAAAACTTGTTTTCATGTCGGCACTTGGAAATTAGTTCAGATCGTTTGTT
>Ga0126337_10002530_pt1 | contig 11693 bp, 4 predicted proteins | sample DipCmetagenome_FD_92527 | JGI IMG/M metagenome (GOLD analysis project Ga0126337, IMG submission 92527) | Coral microbial communities from La Bocana,Puerto Morelos, Mexico - Diploria C A metagenome | ecosystem: Host-associated > Invertebrates > Cnidaria > Coral | place: La Bocana,Puerto Morelos... | reverse complement strand
CGCGTTCATTTCGTAACTAGGACAACAAATGCTTTCTAGGTTTTTTTTTAAACAATTCAAATAAGAAAATGCTCGCACCACATGCTGTTGACATAGCAGTAACTATCTCATCACTCATTGCTTGACTATGTTTCACATTTGCCGAACCATTCGACGACATTTTTCTCTTCGTCAAGTCAGGTTGTGCATTGGTCAGCAGAAATACAAACAAAAGTTTTACGACCCAAGGAAGGAAGGAAGAAAAGAGTGACCGACTGAGCGACCAAGCGAGTGAATTCGCCCATGCTCACTTAACTCCTATATCGCATTCTGCAAAATAGTCGTGAGGGAAAATGAAATTGTAATTAGTTTTTGGCGATTTTTGAGTGAACAAGATAGCTACATTTGATATCACAAGCTAGTGCACAGGTAATTCAGTGTAGCACCCACTTATAGCTTCAGTCTATATACAATTTATTGTACTTTTTAACAAAACGGGATCATATTTCTTAGTTTTCTGTAAATTGAATGTCTCGGGTTTTGAATTTTTAAAGTTATTCCAATGACAGGGCCCACTTAGTATGAGAATTTCCAGATGAACTGCTTAATAGAGTTGTCAGTGGTTAAATTAATACACCTACAAAACCAGTGGCTTAGTTGACTTACCATGAATTTTAATTAGTGCATCCAAATTAGGAAAAAGTTGATTGATGTACTGTCTGGACAAGACACTCATTTTCATCATTGGTCTGTAGAACACCTGGAAAAAAAAATGTGAAACAGCATCACTGATAAGAATCAGAATCACTGATCATAATCAAGACAGGTCATTATAAGGAAAATTAAAACAACACACGTGCAGCCAAGTCCGCTTGGTTGCTGCAACCAAAGGCTACACATTGCGGCATTTTGACTGTACGAAGCAACCACTATACGTCATCAGCCCGTAGTGCATTGCGCGCCTTCCAAGATGGCGGCCGCGGGAATTTTAAACGGGCCATAGGGCCGATCTTTGGAAGCCGATAAAAAAATTATTTCGCCAGGTGAGACATTTTTTTTTTTTTAATTTCAGATCTTCTAATAAGTACATTTTAAACATTTTAGGCGATACTTGTTAAAATAGTGGAGGTTCCCTTTAAGAACAGGAAGTCAGTCGGCCCTGGCTACACCTGATCCAGTCACATGTTAACGACAAGAACCCTTTATCTCCCATTAGTAACGTGGTTTAATTGTCATCTTACAGATGTACATGTTCACACAAATATGAAGGAGGCACTTATAGTTCTCTCACCTTGTTCAATACTTTTAAATTTCTAACATGTGTTCTCTCAGTATGGATTAGCTCTGAAAAACAAAACAGTAACATGGCGAACTGGCGAAATGTTAACATCGTGGCTGTTCTGAAGTGTTCTTATTACAACATTTTCTACACCACTGCCAAAAAAGAATTTGACAGAAGTCATTTGAACACAAACTGTAAATTACTTGCCACAATTTGCTGCTGGAAGAAATAAGGTCTGGACAATTACCGTGAATGAATTCTTGTCGTTTTATTTCTTTGCCCTTTAGTCTTCTTAGAAGCTGCAAAATAATAGTGAATAAGAAAATAAGAGTTTGCATAAGACTTCTCGACAGTCTGCAAATAAAAGCTTTACCACTAACTTTCTGGCTACTGAAATGTATGCATCATCCGGTATATCTTGAAGCAGAGATCTTATTCAGATAACGCTTTTTAGAATCCAGTTTGAAACTGGCCAGATTTGTATTTGTTACTGAAAAACTGTTATTGATAAGGTGAAATATTTGAGATAACTAGAGATTAGACAGGACTTTCCTTTAGAGAAATGTACAACTGACTTTGATAAGCAATAGAAAGCCAGAAGCTGATACCAGTAGCTACATCTGTTAATCAACTTACCTTCTTGTCTACAACTTGTTGCCAAGGCGGTGGTTGAGCATCTACTTCCATGTCAGAGTCCTAACGTTTTGAAGACAACACACAACATAAGTAAATCAAGTGGTACTGTACACAGAGCATTATCAACACTTGAGGTGGTAAAAATGTTCTAACACATGCTCATTAATTTGCTCAAAAATTTAAAACTAACTTCTCAAAGAAAAGTTCCTAAGCCTTTTATTAATGAGGAGCTTAAATTTCAGGAAATGACGTTTAAGGAGTCCAAATACTGTACAGTATTTGTAGTCGTTTTGTGTCATAAATACACTTTATCAATACACATTATTAACATAGCATAATTAACATAATTTTGCCACAAGCCTCGTATTTTTCCGAGCTCTTAACGAAGGCGGAAGAATAGGATTAATTATTACTTATTGTATGGCTTTGTGTTTATAGCCGATATAACGCGCAAGGCGCGGCCAGGCGGTTTGGGATTTTCCCGTAAAGACATCACCCTTGGTTTTCAATAATTACATTTTCTTGTATTTGGCTTCTGGTTTTTGAATACATCCTGCGTCATCCAAGAATCATACTGATGACATAAGGTGTATGTATGACAACAACAAAATATGGCTCTACAGTACAACACCGGCTCAATACCGACTCCATACCGGCACGTTCTCCTGACCTTACATGGTAAAATTGCAAACAATATAATAGTGGAATAAAAATACTGCGTATTCAGTGATTGTTTGCACCCCTCAAAATGTTTCTTAGCTAGAAGCTTTTGGGTGGTGCTTGTCTAAATAATAAGTGTAGGCAATTGCTGATTCCAAAAGTAAGGAAGAAAAAATTTGAAGGTGAATCTTTGCTGACGTCATCTTCACATTTTTCTCATTCCGTTAACATACGACTTTGCGCAGAGAAGTGATCACGCTAGACACAAATTGACAACAAACTTTAAAGAGCTTGAGAAATGTGGTATATGGCGAATTATTTTGCTAAAATTGGGTGTAATGTTCAGGGAGAAATAGGCTTTCAAAACCTAAAAAAATTCCGGCTTGAAAAAGTGCTAAATGAGCTCATACATTTTTGTAAAATTTTACGTTCTTAAACCCGCATCACACAAAAAGGATTCAATACGTCGGGATCAAATGTTCTGGGACAGTTGATCGTGTTATCCCCTTTCCATATTCATAACTTAAGTTTTTGTAGCTCCATCAGAAAACTGTATTGCTTATGTTCATGAGGCAAATATTGCAAACAAAGATCCTCCTAGTCTGCTCAAATACAAGTTGACAACAAATATAATGAAATACAACTCACCGGTTCTTCTTCTGGTGGCAGAAAAGAAGGAGATCGTGAGCGACCACGTCTCCCTGGAGGTAAATAAGAAATGTTAGACATGACAACACAAACACAGCGTAATGACAGGTGCTTAATCTTGAGTCAATAAATTATTTTAATTTTACTATCAACATCTCATTTAAAATCACTGAGTTGTTTGGAACAGTTACATTTTTATTAAGGAATTCATAAAATAAAGCACGAAGTCCAAAAACACTGTTTAAGCTAATAAGTTACTGGGTTACATTATTTTAGTTTTAACCTCGGTGAGCATTAATTTCCTAGCTTTGGAGATAATCAGTTGTCAAACAACTTTCCAGCTGTTAATGAGAAAATTCCCAGTCACAGTGAGATCCTCCATGGAAACACAGGAAAAGCCTTCTAATCATTCTTCCCAAGCAAGCGTGTTTATTCATTTTAAAAAAAAAGTTTAAGAACACATCATGATTCTCCGAATCTAATTATATTTTACCTTGGGAGGAAAAATCTCTTCAGTGAAGTCACATCTTTTACTCCTGATCCAGTTTTTGAAAGGTAAATTTTGACAAACTCACCTTGAAATTTACATGCGGTCATATTTAAAGGTATCACAGTGCATTTTTCATAGCAATAATCCCAGTGCTGCTAAGAAATACTGCAATCATATCATCAATTTTATATGTACAGGATAGATGCAGTGAATGAGTGGATAATATCATATGAAATGGCTGGCTGATGAAATGATCCTCATTGTTAGTCAAAACAGCAGAACTAACAAAGCAGTCAGGAACACCAGAATATTAGCATCTACCTAACAGCAAAGAGGTGCCGTATCTTGGTTTTACTGGCCAGCATGCTAACTGCAAATGAGGTTTGGCACTGACAAACTACTCTACAAAGTCTTTCCTATCATCTACCAGATGATTTTGAGGGTCACTTTGGCAAAACAAACAACATCAAATGGAAATCGGTGACAATTACTTACATGGGAGAACAAAACATAGCCTCCACGAAGATTCAATAATATTTTCCTTCTTTACTCTATTCAGAATTCCTACCCTTTGGAGCCAAAACTACAAGGACTTTTCACATTAATAGTCTCAACGGCTAACTTATATTTATTCAATCATTTCCTAGAATTGAAATTATCAGATTTCACTCAACTTTCTTTATTCGAGCAAAACGTTTGGCAAGAAAAAAGAGCAATTAAATCATTAGATTTCATCCAACAAGAGGTATAGGGGCTTCCAACTATGGAGAATGCCCAAGTATGAGTAAATTAGACATTTATACTGTTTCCTTTAAGTCTTTTGGCCAGATTATATCAAAGATGTGTGACCATCCCTGAATAAGTACATGTAGTTCTCTTACTACCTAAAGTACATGGTACACATTTTGGCAGATATTTAATTCATTTTATTTAGCTCTGAAAGCCATACAAGCATGTTTTACGACTGCATTTAATGAATGTTACTGTAGACTGTAGAACAATAAACAGGTAAGTGCCCTAATTTACTGCATGATTAATGAAAAGCCAGAGTGCGAGGAGCGCATGCAATGAATGAATGGTTTAGTTAGCAGCTGCTTTCAATTTAGGTTTAATAGTTATTAATGTTAAAAGTATAGTTGCAGTTATCACTGTCATCACAAAATGAAACACCCTTGCATGAATGATTTTATGGAAATTTATGACAATGAAGTGAACAACAAATGATTGCTACAATGTGTATAATCACAAAATGTAGATTTTACATTTAACTCACTGGACCATTTCAGCAATACAGTGGCCATTTTACATTTTGTTGCCTTAAATAGCTATTACTGGTATGGGATGCTTAGAAAGTAAATACATACAAATTTGCTCCCCTAAGCACTCCACAATAGCTATTTGAAACATCAGAATTCAAAATGGCTCCTATATCACTGAAAAGGCCCATAGGACAATGATCAAATACAATCCTGAAAACATTAATAGACATGTAGTCCAATAGATTTCATAATGTTTGCCCATTTCAGGTCATCAATACTTGCCCCAATGTATTGTTTCATTTATCTAGACCTCAAATAACATATGCTACTGAAAAGTCTGATGAAATGAGATGAAATGACCTGAAATGGGATAATCAACAGAGAACAGCAGCCATACTTTCCTCGCTTATTGCAGTATAAATTATTCACTATTAAAAGGAAAGTGTCATGACTCAAGGTTGACTCAGCTGCATGTATTGACAAATGAATATTGAAAACAGCAAGTGCATCAAAGTTTTAAGTTTTAATTATAGAGTCTTGCTCTCACACATTTTGCTCTATTGGCCCTTGTCAGCCTTAGTGGCATTCTCTTAGAAAATGATTCATCCTTCCTGTGATACCTTTTTGATTCACATATGTTGTATATAAATTGCCTGTTTGCACATGTGGTCCAGTGCAGTAAAATGAAGAACTACAATGTATTCTCCTTCAGATATAGTTTTATTGTAGGTGGCATGTTCTCACTGCTTTTGTTCTGATAACTGAATGTTACATGTATTCTCTGTTCAACACGGCTGCCTGTGCACACATATCAATGTTACTTAGAATTTGGCAAAACATACTTGTACATGTTGTAGGTCAAAATTAAATTCCGGTAAAAATTATTTTAACCTAGTGTGATTCTTAATTTTCTTTGTCTTCCAACCCTAATTATTCATAATCAATGAATAAGTAGGGTCACTGGTAAGAGACAAAGAAATTTACTTTTTCCCTGAATTTCATTTTTACCTGCAACAATTGGAACTTGCATGTAGGCATTAATCATGACACTATTCCTTTTGTTTACATACATGTAATAACAACACTTGTCTGGGTAAACAATACAATGACTTACCACCCTCAGAGAGAGTGTCCATTGTAGGAGAATCCACACCTCTAAAGAACAGAACAAAATGTAAGAGAAATAAGAGCTTGTCTTTGTAAAGTTCTTAAGGAAGAAACAAAGAGGAACAGCATTGAGCATGCTCAAAGTAATGTTGTGAGCATTTACCTGTAATGAAGGCTATCTCCACTGAAGGTAAAAAAAAAATAGAAAAAGAGACTGTTATTACTGCATACACATACTGCACTTCTGCACTGTTGATAAGTTAACTTGAATTTTCTTTTGCTTTTGTTCATTACCTGCTACCCCGAATTTGCTTGAAGAGCGTTCACGCAACAGGAGAATTCTCTTTGATGATATGACTTACACACAAAGCAACAACATTGTTATAATATCATGTCCAAAGATAAAGGCCATAAGGACAATCAAAATGTATTGACAGCCTTGATTGCCACAAGCTTTGGGCTTCAATAGTGAGTTAATGTTTAACCTTTTTTACTCTTTTGTGAATCACTAATTTTAAGCTTTCATTCTTTTTGAAGTTAATTCTCTCCTTTTACAAAAAAATTGTATTTCTAATATTAAAAGTAGACATGATTGGCTTCTTTCAGGGTAACCAGGCTGTTCGTACCAACGTCTTTTCGTACCACCCATTTTCGTACCACCTAGATACACGTTCGTACCACATCGTATACATGTTCATACCACATAAACATACATTTGAAATAGCATAGATTTAGAGTATCTGACAGAGATTTTGACGGAGATTTTTGGTACGAAAAGCCCGGTATTCTTCTTTCAGAGTGCAATTTTAAATACACATAAATTTTCAAGCAACTGTTCCCCACGGATATACTCAATCTGTCCTCTTGGAAAGTTTGTATTCTTCTTCATATGCCACTCCCATAGCATGTTAATGTTACAATTAAGACCTTGCATTGGCTTCACCATAATAACAGACATTAACCACTTACTCCATTGTTCCTGCCACTGATCTTCTCATTCTTATAAACTTTGTACTATATTCTTTCTAAACATTTTCAAAAATAAACACATAATTAATATATAAAACTTGAAGCATAATTATGATAAGCATGTTGAAAAGAATAATATGGTCAAACCTCCCTTAAAATGCCATCTGATCCTAGTGTCACAACTAACACTGTCACAATTACTTTCCTTCCCTCCCATGAGAAGCCCAAGTATGTTAAAAAAAAGTTGGGGTGAAACTGCTTTGCAGATAAAAATTAATTCTTTGTCATAATGACTACTGTGTCAGCCCAGGTTACCACTCTATGGTAATTACTGCAATAGTTATGGTAGAGAAAAGTTCATTTTACATTAGTCCCCTTGTTCATTAAAAGAGATTTTTACAATGCAAATATACATGTAAGAGTACACACACTGCTCAAAGCTTTCACACATTAGTTGTAAATCAGGTTGAACTCAAACTTACAGGTGTCTTCATACTCTCCGATCTCCCAACAAGTTTTGGCAAGTGTGGTTTGTCAAGAAACAGTTCACTAGTGCTGTTGACAAGGAAACAATTCCTTGATTCAGAACAATTGGATAGCATTCATACAGCAGTAACAAAAACAAATTATATCTATAACTATACAACAATGAGTATAATTTGTCTGGCTTGGTCTATAAAAGAAGTTATCACATTCTTTCTCTTTACATTAAAAAGTTTTCATAAGCTCTGCTTTGACAAGTTATCCATTCAAAATTTGCTAACCACCATCTGTCCAGTACTTAAAATGCCAAGCGAAACACCCATGCAATACTGTTTTTAGTGCCTTGTCTATGATATGCAAAATTAAGGTAAACTAACGTAAATTAAAAGGCCAGAATGGACATAGAGAGTTTTTTTTCTTTGTTCATTTTTCTTTTTTTTCATAAGAGTTGCTTTCAGTGTATTTTCATTTTGTCTGTCATTTTTCTATCTCAGAAGACTTCTTGTTATTCCCAGCTCAAATAAGTTTTCCAATTATAAAATGTGTCACATGTTGTGGATCAAAACTCACTAACTTTCTAGGAAAACAACTACTGCAGCAAATTTGTGAGCCAGCCAGCGTCGAGAAAATTATTTCTTGGCAGTTCTTTTTCTACTTTTTTTTTTGAGTTGGGAGGTATAACAAAACACTCAATCACTGGTCCCACGGTAAACAGTAAGTTTTGTTTCCTCTTGGTCTTAATTAATGCAACATTGGAACATTAGGGTCATGGGGAAACAAAACTTGCTGTTTCCCCTGCGGCCAGTCACAAGGTGCTTGTTTCAGGTGAAATGTTCAGGACTATAACTATACATGACCCATACGCCCTTGTTTCAAACTCTAACCTTTTCACTTTTGACATTCCATCCTGTAAGACAAGGAAAAAATGAAATAAGTCATTACTAACCTTGAATAGCAAAATTTAATTTTCACAGATTATTATGGTATTGGGAGTACAGATAATTTATATCCATAATCCAATTCTCTGGGTGAGCAGAGTTTCAAACCCAACGTTTTAAAAGAATCATGGATCACTTAGATTCATTTTTAAGGACCTTTCAACGGCAGTGTGACAATTCTCAAGAACTTGTTTCCCTCGAATCACATTGAACACTTATTCAAGAAGGGCTGAACAAAAGATGAAGTAGTCCAGATCACATTGAAGATTAGATTCTGTTGTTTAGGAGTTCTGTTGTTATTACGTGAAGCACCTGTATCATACATAGCCTGGCATTTTGAACATGTACACGTCATTTCATTGGAACAGTGGAATTTTAACCACTTGACAGCTCTCCCAAACAGACTAAAAATAAGTTACGTGTACATGTAAGCACAATCATGTCTGATTCCAAAAGATTTCATAAACACACACATAAACATTATACTTGAGGCCAAGACAAATGTTAGAGTGTCATCTAGTAAAACTTACCTCTCCAGAGCTCAAAAATCCTTCCCTGAAAGTTAAAGAAAGAAAACAGTTAATTCATTGACAGATCATCAGCTGTTTAAACATGTCAGTCTAAAGGCATGCACAATTTAGCCCAGAACCCCCCTTCCTAAAACACAAAATTCAAAACGGTGAAATGGTTCACAGAAATCAATGTGAGTGTCTCTGACTGATTCTTACTTGAATAAAAAATTCAAAACAAAAGCAAAATTAGCTATCAAAGATACAACAAACTGCTCTGTTTTGCTTTGTCATTTGATTGTGTGCCACTTCACTGAACAGCACATTAAAAAGAAAGATATTATCAGAAACTGATTATAGTGAATAGGTTATTACCTGTCAGATGCCCTTTTGTTACAGTTTTGTTACAGTGTAGCTCTCATCATTTTTTTTTTTCTAAATGACTTTTCTTATGTCTCTCCAGTTTTGCTTTCTCCTCCAAAACCAACAATCTAAATTCCATTCTTATCTGGTGTGTGCCCGTGATTGATTAGCATTTCAGGTAAAAGCTGGACACAATAATGTATTAAAGGTTTTGCTGTTACTTGTTGTTTATCATTGATAAAAAATAGATCATTTCCATTACCTGCCGTCTCTTCCACCAGAAATCTGTAAAACAAAATTAAATCAATATAACGCATTTTAAATGATAATTGAACTTAAGTATAAAAAAACACTCAAAATTCATTGCAACTGAATAAATTAAGGTTACTTCCCACCTTCAGAGGCCCAAAAAATTTGTTTTTCCTTTTATTTGACAAAATTTTAGTTAGTCATTTTATGTAGATTTTACAAAAGACAAATGTTGCAAATCTCAAAAAGTTACTAAGAAAAAAAAAAATTTCAAATAAAGTTAACTAGGAAGGTGTCATAATCTTGTCAACAGGTGAGACGCCTGTGGAAATTTTTGCAGCAAACGATTATTGCTCATATTTCATGTTATTTTCATACTTTTGTTTACATCACATACTTGACAAATATCATTGACAAAATTCCCACATGGGAAAACTCTTAAAAAAACTCTTATGGAAAAATAAAAACCAAAATAAAGTCCTTGGGTGAAGAAAATGAAAACAATTCCAGCCCAAAGAGGAAAGAAATAGCTCCATTTTGTCAAGGAAAGAAAAAACCTTGCCGTAAGTGACAAATGCTCTTGGTTTGGTGAAACACCCAAAGATAGCACCCAAAGAGGATCCAAAGCTAGCCTTGATACATAAACATAAGCAATTACCTCAAATCATGATTTTCGAATCATGAACTCATGAAACCTATCCAAGGGAACTCATTTCAGCAGTGAGGGTGTTTCAAAAAGTTGTGCATTGATTCGCGTATGTCTTGTTTTTCAGCAACACTTTTTTCTGTCTTTAACCTTTTTGGCACAAGTGTTGCCTTTGCCTTTGGTGTCTTTGCCCATTATATTATGTTGTTGTCCTTTTCAAAAGAAATCTTGATCTATTGTCATTGATGCTAGGAGGTCCCCTTGTTCCATTGGTTTGTGGTTTTATCAGGTGAGATAATCTCCTGGCATGGTACGAGTTGTTTACGAACCTTTAGGAGCTAAAATCTCGCATTTGATACTGGGAGGACTTCAGCTACTTTGAGTTAATTTATAGGGTGTGTAGATTTGATGGATTGTCATGAAATTTCACCAGAACATTTCAGAGATAATGACTAACCAATGTGACAAGCTACATGTATGGCCCTGACTTACCAAGTCTTCATCAAAAGAACCACTTTTTTTCTTGGTATAGTGACCTAAAAGAAATATGGGAAATTAGTCTGGACTGGCCATCAAAATGATCTATGCACTGGCAAAAACTGAACAGAAATGCTTACTGTCCATCTACGTCATTGATCATTTCCCTTGTAGATGTAAACAGCCTTCAGCTCAAGCATTAAGTTATAATTTATCATAACTAAAAAGTAGCCTCTGGACATGCCAGTGAATATTGGATACCCATAAATGTCTATGCTAGTGTAAAAGCCTCCCTCTTAAGCATAGAAATCTTTTCTACTTCTCCATAAAGAAGAGTTAATCAATACCTGTTGAACTGCCATTGTCAGACTCGTTTTCATCATCATTTTCATAGTTTTTGGTCCCATCTAAAAAATGCCACATCAAGAGCAGAACAGAATCAAGGTTACACATTTATGTCTCACAAGACATTACAGCCACAATTTCTAACTTGTGACTTTGTTGTTCATAGCTAGTACCCAGTGTCTCTAAGTTCAACTTCCACATAGTCAAGGTAACAACATCCACTGTCAATTCAACCTATTGTGTTGGCAATAAGTCCTCATAATCACATCTTACAACAAACCTCATCTACTTCCTTTCCTTTTTCAAAACACAAATGACAATAAAACATTATATATTCATTTCTAATGACAATGGATTGCATAATAACTACCGTATTTACCCGAGTATTAGTCGTTCCCGTGTATAAGTCGACCCCCAATTTTTGAGGCCAAAAACTAGATTATTTCAATTTCCAGGTAAGAATTTTTAGAATTTTTAGATTTTTATTTTAACTTGAAGCTCTGATATACGAAACAGATTACTAAGCGAACGTATGTTGTAAACTGTGCTGCCGTTTGTTAATGTTAAAAGACTATTGTTATGCTAATTATTTAACTGATGCTTGGATGTCAAGTTTTGACCCATGTATAAGTCGAGGGCAATTTTTTGGACTG
>Ga0126337_10002529_pt1 | contig 11696 bp, 10 predicted proteins | sample DipCmetagenome_FD_92527 | JGI IMG/M metagenome (GOLD analysis project Ga0126337, IMG submission 92527) | Coral microbial communities from La Bocana,Puerto Morelos, Mexico - Diploria C A metagenome | ecosystem: Host-associated > Invertebrates > Cnidaria > Coral | place: La Bocana,Puerto Morelos... | reverse complement strand
ATTAATAAAATAATTGAGAACATATGGTCAAATATGATCAAATAGCACATCAGTTTAAAATTACCGTTAAGAACAAAAAAATTAAGATTCCGTGTAAGTAACATGTGGCATAAATATCTTTTTTCAGCTAACAAACAACAGGCAATTCAGTGTCTTTTTCAAAAACACTTCCCAATGTAGGTTTTTGAACAATAAATTTGGTTGCGATATTTCTCAACAGATTCAGATTCTAGAAATTTCGTCGGTAGCCAATAGTTTGAAATTACCAAAGGTGAAGAAAAACTTAAATTTTTCTTCGTCAAACTTATGGCAGGTAAGATTTTCATTCCGTGGCAAATCAAAGCATCTGCGTAGGCGATGGTTTTGTGTCTTAGTCTGATTATTCTACAGGAAATTAACTTTCATAAAAACTCTTGTCCAGCAAAGATTTAATGTTTGCACGCGTTAATTACATGAACAGAAGGTCTCGCGTTTACCACAAAACGTTTTAACATGGAGTGAAAGAAAAAATCCAAAATGCATCAAGCCAAACCACTTTTCGCCAAGGTTGTGATGGGTGTGTTGACAGTCATTCTGTATGCCGCTTGTTTGCTGGGTAATGGTTTCGTTCTCGCAGTCATTGCGAGGTTTAAATCGTTACGAACAGTTCCGAACATTCTCGTCGCCAATCTTTCACTTGTTGATCTTTTTAACGCAGCTATTACCGTACCGCCCTATATGATATACTACGTCTTCGAAGCCAGTTGGTTCAAGGGCAAGGCCTTGGGAATCATGACTAGTGTCTTAAACAGACTCTTCACGATACTCAACCTTGCTTCCATGATCGTTATGTTGACAAATACGTACTTGGCCATTTCTTTTGATCTCAAGTACTTTGTCTGGAAGACAAACAGGAAAGCTCTTCTCTGTGTTTTTCTAACTTGGTTCATTAGCATCGTGTTGGTGGCCATTTCCTCAATCTCGCTATTCGATTTTAATCTTGGTGATATTCATGTCCTGGAGTACAGAAAGGAGATCTTCAAGCAGGGAAGACTCTTTGTAATGTTTTTTATGGCAATTTTCCTTATTTGCGCCGCAGTTGTGTGTTTTTTAACAACTCACGAAATCAAGAAGAAGCAAAAGAAGGTATTTAAATCATTTAAAGTTTTTGTATTTTACCTTGATATTGTTGTCTTTTTTTATTCTGTTTACGACTTTTAATAGATCACCCTCTTCCACAACAAACAATTTTTTTTCGCTTTACTGGGCCAGGAGATAACCCTTGGCTGATTCTTGCAGCTCAGAGTTAGTACACTATCACTGCGAATGTAAATTGCATTACACACAAAACGTTATCATTATACGCATACCGAGAGGAACTAACAAATAAAACGACCAAAATTTCTCGCACGAAAGATTATTTTCACAAGCGCAACGAGCTCATACGAGTCCATTATGTTTTGTAGAAAACGGATTGTCACGGGATGTTTATCCTTCATCCATATAAATATGTGGTCAGTGTTCTTCAGCTAACGTTCATCGTCGAGAACACTCAGTCACAATTGCTCTGAAATGAGATTAATATGGTCTAATGTGGACACCCAGACTCTACGGACATTTCTCACGTGCCTCTTTGGATCCATATTAAGATTACACTGTACTTGATATAATTTCTGTCAATCCTACTGGCAAATTCCACTTTTCAAAATGGTATATTCATCGATAATTGAACGATCCCACAAATAATGGAGATGAAATTTGAATGCAATCTCTCGTTCAATGTCATTTCGTAGTCCTTCCTCGCTTTTATAAAGCCGTGCGAACCTTAGTATAAGGAAAAAACTCAGAAAAAGAACCTTGTTCGAGATGAAAAGAACATGCGCCTGTGGGTAGGAAATTTCCTAACTAGACAATCTATCTCACGAGTGGAAAATAGGGTATTCATTCGGTTTCGTGAAACGCCTATTTCTAATTCTTCATCGGCATTTTGACGGATTTGAGCCCTCTGACTGCCACACCCAGCTACGTTTCCGCAATAAATCATAGCTGAATGAAGACTATTTTTAAAAACAGTAGTTTTAAAATGCCTATGAAATGAAATTTTTGCCCACCTTTTTATTCTAAAATATTGAAATCTATTATCCTCCTATTCATAATTTTCGAGTTTGGGCTTCGGACACGCGCACAATATTTTTTTTCCTGCTTCGATGTTGGCCAATTCGAGTCAAAAATGTGCGACACTCCGGGCTCGGTCAAAATATGCAAATTAGGACGGTTCACGACAAAAGGTTGGCAGCTGAGAGGAAAGAGCGAAGGAGTGAGAAGTTTTTCGTTACCGAAGTCCTTTATTGGTGAGCTGTAAAAACACGACACTTGTATGGGACGGCATGCATATCTCTCCGAAAGACGAAGCCAGAAGAGCACAATATTAGCGACTTGTTTGGAGAAACCGGTCCAACTACATGGCGACGAATGCGTCCGTGTCATGTTCCCTTCATTTCGAACAAAGTTGCTATAGACGGCCTTTAAACATTAGGGATCTGCTGCAAAAGAGATGTCTGAATAAAGATTTAGTTATCATACTCTGGACTCTTATCACGAACAGAAACAAACTGAATGGGAGAGAAGATTCCAATTGAAATAATATTGCATCATTGTGATTTTGCAGGCACTCATGATTTCTTGCAGCCTTGTAATATAACATTGATGTTATTAGGACATTTTAGCATATTAATCTTAATGCGAGAATGGAGATTTGTTAATACAATCGTCTCGAAAACTCAGAGAGAGAGAGAGAGAGAGAGGGGGGGGAGGGGGGAGAAAAAACAGCCTGCGGTGGAAGGATCACGAAAATAATACACTTTCATTCGTATTGTTTTGGTGTTGCTTTATAGCTATAAACTCAATTTATCACTGAAGACAAGGCAATTTTTGGTTACCGAGAGGTGTATTGCGTCACAGATCTGTAGTCACGTTGCAGAACCAGATTCAATCGGGAATAGGACATTGCATAGATTATTATGAACATTAAACAAGACGTCTTAAAGCAATCCGTGGCAAATATGGAATTCGTTTATGTCTTTGTTCTGAGTTTTTGAACGAGCAAGCTGCTACAACACAACGAGAACTGGCATTGGAATTAACAAAATAATTATAGTTTACTAATAACGGACTGCTTCCTTGTTTTCAAATCGAGATTCTAAGGTCTCAAAGCGGTTTCTATACTAGTTGTCCTCATCTTCCCACGTCATGTTTCGTTCTTCCACAACGGCAATCGGGCTCGACTTGATAGGGCTGAACGATCGAATTAATAAAACTCCCCCCTTCTCCCGCTAATTGCAACGACTCAACATCAGACGAAGAAGATGATGCATCGATTTGCGGGATTATTTTGCGCTGACTAACCCCCCCAGCCCCCCCCCCCGAAAAACAAAACAAAACAAAACAAAAAAAACAGCCCAACAAGTAAGTTTGTAGGAAATACATTTACACGAAGTGAGGCGATCTAAAGTAAATAGCGTCACTAGTTGTAGTCCCTAGTCACTAATGTATTTTTGTCGGCTTTGAAGGGACAAATAAAATATATTTTACGCCTCGGATCAGAGCACAAATTTGAAAATTATGAATCAGGGCAACATGGACTTCAATTGTCTGGAATAAAAATCAAAGGCCTCTTTGAGGCTACGACTATTTTGCATGATGAAGTACATACATCAGTATAAGCAGAAAAGATGAAAATATTTTGGCTATGTTCCAAAACTAAATTTCTTTCTTCTGCCCCTTATTGAAATCTCTTAAAATCACGCTTTAATTACTGCCCTGACTCCGCAATACAATAATGCACAACGCTCTAGACACATACACGCTTTGCGGACCTACATGTTAAGTTAGCTCAATGCGTTGGTGTACTGTATTGGACAGCTGGGAAAGCATGAAGGGCGAGAATTCGAGACTCGGCCGGGCAAACGCACGATCTTTTTTTTTCTTTTTTTTTCCTCCGACGTGTTTTTTCTTTCTTTTCCCTTAATAAGTGCTTCCCATTTATAATAATTTATTATTTTGCTCGATATTCATACATTGCATGCATCATGTTATTAAAACCCAGGAGCCCGCGTTCATTTCGTAACTAGGACAACAAATGCTTTCTAGTTTTTTTTTTTAAACAATTCAAAAAAAAAATACTCGCACCACATGCTGTTGACATAGCAGTAACTATCTCATCACTCATTGCTTCACTATGTTTCACATTTGCCGAACCATTGGACGACATTTTTCTCTTCGTCAAGTCAAGTTGTGCATTGGTCAGCGGAAATACAAACAAAAGTTTATGACCCAAGGAGTGAACGACCGATCGGCCGACCAAGCGAGTGAATTCGCGCTCGCTCACTTAATTCCTATTTTGCATTTCTGCAAAATAGTCGTAAAAAGGAGACAAAAATTTCATTTGATAGTCGCTTAAAAACTATACTAAATTTACAACCTTTGATCCTAGATTCCGATGAAACGGCAATCAGGTAGTGAAGCAAAGAAATTCTCAATGCTTCGATTACTTCGATAGGAAATATTACTGATGTTCATCACGAAGCCAGAAGTCATACTACATGTGTTAAACAACGACAGAAAACACCAATTGAGTGGTCTGTATTTATGATGAGAAGCTTTGTGTTTGTTAAAAAAAGTACTTCAAATAACCAGGTTTTTGTAATAAATGTGACAAATACTTGTGAAAAAATAGTTCGTGGCAAGACTGACGTTGCGTTTTGTCTTGGCCAAGAGACTCTTCAGATATCTTTCAGGATCTAACAGCAAACTCCTTGAGCATCGCGCTCAAAGTCCCGTTCGCGAATTAATCTTAGCAGTCAAGCCCTCTATCGTAGAACTATTCCCAACGACACGTTCACGAGATAATTTATACAATAAATGTGACAAATACTTGTGAAAAAATAGTTCGTAGTCAGTCTGACGCGGAGCTTCAGCTCGACCAAGAGGCTCTTCAGAAACCTTTCAAAATCTAACGGCAAACTCGTTGAGCATCGCGCTCAAAGTCCCGTTCGATTTTTTTGTGAACGGATGACTCAGCCGTTAGAACGGCTGAAGATTTTGGCATATACTAAAACCCGAAACAACGAAATGAAAAGACCGAATTTAATTTTTGGAGAACAGTGTGGTGTAAAGGTAAGCTACCTGAAGTAGGGCTACCCTAAATGTGAACCCCTAAAATTTCTAACGCAAAAGTTCTATTTAAGAATTAGTTTGTCTGCTTATGTTATAGCTGAGAAATCTGGCGATAAGAGCTTCAAATTTGCCGCCGTAAGAGCTAATTACATAAGAGGATTCTTGGATAATATCAATCCTCGCAAGCTGTCGGTTGTGATAAAATCTCTCAGAGGTTGTTACATTTATCTTCACCTATTATTTCAGAACCGCTAACCTGTTTGATCAATCATTTTATCATCAATCATTTTATCATCAATCGACAATGGCCTCCTGTATGGAAATGGAGAGATATTGTACCAGTATTTAAGAAAGATAGCATGACGGACAAAACTTGATATCAAACAGTGTCTGTTTTGACTGCCCTATCGAAATTGTATGAGAAGGTGATGTTTGATCAAATATATGAAGCCTTTTACTGGAAGCTCTCGCCAAACCTATCTGGCTATCTCAAGGGTCATTCTTGTTGCACGGCGCTTTTGAAAATGACCGAGGATCTGAGAGCATGTCTTGACAGAAGAGAAACTGTTGCAGTAGTAGCTGTTGATTTAAGTAAGGCGTTTGTCATCCACTGTTGTTAGCCAAATTGAAAGCGTATGGTCTTACAGATGATGCTTTGGAGCTTATGACTGCTTATCTTCTAGGAAGAAGACAAAGGGTTAAACTTGATGGCGCATACTCACAGTGGAGAACTGTAATGGCTGGTGTACCACAGGGGTCTTTGCTTGGCCCACTACTGTTTAATATGTATGTCAATGATCTTTTAAAATTGCTTTGTAGCTAATACGTCTTTGAGGCTGTATGCTGATGATACCACTGAATATGCCTCGGATGCCTCACCAATAGTTCTACAGTATGTCCTTAATTCTGATCTTAGCGTGCTATCAAGATGGTTTGCAAGGAATTATTTACAGATTAATACTGCAAATTAAAACGCAAGCTAAGGCGCACATAAGAGTACAGCTTGGAAAAGCATGCGCAAAGGCATCGGCCTTGCGGAGACTACGCAAGTTCATTTCAAAGGACGTAATGGTACGTCTTTATAAGGCGTATGTGCTTCCACATTTGGAGTATTGTAGTCCTCTGTTTTTGGGTGTCGGTAACGTGGAGGCTAGTAAAATGGAGAGCACTAATTATTACATATTAAGATCTATTTTAGGCTATTCAAAGACTGTGTCCGACATACGATACCCTTCTAAGATTAGCTGATATTAAGTCGTTAGAGCAACGCAGAGAATTTCAATCACTGGTTCTGCTGTGCAAATGCTTGTACAACCAGGGAGCACCTTATATCAGTGAATTTTTCAATTTTAAGAATGTTCCGTATAATTTACGTGGGGCTTAGCACAAGGCTGGAACTCCCTTATAATGTTATTTCAATATGGAATGGATGCATAGATTCTTTGCATTTCTGGCCTGCAAACTGTGGAATGCGTTGCCTCCGACAATAAGAGAATCAAAGGACATTAAATCTTTTAAGCGATCTCTTAAGGCCAATATTGCTTAAATTTAATTACCTTTTTTAACCTATAATTTGCGACATTTAAACTATTATATATTTTAATTTTTTACTTGTAAATATTAATTGTAAATATCAATGATAATTTTTAACGTTTTAGAAAATTTTAAAAATACTTTTTTATTTCTATTTATATAAATTGTTTATTTTTTACACACGTACACATTCTAACGAGAACTGTATGTACTCCTAAGTGTCACGTGTATAAATAAAATTTGATTGATTGATTGATTGATGTTCCAATCTTCAAATAATACTTTTTAAACGTCATCGCTTCTGCATGCATTGCGTGCCGTTTATTATTTCCATGTTATTGTCAGCTTTCCGTAAGATAGATACATAGTTGAAATCATAAAATTGTAAAAGGAGATTCGCCAAGAAACGTTCATAAAAACTTGCTGGGATATCCTTTCCAATAAAATCAATACCATGTAATAACGGGAATTGTAAAAGCGATAAGGCAATCAATAAAAATTGAAAACAAACAGTTGAAAAGAAAGGTTTACTCAAACTTGTCCCATAGAAATCGCAGGACACATCTCTTACACTGCCATTCTCGGGAGACATCAAGTCTCACCTCATTACAAATAAATCAACAATATCTTCCTTGACCCATTTCTAGGATCTGAACACACCCACAATCACTACATCCTAATCATCACTTTCTCTATTTAAGTAAAGGCAAAAGGTAAATCCTGCACTCGAGCCAAGGCCGGAGTGTATCCCGGTTTCAGTAGCATGAAGCGAGTAGGAGTATATGTACTCCACCGTGAAATTCGCTGATACCCTGTCGTACACCTGGGTGGAGAGAGGCACTGTGAGGGTAAAGTGTCTTGCCCAAGAAAACAACACAAAGTCCCTGGCCAGGGCTCGAACCCCGAACGCTCGCTAACCATGAGCACACCGCGCTTCTCACTTTTCTATTTACCACTTCTTTATTTGCTTCCCCATTTGTTAAGTAGCATTGCTATACATTTACACGAGTCGGTCCGTATTTCGCGGACTCTCTACCGATGTGGCCGCAAAAAATAATTCCTTCTCCGTCTTCTTTTGATACAGAGAGCAGATTTGAACCTTCCACCTCTCCAGGCCGAAGCTCGACTACAATGCGACATCAAAGCAACCAAAACCATCGTTGTTACAGTAGCTGTTTATTTCCTCTGCTACGTTCCTACTATCGTGTATGCCGTGGTGGGTTCTCGGGAACTGAAACAGGTGAATTCCTGGTTTGCATTCATCGCCTCGAGCAGTCTTTACCTCTCAAGCGCTGTGAACCCGATCATTTACTATCTACGAACCAAACGATTTCGCTTGGCTTTCAAGCAATTTCGCAAAGATCCTTTTGGTTCAAGCGATTACGATGGGAAGCCAAACAGTAACGTCAAAAGAGAGCTGGAAGGTAAGCCAAGAAAGTTAGATGGGAAAAGAGTTGAAGATGAAGACGCTCCTGAACTAAAACTTGACGACCAAAGAGGGAAAATGTATTCAGGCAAACGAAGAAATGGAATAAGGATTGTTCCTATTGAAGGCCTGGAAGCTGATCCCTATACGCATCAAGAAGTTGGCGATGGTGAAAAATACGAAGAGAGTAAAGAACAAAGCGGTAGTGCCTGTCTGTCGAGTCTTCAAGCTCAAAATCCATGCCAGGGATGGATTGAAGAAAGTGACAGAGAACATGAAAAAAATTCTAATGATTGTGGTTTAAATGACAAGTCCAGGAATCGACACCCATTCCTATCTAAAGAGAGAGTATTTCCAACGGGAGTAAGCAGCACAAACCAGACTGCAGATTCAGAGGAAGAGAAACCAGATGTTAACGTTCGCTGTTCAGAGAGGGAAAGTCCAGGTTTTTCGGAAAAGAGAACAAATGCCATGGCGACTGTTGACGAGCGGATCAGAGGGAAATGGAAGAACTGAATCAGGTAGCCATCAAGAAGAAAACTGAAGTTTAATCTACGTAAAAAAAAAACTTAGAAACACCGAAGTAAATTGCCTTCTTTTCATGTATATCATTGAGATCATTGTTTTAATTAATGTTAGCTGAATCACAACAAATATTGCTGACCAATTTCTTATGAAGTGTACCTTGTCTTAGCATGTAGAATAATATTTGCACATATATAATCAAGCTTCTGAGAAATTAATGCTTCACACTTTTAATCTTAATGCATGCAAAGGGCTCTGGAAAAACGGCTGGGTCTTATACTATAGTTGATCTACTTAGGCGGGGTGGGAAGAAAGTAGGCATGTATACTGAAAAAAACTATTAAATTCTACTTTTGTCAGGACGACGCAATATACAAACTACCTCCTCCTTGCTTCACTTGTAAGAAATCGATGTCCAGGGCAGACTCTTGAGCACAAAATTGCTGGTTTTGCTGCCTATACAGACTTTTTTAAAGAAAAAAACAAATGGATGCGTCAGAATAATACTTGACGGTTTAAAATGTGCAGCCGCACAAGAAAAGTCACGTGATCAACAAAAGGAATTAAACGTATTAAACATATGTGTTTAGTAAAATTAAAAAAAAGTTAAACAGAGCTGAAAAAGTAATTGATTCGTTGATCTATCCAAAAGATTAGTTTACTTGTTTAGTCTTGGCAACTTACTCTTTAACTTTCTGTACGGAAGATTCACTGTGAAGTAAATTACCGTAAAGCGGTAATCGACGTCTTGCTGGAAAAATTGTTGTCGCGCTTTCTAAAACTTTTGAAGGCACTCGTTAAGTGGCTTTGACAAGATATCTTCAAAAGGAGTTCAGGTCTTCCTGATTTGAAACCATGCTGCGAGATATTTTATAAATTGCACTGCATTAATTTCACTAACCTTTTCACTAACCATATTAATTAGTTAACTAGACTTCTTCTAGTCTCCTTCGAAAACTAATTAAGTAACTACCTAACGAGACTATGTAGACTTCGATGTGTTTGGGAATTGAGAAACCTATATAGGGCATATCAACATTTATCACCTTGATATTGCAGATGTCGGTTAAAGAAACATCTACTTTATAGGGGTCACCACTCGTTATAGGTAGCATTTCTTCTGAAGCTTCAATTGGAAAGTCTGAAGTTTAGTTTCTCTCCTGTGATAAAAGGGCAGAATGTATCATCTAACCCACTTGATCAAAATTTTCGTAATTTTAGCGGTCAGCTATCCATTCCCCCTGTATTTGTGAAGGTGTTGAAGTGACACTCGTCCTAACCCTGACCCTAATCCTAATTAGTTCATTAGTTTATTATAGGGATCAATTTGGACAAAATTGCAACTCTTATAAGAGAATTGTACCACATTGGTGACTATCCAAATTATGTTGGCTTTTCTACCAGATTTCGATCACTCCTTTGGTAAAAGTATCTTGAATATTTCAACCAGTTACGTCAGTTTGCTTCAAGTTACCAGTCAGAAGAAATTTGCAAAAAAGGCTTTCCATTTTGTTTGGTTGTTGTCATCAAGATACTTTTGTACCTACTTGGATTTCAAAGTGCGTTTTGGAATGTCACGCAACGCGCAACGCTCCCTCCCCAAAAGGGGGGGATTACGTCAATAGAAATAAATGGTTATGAAAGTCGACAAAGCTTTACGTTTTGGTTACGTAATGCATGCTTAGTCCAATGTATGAGCTCAGATCAAAAGATTGTGCACGCTCGTGGACCCTTCAACATAAATCTTGGCATCTTTGTCTGCTCCTTTGTTGTTTGCCGCGCTTCATAACCACTCCCCTCTAACTCTGTTGACAAATACGCGTGGCAATGTGGCGAATATGTGGAGTAGAAGGACATTGGACCTCGCAGTATAAGTGAAGTAAGGCCAGCATGTTGGCTTACTTTACATCCATTGTCAGAAATTTGAATACCACGAATTAGTTTGTCGCGTCTTATTGCCGCCCTTAGGATTTCATCACTTAAAAGATATTTAAATTTAAGGTTACCAGAACTAAATAGCTACTAAGGCTTTTTGTAAATTTTCTGGTGATTTTTGGGCATATTTTGGGATAAATAATTTTTTCTTAAAGGATAAGTGAAATTTGCGGAAATAATTAATTTTGAAGATTTGATGTTGATTTAAAACTGGAATTTGAAGTTAAAAATTAGTAGACGTACACCAAACATTTGCCCACCAATCTGGGGTGCTCTTTCTGGGGCGTCCAACTGTCTGGTGGTTTTCCAAAACTTTTTTCTTGCCTTTTAATCCCTCCTTAAACCCCGATTTCAATTAAATTTACGTGTACCCCCTCCTTAAATATAAAACTGAAAGTGAAATAAATGAGAAGGATAATCTGAAAAGAACTGTAAATAAATAAGTATAAATAAGTAATAGAATAATTTAGCTTCATTCTCTTTTCGCAATCATTTAATTATTTTATATCTTTGTCCTTTGTTTTTGTCGTTGTTGTCTTAGGCGTTGATTGAGATTCCGTCGCCGACGTGCTAGTGTGTGAAATTATTTTTGCATTTAATGCAACGTTTTTCAGTCTTGTTGCATGTTTGTCCGGTCCGAAGCAAACACGTTGCTTCGCAAGCCAAATGGCAGAAAACAGATTTTGGCCTGCCAAAACTTTTGAGGAAGACGGAAAGTGCGTAGCCAAGTCTACCGGCAATATAAAAACAAATGGGCGGTTGGAATTGTGGAATAATGTGTGCGGAATACGTCGATTCGTGGAGGAAAAGAATGCAAACTTGGATTTTAATCTCCTCGATGCATCGGACAAAAGGTGCAGTAGTGTTGCTGTTATTGTCATAATTTGCTCTTATATTATAGAGAAGGATACAGCCTTCTGTTCTGGTGACTTAAATAACTGCAATGTCACATTCAACGTTAATAGAAAATAAGCTTAATTTAATGTATGAACTTTGAAAGGTGTGATTAAATAAATTTTTGGATGTCAATGTTTTCGTCTTGCGTTATGAATATGCAGATTAAGAAACATTTTACACATGGGTTTGAAATCGTTTCTAAACACGTGTGGTGTTCAACTCGTTT
>Ga0126337_10002528_pt1 | contig 11696 bp, 5 predicted proteins | sample DipCmetagenome_FD_92527 | JGI IMG/M metagenome (GOLD analysis project Ga0126337, IMG submission 92527) | Coral microbial communities from La Bocana,Puerto Morelos, Mexico - Diploria C A metagenome | ecosystem: Host-associated > Invertebrates > Cnidaria > Coral | place: La Bocana,Puerto Morelos... | reverse complement strand
TCTTCGCGAAAATTTACCAGCCTGTTTTAAAATTGTTTATACCAAATTTTGCTTCATTCATTAGGTTATCTGTATCGAATCTGTACAAGCTCAGGATAAGAGTGAATATTTGTGCAAATGTTATAATAATTAGCGCGACGCTTTGCAATGGCTTTCTTGCTTTTCGTTTCGAAAACCTCGCACATAATTTATTATTCGAGTTCTTTCCTTTTTTTCATGGCGCTTTATTCTCCTTGAATTTAACACTGAGTGAGTTTAAATCCTTCCAAATTTGAATTTTTTTCTAGTCGCTCGAATGTTTAAAGATATCACATTTCAATGTCTTCAATCGATGAGGTCGATTTCAAGGCCATTTCAATGTTTTGTATTTTAAATGTAGATATGGTAATGAATTGAAATCCTCCGTATTCCGTATTTATTTATCCATATGTTCATACCTTAAATAATTCTAAAAGGAAATTTTTAGCGATCAATAGTATAATAAAATCGCCCAAATTTTTCTTCCACGGCAATAATATCGCGTGAAAACTACTGGAATGCAGACCGACTGTTTTTTTTTCCTAGGTTGATATTTTTTTGTCAAACTACCTCAGCTAAAAGGACGTAAAGTGGTATATTTTACTGTTGAAAGTAATAAGTAACAGAAGTGCAAACAGATCGTGAGGAAAGTGATAGCTCGGTAATTTCAAGGAAATAAAATTCAACCTTTTGTTTTTGGTGATGTCCGACCACAATTTTGTTTTGTCCGAACAAGATGGTGTCTTACAGTAGTAGGACATATGTCCTTTCAGGTGAAAAAAATTATTTGCAGCCCTGCATAAGCATTGACACCATATTCGAAATGAATACAAATATTATTGTCAGTAGAGATATTTGAAGTCAAGGCCAAGTTTTTTTTTAACATTGCAAGAGAAGATAATTTTTTTACAAATATATCATGAGATCTCAAATTTGTATATAACTTTATTTTCTGTCTCTCGATGACATTTTTCTGGACATACAGATTGGGCAGACAATTTTTTTACAACAAACCTTTCCTCTAGGGCTTTTCTTATTTCCAGGATACATGAAAATTCCTCCATACACTAATGTCCTATGCATGTCAGACACCATAGAACCAACATAGCGGGCAGCATATGGAGTCTTCCCATCCTACAACGCCAAAAAAGTAGAATCAGAACCTCTGGGTCTGAGAGAATAGAGAATCGATTGTTTCAAAGATAAAATTACAAAGCAATAATTAATTGTTTAATAGACAAGCTGAGAGAAAAATTGGCAAGTGTTACACTAATGACAGTCAACCTTGATGCTCATTTGATATAAAAATAAGACTGTGAACTTAGCATGGCCTTTCATCAGAAACCTCATTACACAGATGCACTTTGGTCATTTTAAATTTGCTACTGTGCAAGTTGACTGTATTACAGACTTGTCTGCAAAGTACTTCATGTAGAAAATATTGTTTTGTCACATGGGAACTACAATGGGTCTCTTGTGTAAGATAATGAGCTTGCCATTAATAAAAATTAATTGAAAGCGTATAATTTATACTGCTTAAGGCCTTATGGCATCATTGTTAGCTTGCTCACCTTCGGAAATTTGATAGATTCTAAATATTTAGTGACTGCATCATCAAACAAGCACGCATTCCCTTCATTTATGCTGTAGATCGGCTTTCCACGTGGCTTCATTCTTATGTCTGGATTGGTTAAAACAAATTCACCTATGGACTAAATAAGACAAAGAATTCATAATCAAATAAAGTTCAATTGTATACTTCCATATCACCTCTGCTGGTGGGTTTTGCAGTGGAACCACCCCTCTGGAATTTTTATCTCATTTGATTGGCTATTTGGTAGAATACAACTGTACATTTACCTCCTCCTTTGGAGTTTTCTAAAGGTTTTCACCCTAAGCCCAATACCATTTTGGAATTCAAACCCCTCTCCTTGCTATCTTATAACAAAGGCAAGCCTTGCTCTTGGCAACTACAGTTCACATGGAGCCATGAGCAAGTGACTGATAAAAATTTCATATTGACTTGTACTGGCATGTATCTACTATGGCCAACCATTTTTGATCAAAGATGACCTTAATCACCTTCACAGTAACACAAACAGTCATATACTTCCTATTAGTGATTTTTAAAAACATTTCTTTTGATAACATTATCATGTTCTAAGACTATTGAAGGTTTGACTACTTTTGAGATGTGCTGTTATAAAGTATATCCATACCCTCCACATAAAATTTGTGGGCTACATTTTCCACCTCTCCCAGCCCTTGAGTCATTCCAGTTTAGCTTCAAACTTCCCTTTAAATGTTTGGGCTTTTAAGACCCTTCACTCTGTTGAGAATTTTGAAAGACATTCCTTGGGGTGAGTATGGTCCGACATTTTCTGGAAGTGTGGAATGTTAACATACCGGATCAAGAGTAAATCCATTAACTCCATTTCCAGTTGTGATCACGACCATTGTAGCACTACCAAAAAGAGCATACCCTGCTGCCACAAAATTCCTGCCTGGCTGCAGAGCATCAGCTAAGGTTGGTGGACCATCATGAGTCTACAACAGTTCAAAATAATATGTGGTAATTAGACATCTAACAAGTCTAGTGCAAGTGGGCTACTTGAAGTTTACAGGGAATCAAACACTAAGATTAGGCCTACTGCCTAAGGGGGTACTTGAGACATGTTTAACGGTCAGGTATGCTTGTTGGAAAAAACTGAAAACCCCTAAAGCTAAAGTTTGTAATTATACAAACTCAAAGAGATACAATAAAAGAAAAAAACTGAAAACAAGTATCCACAACTATATTATTATTAGTTGATGATAGCAAATGCTTTGTTATCAACTACTTTCTCCTATACATACATTTTAAGTGACTGTATGGCCATGTCTTTGATTAATTTCTTTACATGCAACCCTAAAAGCACAAATTGCACGAATTGCACTGAACACCTTGTGAGACCAATTCATGTGTATTTATACCTTCTTGGAAATTCCAAATATTGAACCAATAGCAGCAAGACATTCAATGTTCGAGGAGCCGTCTAATGGATCAAAGAAAACCATGTACTTTCCTTGCCTTTCAGTTTCTACTTCAATGACTTTTTCGTCTTCTTCAGAAACCAACAGGCACGTTGTATATGAGGATTTCAGCATGTTAATAAAGAGCTCATTTGCCATCACATCTAATTTTTGCTGTTGATCTCCTGATACATTAGTGTCTCCTGCAATGCCATACCTAAAAAGAGACAAAAAAGCAAATATCTCATCTTTTGAACAAATTTAAAAACTCAAACGCAATACCCCTTTCAAATGCCACATAATCTTGTACCCAGATCATTTTCATGTGACACACACCCGAGGGCCTGAGCCCAAACCCTTCTTGCAAAGAATGATGGGTAATAGTATCCCATGATCACTGGGTGCTCTTTGTTTCCTTGTCAGTAATTAGACTCTGCTAAGAACTTGATCTATCAAATAACTACTGCTAATTTAAGCAACTTTTTTTTTATGACAAATTATGCCAACATCACCACAAGTCATAGTAATTTTGCACTTTATTCTTACAGTATTTTGCAGTTGTTTATCTCAAGGTGCTTTCCTTTGGGATGATCTGATCAGTCCAATCATTTGGATCATGGCACTTCAAAAGGAAGATATGAATCTTGTTGGAGTGCATTCATCATGTGAGTGTTATGTGATCTTGGATCATTGACCCTGATTCTGATCATCCTAAAGGAATGCACCCTGAAATCAAGCTTGCCTGACAAGGAAATATTATTTTCTTAAGCTGTGACTGAACAATTCCTGCCTTGGTAACTCTCTTGTTACCTCCAAATGACTTGACTATCAGTTGCAAGGTATAGAGGGTCGGTACAAGGTCCATGATGCTTCGCTTGACTAACCACTGAAGCAATATACACCGTATATTGTCAAATTTCCGTAAATTTTTGTCGAGTCACAAACTTACAGCTGAGCAATTCCTGCCTTCCTTACAGCTGAGGAAACTGCTTTGATAGCACAGCAGATAGCATTTAATAGTTGAGTGAGATCTCCAGTCGCCCCGGGAATCTTTCGCTGTTCTGTCAGTACAAAGCGAGTTAGGGTCATGCAATTTGTATCAATGTCGCCCATTATGGAGTAGAATATCTGTAGAAGAGAAGAGGTTAAGAGTTATTATACAAAAGTTGTCAAACATTTCAACATCAACAATACACACACCTAGGGCTTGCTAATAAGTTAAATGATTCCTGGCAGCCATGAAGGGACAACTAAATCACGTGGTTCTATTTAATTAGTCTTCAGCAAAAGTTTTCTCACAATACATTTTGAGCAACTACTGCCTCTGGCCGTTCATAAACGCAGCGAATTTTGAGAAAATTATTCTCAATAATAGCTTTAGAACAAGTATACAATCAGCTTTTACCTGTCTCACACTCAATAATGCCGCTTTTCTTCCCCTGATTGGCACGAATTCTACGTGGCTTCGAACCCTCCAAGAGTCCAGCCGAGCGAGCAAGAAGACAATCTGGGTACTAGGAACACACCTTTTTTACGCCTCCAAATAGTCACGTGGGTGCTTTCATCTTGGATTCAACATGGCGGTACGATTACATCGACTTTCATGCAAAGGTTTCACGTTTCGTGCCATCTATTTAGGCTTTAATAGGGCTTCTTTCTGCTCTGCACAGGGTGGTACTTTGTTGATCGAGGAGGAAAAGTACGCCTGGCTCAAAGATCTTGGTTTAAAAGCTGAAAATGATGGTGTTTTCAACGGCACGTGGAGCTCACGAGGAGAGGTGAATCAATAGCATAACTTAAGCAGTAATAGATACTGATAGTCTGTGTTAAACTATTAGTTTAGCCTATCAGTTAAAATACCCGACCTTACATTGTCACTAGTATCTGTCGTGCACCTGATTTTAAGTACCAGTTTTCAACGAAAATCGATACTCGTAATTTAATACTCGTACATTTTATTGATTCCATTGATTGTCATCAGTTGTACAGTGGCCCACTGTACAATCAGTACAAAAAAGAATTTCCTAGGACAAAAATATTACGACCAAGCCCTTGTGGCTTGATGTGTTTTTTGTTGTAAAATGGGAAGTACCACCACAGGTCACCCAAGCATATAATAAGACTTTCTATAGAGAACTGTGGTTGAGAATATGAGAGTTTGTATTGAAATATTAAAAGATGACATTAAAATTGTTCAATGTGTGGGTAATTAACTGAATTAAGTACTGTTTTCTCCACAAAACACCTCTAACTATGTAAATTCCTTGTGATGAAGTGCAAACTGTAGATCAACTAATGGAAGCTTGTACATCCAGAAACCAAGTCAGGAGCATTCTTAGGAATCATTTGACTAACAAATTTACTGGGGTTAATGGAAAATCTGCACAGATTCTTAAAGAGTGTGATGAAGAATTATCTATCAAGAATGGATCCGGGATTTTTCTCTGGAGGGATGCACCATGTGTTACTTCAACACCAGAATACCAGTTATTAGTATATTCTCAGCTCTGACTATTGCATTTCTAGCTCTCTAATTGGCTCAAAAACTCCGACTATGAGCCATTAGTCTGAGTTTTACCGAATATGGAAAATAGTGCACCAAGTTTAAAAATTTTCCGCTTTGTAAAATTGTGGAAATAAAAACCGGCAGCAAAAACCCGATTAAGAATATACTACAGCAATTATTCCATTCGACCTTTTTGGATATGAAGTGATCATAACCAACTCGTGCTACGCGCTCGTTGGTTATTTATCACTTCATATCCAATGCGGTCTCATGGAATAATTGTTAATTAGTATAAATCTACTAGTGTTCTATCACAAATGCCGCACTCTGATTGGCTACACTACCCACTATCTATTCTGTGCAATTGTTAACAAAATGACGGCCGCTTCTTGGTGTTTTGCAGTGTTTACTAAGAGGATTAAGATGAAGCTTTGAATGACTAGTAGATTTATACTAAAACAATTAGATTATTCGCTCTCGATTTCTATGTGTGATAGTTGACTTGGGCTGCGCTCTTGTCAACTATCACTCGATAGAAATCTCGAGCTCGTGATCTAATCGTTTATTAGAAAGCCACATGTCATCTTAGAGGGGGCACTCCCCCAGCACCCTCCCCCTAGACCCACCCCTGCATATACTCTAACCTCGCTGTTTAATTCATCATTAAAAAGTGGAGTAGTCCCTGCATTAGGGAAAAGAGCCTGGTAGATAAACGTCACTCCTGTTTTTAAAGCTGATGCCAAAGATGTAGTTGAGAACTATTGATCTATCTCATTAATACTGTCTATTTCAAGTGAATGCCAAAACAAAATTGTGCATAATGCTGTATACTTGCATCTGCAGCCCTATCTAACAGACTGGCAGCACTGATTTGTAAGGGAAATGGGGAAATAAGCTTATTTTCTTCCTTTTATGGGGCAAGGGTGTTTAAATAAAGTTGAACCGCCTATTTTTTTTATTTGTAGATGGTGACATCTATTTGTCCTTCAAATGGACGGGCAATTGCTAGAGTCCGACAAGTAGGTATTGGGTACACAATGAGGTTGTTTTGTGTGGAATATTTTGTACTTAATAAAATATGAGCTTTTTACTTGGCTTATAATAAGTAATACTAATATTCGTACAGCATGCCTGCACTTGGTAGTAAGATTTCCATTAACTACCAAAAGGCACATCTGAATTCTGGGTTTAAAGAACATGGTAGATAGAAAGTATAGAATACATGTACGCAGACTTATGTACATATGTAGACATGAAACAAGTGGCCCATAAGGCCGGAGCTTATCCAGTTGCTGTATTATGAAATGACTAGGAATATTTCTTCTCCCCCCTTATTGCGATAGTAGTCCAACTCAGGGTTACTCCCAGCATTAAATTTGCTGGTACTCACTTGTACACCTAGGTGGAGAGAGGCAATAGACTGCAGAGAAAGTTATTCCAGAGAATCAAAATGACATTTTGTATGAGTTTTGAGATATTTGATCAGATAAAACACTGTAGGATCTTTGATGTTAGACCAGGGACATAGATAAAGCATGATACATGTTCCTTGTGAATTCATTTCCAGGGTTCTTTGGAGGACTACAATGAAACAGTCAAGTGTGCCAAGGATGCTTGGAAATCTTGGGCAATGGTATAGCTTTAAAAGCAACTGATAAATGAGAATTTGATGATGATGATAATTAAATCCTTATATTATATAGAGATACATGTAACTAACCTGAACATTGTATATGTTGTAGTTAAAAATTAAATTCAGGTAAAAATATACCTGAATTTAATTTTTAACTACAACGTATATGTTACAGGTCAAAATTATTTTAACCTGGTTTGATTCTCAATTTCCTTTGTCTTCTAATCCTAATTATTCATAATCAATGAATAAGTAGGGTTAAGAGACAAAGGAATTTAATTTGGACCTATAACATATACAATGTAACTCACGATCAGTGCCAGTCATATCAGATGGGACCCATATGTACATGTATAATGTTATACGGTGATTCAAAACTGTTTAATTTATTGGACGTGGTGTTTCCGACTTAAGACTTGGCATACATTTGTGTTTTAAATTATCTTTCTGCTAACAAAAAAATTTTGGCAGTACAAAAATGTCATTTAGCCTCCAGGAATACCTTAAATCAGTGTGAGTTTCATAAATGAAACTGACAGCCCATAATAATTAAAATCCTCTGACGATTCTTTAATGAACCATACTGGTAACATTTCTTTTAGTGACCTGAATCTCTATGTAAGGTTAACAATTTGGATATACATTAGGTTTAATGACTGAAGAACAGTGCAACAAAAGTTTAAAAGACATGTTTCATAAAAACTTACTGTTATCTTCATTTAATTGATATACAAATACTAATTTGCTTGTAGAATTTATAATAAGTAGAAAAATGCTAATAAATGAAGATTATATTAATCAATATGTACATGTTGTGCATGTTTTTTATCTTTAGACACCTGCTCCAAAGCGTGGAGAAATTGTTCGACAAATCGGTCAGGCACTGAGAGACAACCTGGAAAACCTTGGAAAACTGGTGAGCATTACGCATTACTTAGAGTTATGTATTAATTAATATTTTCTTTATCCTATGTATTGGCATCAGATCAATTGAAAATTTGCATGCAGGGTTAAATTATTCTTGCACAAATAAATGAGGAAGAAAAAAGAAAAGTTACAATAAGAAAATAAAAACATGCAGTAACTACGAAATCAAGCAGCCTGTATATTCTACAGTAACTGCAGCCAATAACATCGCAAATATCTGGACAGTGATGAATCAGTGTTGATAATGTTAAAGTTATATCTAGATGGCAAACAGTACATTGTAGATGTAAGCTTCTCCTGACTAGCTGCTGGCAGTGAGTCATTAGCCTACTCTTGTACATAGAGTCTTCATGCTAAAGCTTTGATGAAAAGCATAGCCTTTGGGTCAAACCCAGATGGCACTCAAAGGACGGCCTACCTGCTCCAACTGCAGTCCATAACTAGGATTGGCTGTGGGAATGTGAGGACTCTATTTCAGGCAAGCAAACTCACGCAGCTGGCAAGTGAATTGAGTAGAAGGGTCCATGCTGAAGGAGTTGGAAAGAGTGGGGCCTACTCGTAGAGAGCCAAAGCATTAACAGAGAACAGTGCGTAACAAGACGGATGCCCTATGCTCCTCTGGGGGTGATATAAGGAGTAATGATAATGATGATTATGTAATATACATGTACGTGGACATCTTTTGACAACACCAACATTACTTGGTAATGGTGGCAATTCATTTTTTACAGGTTGCTCTTGAGGTTGGGAAGATTAAGCCTGAAGGTATTGGTGAGGTTCAGGAGTATGTGGACATCTGTGACTATGCTGTTGGTCTCTCCAGGATGATTGATGGAAAAGTACTGCCTTCAGAACGTAAGAGATCTTTCTTTTTATTTACAGTTCTTTAATTTCAGTGAAGTGAAACCTCTTCATGATCAGTCACTGTCAAGGCCTTTCCTGGTGTCTTATTTCATAGTGTGTGCCGCCCCGTTCAGGAGGTCTATCAGATGGTATTTTGAGTTGTTTTGGCCATGAACAAAATTTCTCACACACAGCTGGGAGCCATGTCAAGCCGAACACGCAGCCTTACCTTTGTTAAAGTGGTACTATGATCAAAATTTTCCATTTCCTTTTCTTTTCATTTTTGGAATCAATAAGCGATGAAAACTTACCATGCCAAGTTTTATTCCAATATTCACGCGGGAGGTCCGATTATTTTAACATTGTTTTTCGGCTTCGGCTGTCCGCCATTGCTCGATTCAAAAATGGCCGAGTGCAATCGAAAGAGTTGGGTCTAGCCGCGTGCAATTGGAGGTGACGTCATATGCGCACTTCAGGCCAAACCAACGGCAACGTGGCTAATTGTGTATGCAATCTGTGAGAAGAATTCAATGAAGAAGACATTTTTTATAACTCTATGAATTCTCAGAACGCTTGAATCTCGAAGCGACGATGCGCATATGACGTCACGATCCCACTCATGCGTAAATCCGCTTTTCAGTATAGTCGCCGGCTCACTTTAACCGTCCAAGTAATGGCGGACGGACGGAAAGGCTAGGCTAGCGAAAGAAAAAACACTCAAACTTTATTCAACCCTAGAAATATGCATGGGTGGGTGGGGAGGGTTTCAGGCAATGTCGGATGGCAAACACAAGTGAACATCAAACTTCTCACGTGACTTGAAACCCCCCATGCACTCGAACCCATACTCCCAGCTGCATGTGAGAAAAACGTTTTCTGCCTCTTTTGTTCCTCAGCCAGCAGAAAACCACACTACCTTAAAATTAAAGGACACCTGAATGCTTGAGTGATATAGTGTTTGTATTTAGAAATAAAACATACTTTGACAATGTATGTACAGAAAAAAAGGGCACCTGAAAGTAAAAGTTAACTAAAGATATAAAACCTTTATTGATATAGGATGGAGAACTTAGATTAACATGAATTACAAAATATGAAGAACTTGAAAAATTTAGGCTACACTTTTCAAGATGTACAAACTGTGAGGTAGCTCAAAAACCAATGAGAATGCTAGTTAAGTGTAAGTTGGTGTTTTTTACTTGAGTTCTTGAAATCGTGTAAAATTTGACTTTCAACATACATGTATATTGATGTTAAACCTACTAAGACCAAAAGCAACAAACTCTTCAGATCTAGCAGAAAGATATCTAGAGATCAAAATAAGTGCAACAATGCTAAAATTTACAGAATTGGCTCTGCAGTAACTAAGAGATTGACTGTAGTGTAGGACACAATTATCTTGAATATCATTCTTATAATTATATCATGTTTGTTTCAGGTCCAGGCCACACTCTCCTTGAACAGTGGAATCCAGTTGGCTTGGTAGGCATCATCACAGCATTTAATTTTCCTGTAGCTGTTTTTGGTTGGAACAGTAGTGTCAGCATGGTGTGTGGAAATGTTAATCTTTGGTAGGTTTGTCGTAAATTGTGTAATGCACAGATTTAATGTTATCATTGTGTATCTTCATCTACATGTATTCTAATTACCCAAGGGGTTCTGGGATTCCCCTCAGCCTGCAATGATGTATGGGATTTGCTAAGAAATTTCTGCATCGAAAAAAAAAAAAATTGATGAGACAGGTAAAATTAATTCCAGACTTCATAGAAGTAAAAAATAAGACGTAAAACATGTAAAAATAATTCCAAGAGTAGATATAACTATTTATACGACACCACAAAAATAAGTGAACAAAATGTTTTAATTCTGTATTGGTAAAAATAATTCATTGAATGTTGACCAGAACGGATCCCCATAAACTGGCAGCCAATGTAAGTTCCTTAGTATTGGTGTGATATGTTCCTGCTGTCTACAGTAGTCAAGGTAACAAGGCGAGCTGCTGAGTTCTGTAAAAGCTGAAGTCTAGATTGGTTTACACTGGGATATTTTTATCAGTGTTGAACTGCAGAAATGTTCCTTCTCACTGCAGTCAATACACTGAATGAGTGAATGAGTGACCACTGATTCAGTTATTTTATTATTTTATTTAAATCCATTTGTTATTTATTTCTTTACTTAGCTATCTATTTGATAATTATGAACATTTTTTTATTTACAATCATGTTCTATATTATTTTATAAACAGGAAAGGTGCTCCATCAACTCCTCTTACAAGTGTTGCTGTCACAAAGTAAGTAAATACTTGTTCCAGTTTAGATTTGTTTTGGTTTAAAATTTCTTCAAGCCATTTCAATCTTTTTACTACTGATTCAATAATTATAAATTCAATTGTTACGTATTAGTACGGTACATGTAGAATAGATGTAGTGTGAAATTAGACCCAAGTGTGCCAAGGTTTACTGACAAGTTAACTGTTTTTGTTAATTGTAGGATTGTTAGTGAAGTTTTAGCTCATAACTCAGTCCCAGGTGCTGTGTGCTCACTGGTCTGTGGAGGGGCAGATATTGGGTAAGGAATACTGCTTTGACTCACTCACCTTTAATGTTGAACAATTAACAAGAAGCTCTGTTCAGGCATTAACCCTTTACCTCCCAAGGCCTTTTGCATTTTTGAAGCGATTTTCTGCATACACACGCTCCATGGGCTTTCGTGACTCCATATTTAACGTTACCATCAATAGTGCTGCTGTTCTAAAAC
>Ga0126337_10002527_pt1 | contig 11697 bp, 6 predicted proteins | sample DipCmetagenome_FD_92527 | JGI IMG/M metagenome (GOLD analysis project Ga0126337, IMG submission 92527) | Coral microbial communities from La Bocana,Puerto Morelos, Mexico - Diploria C A metagenome | ecosystem: Host-associated > Invertebrates > Cnidaria > Coral | place: La Bocana,Puerto Morelos... | reverse complement strand
TGGCATACTTGGTTTTTCACAGAAAGAGACTGGAGCCAAAAGTGTTGCCATGGCAACAACACAGAAGGGGTCTTCCTGTTTCTTTTGTGATGCACATTTTTGGTGCCAAGTTTGAAGGACACTGCTCCAATATTTCTAGAGATACATGTATTCTTGATTTGGTGTTTTACTGTTCAAATGGAACCACCTATGATGTCATCACTTTCCTCATTTGCATAATACAAAACGTAAATTTCTCTCGAATGAAAAAAGATATTCCAAGAAGGAAAACACCATTCTTCTTTACTTTGAAAAGCCTTTCAAATAAACAGCAATTATTTTTTACTTCATAGGCACTTTAAGCTGAATATTATCCTGTTTGGCTGTCTCACTTCAGAGTTAAAAGTTTATATTACGTGCACTCTCATGGAATATTGCTCTCAATCATATTCTACTTGATGTCTCACAGGGAGCACCTGGCGAAGTTGGATTACAAGGACCTGGTGGCGCACAGGGCCCCCCGGCAAGTACTCTTTTTTGTAACAACTCGAGTCTTTGTGATAAATACATGTAACTGTATTGTAGAACATTCGCCAGAATGTTTTGTTTGAAAACTGCAGTAATGTGCAGCAATTAAAGGGTTGGAGGTTAGTTTGGAAATGTATTTGCCCTCCAGTCTCAATGAGAACTAGGCATTTCAACAATAACTTGATTAAATGTCCTTTTAGAGTATTTTGTATTGCCGATGTTTATAATTTCAAGTTAGCCCTGTGCTGCGTGTCTGTCCCATTTTGAAACTACTTAATAAGTGATCACTCCGTGAATTGTACTCCACTTGGCCTAATTACTATATGTTAATTATAATTATAGTTAACTAAATGATTTAGTTCTGTTTATATTTTAGGGTCCGGCTGGAAATCCTGGTTTGGCTGGTGAAGTAGGATTCAAAGGAGAAAGGGTATGAACATTTTGTGATTCAGAGCAGCAAACATTACATTATTATTGGCAGTAGCAGAGAATGCATAACACATTAAATATTGGGAACTGTTAGATAGCCTGTCATTCAATTGCTTATTAAAAGCTGACTTTCGTTGAAGTTCCTGTGTTTAAATGTCAAGTACTCTCTTGTTGCTAAGCAATGATTGGATGAGGTTTTTGTATTATCCAGAATCATTAAGATTGAGGTAGGGGTTAACCCTTGCCGAGACCTTGATTATACTGGATACCATAAAAATCTAGTCTAATAATTGTTTGGTTTGACTCGGTTATACTAACTATACTTTAAATGTTCTACCACATACTAGCCTTTGTTTTAACATTTTTCATGAAAAATTTTGTATCTAGGTAGGAAAATTCTCAAATTTAATTGAGGTTTGTGAGTGAGTTATCAATTACTGTCAAAAGAGTCATAAGGGTTGATAATAACGTGACACATTATGATCTGACATCTTCCAATCAGGAGTAAATCCAAAACCAGCCATGTCTCATGCTCCATGCTGGCTACAGCTGTAGATTTCTAATTTACTTTAAGCCATGATTGGTTAACTCAGTCAGAAATGTCTAGTACATACTTTGTGATTGCCCAGAATAATGATCTTATAATTGGTTTTACAACACTCAATTGAAAGCTGCTCTGAAGAGTTTGACTGTTGTTCTTATAGGGCGCAAGAGGTGCAAAAGGAAACAAGGGTGATCAAGGAGTTCCCGGTGAAAGGGTATGAGCACTATATTATAATTATGGTTCTGTTCCATACATGGCCCAGATGAACTTTTGAAATGCATGACTGGTTAAGCAGAAGTATATTAGCGAGATGTTTTATTGTGTTCAGTATGGCATTCAAATTTTTATAGACTTCTCAAGCACATTTTAAAGCAAATTATAAAACACTGACCTATGCTATCTTGTATGCTCCAGATGCGAGAATGCTGACCTCATTCTTTTTCTGTTTATTAGAAATTTTGAATCTTGTACACTAGTCTTGCATGTTCTGATGTAAAAAGTTCAATCACATTCATTTTTTGCCCCAAAGTGGGGATTGAGTGGATGGAATTGCTTTCCTGTTGGACTCCTGATTGAGTGGTCGGGTTTGAGCCCTGGCTGGGATCACTGGGAAAAACTCAACACACTCAGAGTTCCTAACATGGCTCATATGTGATATGATAAGATATTTTATTTTGTGATCCTTTTAGGGTAGTGTTGGTGAACCAGGAAAACCTGGCAATGATGGACAGCCTGTAAGTATTAGAGTCAATCACTGTTAATACCCACATGTGCAGGGCTAAAAAAAGTGCCATCCAGTCATCTAGATGGGACAAGTAGATTTTTCTTCTGGGCAAGTAAGTTTTCATTCTCGCATGACTGATAGGCAAAGGATCAGGCAAGTTGTCAACTGGAATTCAGTTTTTTGGAGCTATGGCTGAATTCACAGTTTGCATGCCTTATAAATCTTTCAACTTGAACTTAATTTTAGTTCAATGTTTCTTACATTCAGTTACTATTGCTTGCCTCTGCAGCTAGTTCCACAACTAAGCCAGGCAGGAGCAAGAGTTAACATTAAAAAAAAAGAAATAAAATAATTGATTATAATTAACAACAAAATTACAAAACGCATAATTATACAAGTAAACAAAAGAAACAACTACAAGTAATGAAAAGCAGCGGTGTAATAAATGTGCACATATGTAATGGGAGCTGTCAGTTAACAAATCCCAATTAGTAGAGAAATAAATGTGGAGTTTTTCCTTTGAAATTTACTCCAAACAAGCAGGATAGATGGGATAAAAAAGTTGTCTATATCTTGATCACCAGAAAAAGTTAGTTCACAGGAACTTGGAGCTCCTTGACAACATTAAATAAATACCTTATAAATAAATAAATACCTTAATTGACCACTCCTTTAATGAGGGTTTTCAGGGCCAATGGAACAAATGATGAATCAAATGATGTAAATAGAAGAGAAATTTGTTAAGAATACAAACTGATAGGAGGCTGGCCAGCTGCCTATTTACAAAGTGTGAAGGAGGGGGAATTGAATTTGGACCACCAAAGACAAATCCATCCAGTGGCAGGGAGCAGGATTTGAACCCAGGACCTCTGGGTTATAAGTCCAGCTCCCTAACCACTAGGCCGCGCTGCCTCTGGACATTATTGGCACATGTATTGTAAAACCTTATTGGACCTACAAAATTAAATTTCCAATTATTTCATTCAATTTTTTTCTAATGATAACATAGTTTACATGTTTGTACAGACCTTCAATGTCTTAAGTGTGGAGAAATTAATAGGTTTTGTAATACAGGGCTAAAATTTCTTATTTTAGAAAATTAACAAGAGTTATGCACAAGTTCAAGCTTAAATCTGCAAAACTATTTTTAACATCAAGCTGCATTTAAGGCTTTGTGCATCTGATGGCATGACAGACTGATGATGATGATGATGATGATGACATGTACCACAGGACTCTTAACAAGAATTTATGATTTTGTTAACTTTGTTGGGTTTTTAGGGAGAAACTGGATTGACTGGTAATCGTGGAAAGATTGGCAAACCAGGCCCTCAAGGACAAAGAGGGCCAGAAGGATCTCCTGGATCACAGGGTCTCCAGGTACTGCTGCTATGCTTAATATTATTGTCATTCAGTCTTAATCATAACAGTACATTAGAACACCACCAAATGGCCACCCTGCTCATAGAGCCACCTTATTATTGCAGTTATTTTATTCTGGCCTGAACAAGTTTAGTCAGTCATTTTCTTATTGAAATTTAATTGATAAGACCACCATGTTACTATGGCAAGATTTTTGTGAACAGTTAGTGACTAGATTAATGGGGTTCCATTATTGTGTTGGCATGTTACCATTTGGAGTTTTTTGCATATCTTTGTGGGGTGGAATTGTGCACAAATGATGTCTCGAATATTTAATGTCTGGTGTTACTCAGGCAAACAGACCACTTCAAGTGTCATATGTACTTCTTTGCAATACTTTGCCCCCTACCCCTAACTGAATACAAACTAACAGAACACTTTTCTTTTTCTCACCAGGGTGCAAGAGGTCGGGCTGGGCTTTCTGGAGCAGTGGGTCTTACTGGTGCTAAGGGTGATCGTGGTGAACCAGGCATCAGAGGTGCTTCTGGAGAAGCAGGTGAACCAGGACCAGTGGGAGAACAAGGTTCAAAGGGCGAGCCCGGAAGGGATGGAGCAGCAGGAAGAAGTGGCAGCCCTGGAGAGAAGGGATCAATAGTATGTCATTCAGTGAATCTTGAGATGGTGATGCTTTCCATATTAAAATCACAGCTGTAGGACTGAGTTACATAAAACTTCACAAATAATAAAGCTATGTGCTGCAATATGATCTGTGGAAAACACCAATATATATATTATATATATACAATTGCTGTGAAAAGCTATTCTTTTGCTTGTTCATTGTACAAATAGGAATGCGATGTCTTTGATTACTTCTCAGATTCCCAGTGCCTCATTATAGGTGACACGCATGAAGACGTGCATGAAATGGATAGTGTGTGGTAAATCTCATATTGATTTTTATCACTTTATTTTAGGGTCTTCAAGGGTTACCTGGCCCTTCTGGCCAAGCTGGAGCCCCGGGAACTGCTGTAAGTACTGTTATAGGTATAACTCTTTTTCATTTGAGCAATAATCGCAAAAAGAAAGTTACCAAAAAAGCCTCTCAGCATGGTTACATTTTGAGTACAGTTAAGAAGAACTTATCAAGACTTGAGCTCTTAAGCTGACCCCGTAAGAGACAAATGCATTTAAAGTTATCCATATGAATTAAAACAGACATTTCACATACTGGTAACTTCAAAGCACAATAACACAAGCTTAAGCATTCTTACAAGGTTAATGGCATTAACTTTCTCATGAATGCTTGAGAAGTTCATTGCATTGTCACATAGAGACATGAACAAAAAGGAGATGTTTTAAATGGTATTCATGACAAATAGTTACAGAACTGTGGTTTAAGTAGATTTTTAGCTAAATTTGTTTTGCATTTACTGGTATTACTTGAACTTTGAATGGAATTTGTCTTGCTAACCAAGTTTCATTGTAATTTTATGGCCATTTATTTATTTTTTTCCTTTTATTGATGTCTAGGTGTGTATTGATCCTGTAATTCCTTATTTTATGATATCTGATACAGGATCCCACATGATCTTTATACCATTTTTTTCTCTACAGGGTGTGCCTGGAGCTCAAGGAAGAACGGGTAGTCCTGGAGACAGGGTAGGTATCAACACTGTAGGTTTTGAGTTACCTGCTGCTTTGACCATCACACTGAAAACAATCTTCTTATTGTGAGACCAATCAACAACAGGCAGGTTTACACTCGCAAAAGCATAAACTTAATAAGATTGTTTTGAACATCATTTATAAGTCTGGACACACTAGGCGACAAATCGCAGCGACAGGTCTCTGCGATTAGTCGTGCAATGTGTACCGCTTCCGAAACAAGTTGCTGCGACGTGGTTTTTGCTTATTTCGCCGCAGTGATCTATCGCACAAAATTAAACCAGTTAAATTTTGTGCAACAGATCCATGTGACACAATTCTTTTGCAGCGACAAAGATTTTTGCAATTATTCACCATGTCACACGAGGCGACTTGTCGCACTGACTTGTCCCCGCGACATGTTGCCTCGTGTCCTGACCTTAAAACTTACATTTCTTTCAATGCAGGGACGGCCAGGACCTCCTGGATTACAGGGATCAAAAGGTGAAAAAGGCTCCCAGGTAAATAATGAACATGAACCAGTAGAGATATATAAAGCTGGATGTTACATCGTGGCTTGGATAGGAATTTTATTTGCGAGTGGCAAATTTATGCATAGATTGTTCATTATACATTTGCAAACTGGATTGTGATGAAAAAGACCATAAAGTCTCTAATTGGCTCTCTGAGTGGTCTACATTTTTCAATGTGCTATCTTTATGAAATAATTATTTATTAAGACCCCCTTATGTCCTGACTGGTACATGGGATTGAATGATAGAAAACCTTGAAAGCAGTGTACAATGTACCTATACACGAAAGAAGTATGTAATTGAAGTGTTAGATTTCAAGTGAATTTTAAATACACTAAGAATAGACGGAATGTGCTGATGTTGCAGCTTTTACTTTCGCTATGTGATAAATAAAGATAGTCTTAATTTGTAAGTTTTTTTTTTCCACCAGAACCCATGGTTGTGAATTTATTTTAAATTTTGCGAGTATCTACTGACAATTGAAGTGAATTCTTTGGCTGTTTCATCAAAGCAAGTTCAGAGATTTGAAGGAAAATTAAATATTTGAAGGAAAATTAAATATTTGCTGAGGTAAACAAAAGCTTCCCCAAACACGCAGTTCTAAAATTAGCCGTAGATAGCGAAAGTCTCAGACTCTGTGACTTGCGTGACTAGTTTACACAGGTAAATTCAATTTTGACCATTAAGAAAGAAAGCTGTTTATTAAAAGCTTTTTAAGTAGTGTGATGCTCATAACTTTTTCGTATCATTCATGGGCATAGCGCCATCCTATGTTTCATGAAGGCTAAGAGGGATGGTGCAATAATACAGTTTGTTTTGATCAAGTGATGTGGTGTCTATAATACTCAGTGAATCATCAAGGACTGCTGTGAAATGTGCACTGCATTGCGAAATTAGTGCTAAAATTACAAGTGTGGTTATAAGATCTAAAAGATCTTGTTATGTTTCAGGGAACACCTGGTGCACCTGGACCAACAGGACCTACTGGTCGTGCTGGAAAACGGGTAAAAACATCACATGTTACTGACAAAATGTACCGCATAAATGAGCTGTATTGATTCTTTAATTCAGATTCCAACTGCCGTAAGGTGTTTGATACTAGAGATGAGATATTTAATAAAAATAAGAAGAAGAAGAGGAAAAATGACAAAATAGCTCAGAAAGTTTTAAAGAGATAATGTTTTCATTAGTATTGAGCAAGGTACCTGGTACAAGCGTAAAAGTGCTTTTCTAAACATTTTTTTAGATGGTTTGTCTCAAATGGATTGCGGAATATCATTCCAAAAGAAACTTCCAATAATACTGGAGCAAAATCTCCTAAGATTAGTTCGAAATGAAGGTATATAGGAAGACTCCCATCAAACATTTTTGGTGCCAAATTGGATAATCTATTTCTTGATTGTTGTTCAATTCTTGTTAATCATTTTCAGGGTCTGACCGGAGCAGAAGGGCCGCCAGGACCCAGTGGCCCATCAGGAGATCAGGTGAGTAGTTAGGTTATGGATCTACTGCTTCAGTAGGGGTGCAGATGAGAAGTTAGTATAAGGACCTATTGTTTCAATAGGGATACAAATGAGTAGTTAATATGTAAACCTACTGTTTCAATAGGGCCACAGATGAGTAGTTAATATGTGGACCTACTGTTTCAACAGGGTCATGGGAGAGTAGCTAGTATAGGGAACTACTGTTTCATTTGGGCCACAGATGAGTAGTTAAACTCATCACAAATAGATGAGCTTGGGAACTGGTGCCTTAAAGGTTAGCGGGGTGCGAAAGCCATAAGCCGCTAGGAGGTATCCATGGCAACCCTGGAAAGCAGGAACCACCCACTGTGCGTCCGCCAACCCGCACCGTCACACTGAAAGAAATTCAGTGGAAACTACTTACCTGAACAATACTTACCTTGACCAAGAACAAAAAGGGGAGGGAGGAGTTAGTTCAAGAATCTGCAATGATTTGCGACAATTCGGGACAATATCCCCACTTGCCTTAAAGATCTCAATGTCTTCATCTTCTCTAATTATCTGAAATTTTATTTTCTATCTGTAAACATTACGAACAACTTGTATTGATCTTCTCCATTTTCTTACACTATGTACACATCTCTTCCCTTAAGAATACTGTATTGTCTTGATATCCATGGAAACCTCGCAATAACTGGAGGCTGACTAGAAATCATTCAGGATACTTCAGTCTCCAGAATCAAGTGTCCATTATTTTTCTGTTTTTCTATTTTTATATATTTTCTAGTAAAACTGTAATTAAATGAGTAGATAAAGTTGTTTTCGTTTAATTGTTAGGGTCCTCCTGGTCTCCGTGGCCCACCTGGTGCAGATGGTCAGCCCGGCAGAAAGGTAACTTCTGTGTTTTGCAATACTTCCCCTTTTTCCATGTATTTCAACCTCTCAGGGGAATCGAAAAATAACTGGAAATAGTAGGAATTTGAAGTAGCCTATTAATAGTAAATGACTGTAGAGCATGTTGGTTTTGAGTAAAAAATAACAGGGAATTCATAATAACAGAGTTACCCGGCTCTGACTGTTGTGCCGTGATGTTAAGGCAGAATGATTGCTACTCTATGAACTTCCTACTAAACAGTTGCAACTGTTAAGAACTGTACCAAATTTGGCACCACACAGCTAATGGGAGTGGTTGTTTACGTCAAATAAGTTCTAGTAATAAACATACTCTGCTTTTCGAGCAACTCAGTCTTTATAGTTAGGAATTGAATCAACTTACATGTAAGTAGTGAGGATTTGAATAAAATTTATTTATTAGTACTGGATTCCCAACAAGACAGGGTTTACACAGAGTTTGTAATTCTTGAGCAAGTACTGTATGAAAATTGAAAAAGTATGGAAAAGATGTGGAATTATATTTCCAAGTTGCCAGTAGCATTACTGTTCAACTGCTGCATGAAATCTTTGTCAGCTACATGTAGTTGCATTTCATTAATTTTTGCTCTCTAGGCCAAATTGTTTAAACCCCTGCAGAATCCCACGAATTCTCTCCACTCAACACATGTTTGTCATAACTACGTCAGGATTATTGTGGACTCCCTTATGGGGATTGCTTTCAGGAAAAATGAAATTATAATGGTTTGGAAGAAATATTTTAGTGTGACAATAATTATTATGGTGAATTTATAAAACAAGTGTTAACTTGTTTATCTTGTAGGGTTCAGTAGGAGCTCCTGGAAGCAATGGCGTGAATGGAGCCAAGGGAGATAAGGTGAAATAGTTAATGTGACTTTCAATGGCTGGCTTATATTTCAATTTATTATAATGTTTGCTCATACAATACATTATTTCATATTTCTTTCATTGTTTTGCTTCATTTAATACATATTGTTACCAATCAATCTATAAATATTACTTAATATTAACAACAACAAGAACACAAAAACAAAAATTACTTTAAATAGAAAGTAAAATGTGTGCAGTGGCGAAAGTAGTCAGAACTTCCGTGTTGGTCACTGCCATGTTGGGTTAACTGCCATAGACATAAAGCTTTTATAACTACATGAGACAAAACATCGCTAAGTGTATTATATAAATCAACAACAGTAGATTCACTTATCTTATTTTTTCTTGGCTTGCTTAGGGATCTGCTGGTGACCGTGGCCAGCCTGGTCGACAGGGTCTAAAGGTAAGTACCAGTACTTGATATTAAATTAATTCTAAAATTGCAGCCAACTTGGGCAGTTGATCAATTTACTCATTGGAGATTCAGCTGAAACCCACCATCTGAAACCTGATTACAGTAAAAACCTGTGTTTGTGAATATATAATAACCTAGTATAATTTTTTGAAGTCTGGCAAAAAAATTAATAGCTTCTTATTTTGGGGTAGTTAAAATTGGCAATTTAGGTTAAGTAGGTTCTCAGGCTCCAGGCTCCAGGAAGGCTCCAGGAAGGAGATAAATAAATATTTGTTCATTTCCAGAGAAATTACTTAACTTGGGTTGGTCCTTAAATAATTATTAATAATGTTCAGTATTAATACATGTATGTAACTGATTTCAGATTGTATATCATATGATGTAGTGTTGCCTTCATAACATATTATTGATATAAGAATCTCCTTCACTCGCTTGGCTATTGGCAAGATAGGTGGGCTCAACTGTAAGTTATACTGTAACTGATGATGTTTCTGTTCAAATTTCATAATCACTTAAGACATAGCGTTTCTTGTTTAGGGACCTACTGGTCAGCCAGGAGTAGCTGGACGAGATGGCAAGACTGGAGCACCGGTATGTACAGCTAATTTACTGCAGCCAGTTTGATTTAATGATATTGTGGTTTTACCTTTTTATGTAAGCTTTAACGCCCAAGTTGCTAGTGGAGGGAAGTTGCCTATGAAGCCTGAGGGCTGCAACTGCAGTCACATCCCCAAGGCGCTAGAACACCCGACTAGCCTGCCCAACCTGCAACCACGAGCCTCCCAAGAACCACTACACTATAATAGAATCCATAATGCCACACTAACTGAGAAACGAACACACTGCAACCACGTGGGACGACAACGCACGTACTAACCAAGAGTACCGCTGGACAATCTCAGCCCAAGGGTCCTAATGACCACATGACTGCAACAAACACTACGGGATGCACCAAGCACTAAACAAATCTGGAAATCTGGAAGAATGATAAAGGAATGCTTTGGTACCATAGATTTTGTAGGGAAGTGATCTCAGAGCTTTTTCATGTTTTTCCCAATAACTTTCATGATTCTATTCACTCACTTATTGATTATATCAAGATAAAAAGTTTCCCTGGTTCTCTTTTGATAGTGTTGACTGAGGTGAATGCTCAGTCTACTTAGTGACTATCCTACAATCCGTAGACCACACCAGGTGATATGAAAATAATTTTGTGGTGGGGATCTAAACTAGTCGGTCATTATATTTGTATTGTCATGTTATTGTTAAAAGTACCTTATCAAATAACGTTGTGAAAGGTACTTGTGTCCAAATATAATTTTGAGTCACTCCGGATGCAGCACATCTTCAAGTGCAGCTTACCTGCCTGTGTTTACATTAGATTGTTACTCAGTAGTTTGTTTTAATGTTTATTTTAGGGTGACCCAGGAGCTGACGGCAAACCAGGAGCTGCAGGACCTCAGGTATGTTTGGTCAGCAGCTCATTTTGGAAGATAAATAAGCAATAGCCTCCACTTGGTGCAGAAATATTGGCTCAGATATTTGTGTGAGGATATTATCTGTTCTGGGAAGCAAACAATTTCCAAGAACGTAGCTTGAGGAAACTGTGAGCGTTGAGAAACATATAATGTCCAAGGACATATCCAAGCATATTTTTGCGCCAATGGTAGCTACTGTGTTAATTATCCTTCAAGTAAGGGGAAAACTTATTTGTATTTCCCAAAAGTGATAGTTGCAAGCTTAAATGGGAACATTTGCGTATGAGAGATTAACAGAAGGAAGTTTGAGTGACTTACAATTCAGTTGAGGTTTCACAGTCACTGAACCAGAGTTGTTAGTTAACACAAGTGGCAGCAATTAAGGAGAGCTCCAACTGTACTGAGGTACTGTATAGCAGGGTATTCAATAGAACTACTTTAGTGATTGGGCAGAAGGACATTTGATTGGTTAGAGGTACAATAGCTCTTTATTTTCTGTACTGTCAGGGAGCACCTGGAAACCCTGGACCAAGTGGCTTAACAGGAGCAAAAGGAGCGATGGTTAGTAAGATAGAGAGAAGTTTAAAATTTCCCAGAGATATTGCATGATTACTATAAGGTGGCTTTTTCTCTACTCGTGTGCTGGACTTGACAAGACAAAGAAAGACAAAGAACCTTTATTGATTTATACCACTCAGGGTAGCCCCTTCAGATGCAAAAAGCTGTCTGTTATCAATGGGAGCCCTGAGCGCAACAATGTACTAAAACTATAGCATACATATGCATTACGCTAACATTAATAATAATATAGATAGA
>Ga0126337_10002524_pt1 | contig 11703 bp, 5 predicted proteins | sample DipCmetagenome_FD_92527 | JGI IMG/M metagenome (GOLD analysis project Ga0126337, IMG submission 92527) | Coral microbial communities from La Bocana,Puerto Morelos, Mexico - Diploria C A metagenome | ecosystem: Host-associated > Invertebrates > Cnidaria > Coral | place: La Bocana,Puerto Morelos... | reverse complement strand
AGGGTACAAATAGAACTTTGTCTCAAATGACATCATTGGCAGACCATTTGGCAAGTTACCCAAATTCTTGATTTCAGTATCAGTTAACCAGCTGAAGCAGTTTGTATTCCACTAACATTGTGAAATTACAGATTGATATCGCCGAAACCATGGGTGTTCAAAATCAAAGTATCCCTTCTTTTGCTTCTATTATTTCTGTTCTCTCCATTGTGTTTTACTGCGCCGGATTTTTAAGAGTTGAGCTGGAGCTACACGAGCAAAAGGAAAGAATAAACGCTCTTGAAAGCGTTGCGGAGGCCAAGTCGCCGTCAAGCAACGCAGACATGACGATAATCAAGAATCATCCTGGTAAGTTCTTCTGATAAAAGCTGGACGTTACAATTTGTTACAATAATGCGATACAATTAGTAGAAACAAAACTTGGTTCGATTAGATATACTGTAGAAATAGCGAAAAGTTAAAAAAATAACAAATGAATGTGTTGCTGCTTGTTCCGTTTGTGATGTGCAGACGCAAAGAAAACTGAAGGTCAGCCGGTCAAGTTTTCTTCAATCCACTGCAGACCGATTCACATAAAAAGTAACAATCTGGAGACTAACAATATATGAAAAGGCCCTTATCATTTTCAGTTTGATCAAAATTAGCACCACCGATAGATTTGATTTTTAGGCCTGAGTCCTGGCATTACAGGAAATGTTCAAGGGATATGTTGTCTTCTCGTGAACAAATACTCCTTTTAGTCTCGATTGATGGAGAAGTCGAGCCATTTCCGTTACATTCTTCACACACTTAATGCTCCTTATCTTTACAACTAAATCATGAGTTGAGCTACGCAGTTAGGACGTTATAAAAATCATGCTGCAAACAGAAGTCCCTCTTCTTAAATATGCAATTTTTTTTTCTTCCTAGAAATTGAAGCTTCGAATCTCCACAGACGCAGCCGTCACGTAGACTCAACTGAGAACTCGACAGAAGCTAAACACACGGCAGAAACGATGCTCAAAATCAACAAACTTTTATCAGAGGGGAGAGTGCATCTTTGTCAGTCAAAAGGTGTCACGTGCTCGTCTGGTCCTCCAGGCCCTCCCGGTCCACCTGGACACAAAGGAGCACGGGGACGTAGAGGACAGAAAGGAAGGACTGGAAACAAGGGAGATCCAGGCCTTATGGGATCACCAGGAAAGAGCGGAAAGCAAGGCATTATGGGACCTGTAGGACTACAGGGAGAGACTGGAAACAAAGGCAAGAAAGGAGACATAGGACCCACAGGCATGCCGGGAACTAAAGGCGAACCCGGTGAATCCATATCATCTCCTGCTGTTGTTGTTTCGCCTTTGACGTTGACAGTGAACGAAGGTGGAACAGCCACGTTTCAATGTTCACCCAGCGGTAATCCTGAGCCTGCAGTAACGTGGAATAAACTGAACAGTCAGTCACAAATCCCTCAGTCAGCGGTTTCATATGGAAAGCTGGAGTTAAAGAAAGTGACCGGAAGTGACTCAGGAGTGTATCAGTGTTCAGCAACAAACATCCTGGGGAATTCACGGGAAGTGGTGCGATTAGCAGTTAATGGTGAGTTTCTAGTTATTAAGAATTCTTAAAAAGAAACTTTCCACTAGGTAGGTTTTTGCAGAAAACGTTTGTTATTTGAGAAGAACGAAAAGCTGCTTTTTAGTTTAAAGAAGAGGTCTAGAGGCCTTGATGATTAGTATCTGTGCGAAGAAAATGGTGAAAATGGTGAATGCTTTTTTCTACATGAAACATAAAACCTTAGTTGTAATGATTATTTTTCGATTGCGTTGAGTTGAAACGTAAATAGTTAAGCTGAAAAATTTCATGGACAGCGCTTTCAAAGGAACAACATATCGTTTGAAGGGTTTTATTGATACGAAGATAAATTGTTCTCTGTGCGACGATTTTTTTGGGAAAATTTCCAAGCCCCCCACAAACAAAGATTTGGCTTTTGTGACAGTTCCCTTTTCGTTGCTACGATGACATTAATTCGACATTACTGCGACACCTTTCACCAGCTCAGAAGCGAAAAACAAACTTGCGGTCATACGATCTTAAAATATCAGGAAAAAAGACAAGTAACTAAAGAGTGAAGGCCTCTGAAATCTTGTCACGCATAAAATTTTGCGACAAGTTAAGGGTTTGTGTGAAGCAGTCTCAGTGCTTACCACATGAAGCCTTTCATGCTGCGACAAAACCTACATTGAATCCGGAGAGAAAAACAACAGGAGCTACCTTGGCTAAAATGAAATTACCAGTAGCCGATAACAATTTGCGTTACAATTTGCGAAGGAAAAAAAATCGCGTAAAAACATAAAGCACTCGCTCTTTTTTAATTGCATTTAAATTAAGACAAATGTAGCGTTGATTTTTCCTTGGAAACAGCTACAATTTTCAGTTCTTCTAAACGTTTAGTAAACATTTACGCTAATTAGGCATTTCCGACCTGTTAAAGCCACGTTTTTGGTGTGGTGAGCTAACAAGTTACCTTAAATTTCCACAAAAAGCGTTTCAAGTTGAATGCAACTTAGTTTATTTCGACAAACGCTATACTCAGAGAAATGAGGTTGTATTTTAAGGGTCAGCATATTTGTGGTGGTGCTGGATTGTTAGCTATCGTTATAATTTTGGGCCTTTTCTCTGCCAACAGATAAAATTCTGCTAACTGTTAAAAGTCGAGGTTTTGTTTATTTCTCAGTCAGACAAATTAATGGGGTATGTGTTACGGGATTTGGAGCTTGGAACCTAACCAGGCAAGGTGGAAGGAAAAAGAAAGCCTTAATCCTCGCAGCTATCGTTTAGTGACTTGACTACACTTTAAGGCCAGCAAAAAACAGAGATGCGCATTATGCTGCCAAAACATGTGTGCATGGGTGCTCTCTGCTAAGGCAGTTTCGTCTCTAGGGGAATCGAACCTATGGATGAAGAGAAGTAGGGCGCCCTTCTAGAAAGACAATAGGTTGGATAATACGATGGTACTATGCTGGACAGATCAGGTCCTATCGCCAAGGGTAGCCATAGACCTTTATGCAAGTAAATATAAAAATCATATATTTGAGCAAAATGAGGAGAAAGATGTCAAGACATGAATAACCATCACAGTTATGAGTACAACCTAGACAACTGAAAAAAAAATCAGGCTTAAACGGGATTCGAATTTTTAATGTCGGTAAACATTAGGATGCTGAGACTGCGCAGTGCGGACTGAAAATCATCTTTAACATATTTTGCCCGGTCTTTGTTTGTTCGTGAGCCTTAGTAGAGTTGTTGTTAACCCCTCTGTCTATAGCAAATAAAGTGTCCATACATTTGTTACTGATAACTGGCACTTGTCAAACATGACGACATATCATGCTTAAATGACGTCACCATTCTGGATACGTCAACTCATAACTCGGTATTAACTATTATAATACCAGAACACCTTTGAAATTTTTGTTCTTCGACTATTTTAATTCGAGAAGGAATATAAAGCTTCGGTAACAAAATAAACATGACAATGCTTAGTCCACATTAAATCCACTGTATGTTTTATATACCTCAAAAATTGATTTAAATGAACACATGGAACTGAGTCTTTAAAATCCAAAATCTCACAGAAACAGAAATTCAAACTTTAAAAAATTCTAAGTCCAGGTGACAATACCCTTTGCTGAAAACATGGTTACATTGCCATATAAACGCCAAGTTACGAGACCAAACAATTGACACATTAAATACCATAAGAATCTTTATTTAAGTGTCAAGGTATTAAGGCGGAGCGGAGAAATTGGGTGCAATGGAACGGTCACAAGAATCCAAATTAGTGCGGGCGGTTTATACTCCCCATTGTCCCGTCCCTCCTCACCTCAAGGTTTGACACAAATATGGAGGGTTAAGACTGGTACAAAGAACTTGTAAGGAGCTTCAAGTAATCTTCGTTACAACATTGTCTGACGATCGCATGTTTTTTTTTTTGTACTTCCCTCTACTCTTCGACATCTATACAATTTAAAAAGCTCATAGAATCTAAAGCTACACTTGGTTGCTTATTCCCTTATGTCAAGAAAGTCACACAGATGATTTTTTATCAACCTCGTTCCCAGGGCTTTTCCCTTGACCTTCGAGGGAAAAGCTCTGAGAACGAGGTTGGATTTTATTACAAAAAATAATTACGTGTTTTCTGAGGTTTATTGTGAGACGGGTTATTGTCTTTCCACCATTCTGTGTTCTCCATGACAAAAGAAATGTATCATATAGCGTGCCATTTCCCGCCGTTTTATTTCGACGTAAGTATCCAACAACATTGATATCCTTGGCTTGCACTGTCACGCAATAAAGAAATACTGAATTAGAAAACCAGCTGGTAAATAAAGTCAGGAAATTGTGATGTTATGGAAGATTAATAAAGAAGTCACTTCTCCAAGTCTGAAGTCTGTGCATTTTTCTTAAATTCATATATTCGTCGAAATATTTTGCACAAATTTATAGAGCCCAGTATATATGGAGCAGCCATATTGGTGTACTTGGTACACAAACTTGGCGGCCGCAAAATAGTGTAATCATCTGTAACTTTCTTTGGCTATCTAAGTGATGATTATCTGTACTGAAGAAATACATAAGCACTTTTCCTAATACTTTAACTTCTAAAATGGCTAAATATCACTAGACAAGAATATGTTTTTTTGACAAACGTGTTCGTATCTTTATATCACCGCCACCGCTATAACTCTGAAATTCAAAATGCGCTGATTTCCAGACGAAGCAGGCTACTCAGCTGAAAGGCTGTACACAGATGTCAATTTACCCGCTCTCATGTCTAATGAGGATAAAAACATTGGCGGCTCTTTAATTTTGGATTTAAGAAAATGATGACGTCACGTGCAAGCCAAGAATACCACAAGTCCAGACATAAGTAAAAGTGGCGTATTTCAATTAGTTACAAGTAAAACGTTTTGCATTATCCAAATCTTTCCAGGCGGAAAAGCTCAATCATCTCTGCTGACGGTTATCTGACCGTTACACTGATATCAGTTAAAAAGCCTGCCAATTCTCAGCTGATAGGCAACCCCATGCGGACCCTCATTTCAGTAGCTTCCACTGGCTGGTCACGCAATCTTTCAATTTTCCGTAGAAAGCTATCATTTCAGCTGTTTCCCCTAAAAGGTAACAAAGAATAAAATCAAGAAATCTAAATCAGAACAGGCTTAATGATATTTATTTGGTTGCAGTTCATCCTCAAGTTTATCTTCAACCGGGACCTAAGTTTGTCGCGGTAGGAAGTAACATCTCTCTACCAACCTGTCACGTGACCGGATATCCTGCACCAGTAGTAACCTGGAGAAAGTCGTCTGGTCAGTTACCCCAGGGGAGGGCGCACTATAACAACAGTGTCTTACACATTTCCGATGTTCGTAAAAGTGACTCGGAGACATACTTCTGTTCAGCGGTCAACCTTTTAGGCAATGTTGAAAGGAAAACTCTGCTAGTTGTGATTTCTCTCCCTGTGTTTACCGTTAAGCCACCTGAAAAAGTTTCTGTTGGTATTGGCGACACTTGCACATTAAAATGCAGCGCCACCGGTGATCCACGGCCAGTCATCATCTGGAAAAGACAAGGAGCAGCGCTGCCCGTGGGGAGGAGTGACAGAAAAGAGGAGGCGCTTATCTTAAAAGATTTGAGAAAAGAGGATGCTGGGGTCTATATCTGTGTGGCAACAAGTGCAGGAGTGTCTAATATCGAGGCAATAAGTGATGTTTGTGTGGGACCGATAGCAAGTGGCACCGGTAAGTTGTGAACGTTAAAAATAACTTTTATCGCTTAAAGAGCTGAAAAGAGAAGCGTCCGAAACTGAAAAACGACAGAACAGCTGCTGTTAGATGGCAATATGTGTCAGGTCATGAAGGGGAATAATGGCCTGTCAGTCTAAAGTGTGACCAAATGCACTGAAAAACACACAACGTTTTTACACTGTGACTAAAAAGTATTCAAAAGTTTCCGTACGCTTGCAACCATAAGTTCTCACGACTAAATTCTTCGTCGACGAAAACTCGTGGCAAGGCTTTCGGTTTGAAGTAAACCCAAGCAAACATGTGAAAGGGCTCTTAGAAGTTTTTCCAACGACGAAATGTACGTAAAACTGCCGACGCCAAGCGGCTAGTCGCGAGCGCAGATTCACCAAATAAACACTCCAGTATCATGCATTGCTACTTTTATTATATGCAGTACGGGGTCGCATAATTAATACTGCAAATGAATATATGAAAGATCATATATTTGATCTGCGGAGAAAGATATGATTGATGATTGATCATCACAGTTACACACGCAACTTAAGCAGTTGTGAAATTAAAGCCTGGAAAAAAAAAATTCAGGCCTGAACGGGATTCGAACCCATGACCTCTGCGATACCGGTTCAGTGCTCTACCGTCTGAGCTATCAAGCTGCCTGCGATGATCAATCATAAATCATATCTTTCACTTGGCAGTGAGAAGCTATTTCTTTCTTTAATTTCTACCAGAAGTATCACTTCAGTTATTTTTTTTCTTAAATTGTCAAGAGTGCCTCGGTTTATTTTGAAGTTTTGTTATAGTTACAACCGTCACTTCGGAAGATGTATGTTGTAACATCCGAAACGTCAAGTTAATGCATTAATTTGTTTAGACCATGAGTTGTCTATTGATAAAGTGTGTAAGCGCTGTCTTTTCTCTTCCTTATGATACCAGTTGAAATATTTAAATTGTAGTGGAAAGTTTTTTCAGAATTAAATTACCTAAAAACCGGATTAATAAACACGCCATTTTCTTTCTCAGATTGTTCTGGTCTGCTACAATCCACTTTCATTTTCTATGTTGGTTTTTATTTTCTCGAAAGCCGGACGTCTGAAATCAAGCGAGTAGTGCTAAAATGATGTGCGTCAGTGACGTACGGCAGGTGCTGTGTTCTGATATGCCGAGGAAAAACGCGTTTAATTGACATTCAGTTCCGTGAAATTGTTTTTGTAGTGCATGAGTAAGCTGGCAAGGACAGTTGAACTTTATTTGAAAGTATACTTCGGCTCTTTTCAGTGTTTGCCACAACTACACAAGGGGCTACCTAACCTGAAATTAGACCCGTTCACATCTACTTAGGTCTGTTTATTCTATTAGTATCGGGTATTTTTCTCGAATCCCGGCTAGAAAATTTAATAATTTTTATACGAGCGCGCGTTGTATATGAGATGGTAGATAGCCAACGAGGTGTATAGCGCCGAACTGGCTATATTTATCTTATATCCAACAAGGGCGAGTGGAATAATTGTTTCCGGATTTAAAACGTTCGAAAATTTAGAAACTAAACTAAAATAAAAAGGCCCCTAAAAATTACGAGTACGCCTACAAGATTTGTCACGGAGCATGGTATAATGGCTCATATACCAAGGCTAATCCTCTTGAATTGCATTATCCAACAACCCAGTTTTCATTACGTGCATATACCGTTTGCCATGTTTGGACAGCGTGTCTTCCATGCAGTCTAGAGAGAAGATCTCTGAAATATGCTTTAGTTATCTCTTACTGTAATTTCTTTGCTTTTTTTCACCCAAAGGGTTATTGGATATTACGCATATAGGTTAGCTCTTATCAAAAACTTCGACCAATATTACTTTATATCATCATCTGCCAAGATAACTGACTAGAAATTTTATTTGGAGTTAGGTTGCACTAAAACATTGAAATTAAAACATAGGTTTATCTCTCTTTATCAGATTGTTCTGATCTGCTAAAATCAGGCCATACTCAAAGTGGATTGTACTCTGTCAACCCAGATGGTAGAGGACACTTTGCTGTCTACTGTGACATGCGCACTGACGGTGGAGGCTGGACCGTCTTTCAGAGAAGACAAGATGGCTCGGTAGATTTCTATCGGGGATGGAACGACTACAAAGCAGGCTTTGGTCAGCTGACTGCTGAGTTCTGGTTAGGAAACGACAAGATCCACCGACTGACGGCCTCTAGACCGAGCTCTCTTCGAGTGGAGCTGGAGGACTGGAAGGGAGTTAAAGTGTACGCCAAATATGGCAAGTTCACCATTGGCGATGAGCAGGCGCGGTATCGACTTGAAGTGGGTTCATATTCAGGTACAGCGGGAGATTCGTTAGCAAAGCATAATAACATGGCTTTTACCACAAAAGACAGAGATAATGACAAAGCGACTAACAACTGTGCCGTAAGCTTTACAGGCGCCTGGTGGTACAAAAGTTGCTACTACTCCAATCTAAACGGACAATACCTGGGAAACAAATATGATAGCCGAGGAGTCAGGTGGATCCACTTCAGAGGTCGTCTTTCGCTGAAATTCACTGAAATAAAACTGAGGCCGTCACAGTAGAAAGAACACCAGTAACAGGTTTAATCCTGGTAGTGACGTAAATACCAACATCTGATCTTCACTCATCACTGCTTATAATAATTGATCAATCACAAACAATCATTAGTAGCTATTTCATAAAGTTAAGTGAGGTGAATCTGTCTTTGTCGAGAAAAAAGGTTTCCTTTGCAATCATTTATATTAATCCAGGAACTTTAATTTTCACCGCAGTTGCTATAGCAAACAATTTTCTAGTATTAGCCATAGTAGCTTATCTCAGCTCTCAGTAGCTCTCAGTAATTAGTGCTTTTAACAATTGAAATGAACGGAGTTTTGTAATTTTACATTTAAAAAAATGGGCTACAAACAACGAGTTTGTGAAAATGACCCAAAATTGAAAACTTGTCTTCGGAAAGAAGACGGTTTTCCTGGTATATTATTTCTTATCTATTTAACATAAGTTATTCTAGCTTTGTATTGTGACCTAGATGGAAAAGGAAAATCAAATGCACGGAAATTATGGTAAATACTTAACGCCACACAAATTGAGCTTGGGTATGGCAACTAATCCAGGGCCTCCCCGTAAAATATGTGCACTTGTGGTCGTCTTCGTATTCCGCAGATCTTAAATTTTCTAGTGTCTTTCCTCTTGCCGCGATTGAAAAAATCTTTACTCCTCAGGTTGAACTGCTAATGCCTGCCCTCAAACCAAGATTATTTATTAGGAGGAGCCTTAAGGAGCATAAAGCTAATAGGATACACTGATACCATTAATACCCTTAATAAAAAGCCTGCCCTGCCCCTTGTCATTAGGCATGTGGCCAAACCCTACCGTCCAACATGTATATCTGGTTCATATAAACGTCAGACTTTTACTCCAGGATTTTCATGGACAATTCAGCAATTATTACAGAAGGAATTCCTTCAGAATGACAAATGAAAATTGTCTTCCACTGTTAGAGTAATCGAAATCAACTTTTTGAGACCAAAAGTGTTTTCTTAACTAAGTTTTAATATAAATAAATGATTATTCCTATATCCGTGTTAACCTTGCTAGTTTATCCCGGCTGTAGTGTCAGGGCATTCAAACACTGCTGGTAAAACTAAAAGGAATTTAAATGCGAAAACCTTTCTTTTTTTTCCATTTCAAGAGCTTTTCAAAGGTATGACAATTTTTCTAGGACTTTTCAAGGCGGGTGCTAACCATGGCTATGTAATTTTCATACTCTGTGTATGCTTCCGGCTAAGACGTTTTAGTGATACTTGCCACGGTCGAATGATTACAGCACCTGGCAATCGCTTGATTCTAACTCACAATCCTAGTGTTAAGTTCTTTGACGTATCAGTTCTCTTGTCGAGAAAGATCCTATCGCCAGGGCGATGCACAACCTCTTTTACGTAAACTAAGAACAGAAAACATATGGTGCTAAAATGAACTTCCTTCTACGATCTTTCACGCACCAGGATCTCTCTCCCTATATGTAAAACAGCTTATTTCAGCTCGTTTGTAGCCGAAGCAAGCTTAGTATGAATGCCCTTAATAATTTTTTTAATGATTTTTTTTTTTATTTCGCCCTATTGGCGTTTTATAATGTTGACGTACTCGTCCAAGTAACTAATTGGGTTCTGAACAATTTCTGGTGAATTCGACCGTTCCCTAAAATCCCAGCAGTGTAGTAATAACATGCGAGTAACAAGTTAACTTCATTTCTTGCTCGAAAAGAACAATTCACGCAGAAGACTATACAAATGTTAAAACTTTATCATAGTAACAAACGTTCTCCGATAAACAAAGGCGATGGATTTTTAAGATCTGTCTGCTCAGAAGGGAAGTCCGCGCCCTGTCACTACACTGGGTCCCAGCGTGATTTTTTGACGGGCGTTTTGGGTGGTTTGTGCGCTTTAGGTCTGTCAGGAGGTTTGGCAGTGCTGTGATGACTTCTGGCGTCCCACGTGTTGGACGTGGAGGAGGATGCGGCGCAGAAGTAAGACTTGTACTGCGCCTGATGAACAAGAGCAATTAAAATGTGACTGAGGCGTGACGGAAGCTGCCATTAACGTGACTTAGCTGAACTTTGGTCATTAACGTGACGGTATGTTTCGCTATACTTTTATCAAGGATATCTCATACTTCATTGTTTGCTAGGTTAGAAGGGCAAGAAATAAATACAAAAGGAAAAACGACGGAAAAAATACACCTTTGACAAATTATGAGCGACAAGCTGTTAAAATATAAATTTGGTTTGATATTTCAAGATGTGTCGTCCGTGATATAGGCGTGACCTTGTCTAGTAGCGACATTAAATGACATCACGTAACGTTTCCCAGTGCACTAACAAGGAGGGATAAAGACCTGGAGGGCGGCTTTGAGAGCTGATGTTCGATCACTTCTTGCTGAAGAACCGAACACCCTCCCTGATACTGAGGAAGATGATGGACGAGATGAAGACTTGGACGAAGACGAAGACGACGATTGCGGATAAGTCGAATCTGGATGGGACTGCAGTGCTCCTCTGTTATCACCAACGCGGTTGTCCTGTAAAAAAAATCCTCAAACTTTATTGCTTTCTATGGCGCGGCGCTTGTTTCAAAATTATCATCATCCCATCTCGAGGAAATATTAGCAGAGAAGCCAAAGTGCTGAAAAAACTCCAAATAACTCCTGGTGATAATTAGTCTCCTCCGCAAAGGCTGCTAGGGCTCGTCACGCGTTCTTTTCCCGCGAACTGAAAAAAGGATGGGGTGACGAGCCCTACGAGCCTATGCATGGAGGTGAGTGATTAATTTGTGCATGTAGAATTCCAAAATTTGGAAACAAGTAATGGAAATACTCTGAACTTCAAACAAATAGGGTGTTTGCAGAACAGTCTACAAATGACTAGTCAACCAAACACAACACTGTGGCCACATCCGGGAAACAACCCAATGAGGCAATCAGAGCTTCAAACATAAACAAGCTACTCGTGCTTAGCGCGGGAAAAGGCGCACGTCCATGTCGCAATTGATTTCAGTTCAGCTCGTTATTGGCTGAAAAAAAATAACAACTGTTCTAATTGCTTTAGGTGCCTCTTAAGCATGCGAGATCATTCAAGACGCAGTCTCATACAATACTCAGAAATTATTGGCCCAGCAATAAGCCAATGTGATTGATTGATTTAAATATTTATTAACCCTCGAACCTAAGTTAGTCGTGTAATAACGTAAATCGACTGCCAATGAGATTACATGCGATCAACGTATAGCTATAGGGGGATCCTTGCTGACGTCATTGTTTACATTTTTGCTCATTTGCATAGGGCTTTACGTACAGAAGGAAAAGTGTTAGATATAAATTGACTCCAGGCAGCTAAAGAGCTAGTGGAATTT
>Ga0126337_10002523_pt1 | contig 11710 bp, 5 predicted proteins | sample DipCmetagenome_FD_92527 | JGI IMG/M metagenome (GOLD analysis project Ga0126337, IMG submission 92527) | Coral microbial communities from La Bocana,Puerto Morelos, Mexico - Diploria C A metagenome | ecosystem: Host-associated > Invertebrates > Cnidaria > Coral | place: La Bocana,Puerto Morelos... | reverse complement strand
TTTTTTTATGCCGGATTGTTTTACCTTCTGGTTGGGCAAATAGCGTCAGTTGTCAGGCTCTGTTATTAGGGTTGGCGCCTTGTTTTGAGACCGAACAATCGTTTCATTTGTAACAAAAGAACCACAGCTATTACTGGTGTTTCATTGTCAAATGAATATTTTCTTTTCGGCCTGAATTTAAGCCAAGTTCCTGGCGTGATGTCTAAATCAGTTTGGTTACTAGGAGAGCTATAAGATAAATAAATAAGACCTAAACTGTGAAATCATCTCTTGACTAACCTAACGAACGAATCAATGAATGTGGTCTTTAATTCTTATTGAGAAAACGTCAGACTCCGCAGACGTGAGTCTTTACATCCAAATGCTAAATGGAAGTAAGATGAATAGAATTTCAGTAAAATTACGATTAAAATCTACAATTTAAAATGGATGTCTAACAATACAACCTACCGTCCCTGGCTCGTTCAGAAGAAGAATCCGTCAAATCTACGTATCTTTTATCCAAGATATGTGAGAACTGTGTCCTTTTGTAGCACTTGACCTTTATAAGCCTCTCTGGAATATTGTAAAGGGTTATTGTAAATAATATTTTTTTTTTAAGCTTAATGGTCAAATAGCTTAATTTCTAGTTTTAATTGATAATTACGTAGCTGTATTTATTTACAATGTCTTATTTTACCCTCGGCTAAATGACTGATTGATTCGATTAATTGATTGATTGATTTACTGATTAATTGATTGAATTTAAGGATTGTGTATCGAGTTTTGGAAAAACCCGTTATGGCTGCTTGAAAGATCGTTGCATCGGAACCGCCATTTTTGGGTGTATCTCCAAATTGAAGAGAGAATGAAAATAACAGTTAACCTGATTAAAGAAAAAGGATATCCACAGCAATGTCTCGATTGGGGGTGATTCATCAGACTGGCCGCAAATCGAGTGAACTTAGGAAATGCTACGGGAAAATACAAGAAATTAATGTGCCATTTATAACGCAGAGTCTGCAAATCTGTTATTTAAGTCAAACATGTTTCCTTGGTGATTGTGTTTGGTTACTGGAGCAATACTGAGGAAACTAGTAAGTTAAAGAAGGCGGAAAGAAAAAATATAAATTTCGTTTCCCTTGATCAAACTTTACCGGCCGATAACTCGAATTCAACTCAACACGGATGTTCTCTCATTAGCTTTTCCTGCCATGTGATTGGTAAACTCAAACTAGCACTCTCCCACGGCAATTTGATTCTGACCGCTCACATATTTGGCAGTCGGATGTGGTGCCTTTAGCTGCCACAAAGAGAAAAACACCAACCTTGGGACATAACTGAGCTACACATTTCACAGTACTGTATTATTATTGGAAAGGCGCAAATAATTGTGCAACATTTTCTAACCAGATAAGTTTTATTTAACCTCGTTCCCAGGGCTTTTCCCCACCTTCAAGGGAAAAGCCCTGGGAACGAGGTTGAGCACCGTATACGTACTGTATATTAAATTGAAGCGCAGAACCATCAATTATTAACTCGGCAAGTTGGATATTCAATCGATCCCCCGCAAAGACGATCCGTTTTTCATTTCCCTTCAGAGTTCAAGTTTCCGGGGGTCTACTGTAATTACTGACCTTTTCTTGCGCTTGTTTAAATGCCTGTCATAAATCGTACTAGTACTTGTCACATTTTCCAATAACGAAACTCTAGTACACTCATTTTCAATAACATGTTGACGCAGTTTGTAATTAACAGGCCAGGGCTGTGGTAAATTGTAATAATTCATTATTGCTGTAATGTTCGACTAAATGAACGGATATCACGAAACCTCTGGCAGCTCTTAATTTTCAGTTCACAAATTTGCCTACCCCTTTCAAGTCCTTGGGGAAAGCAGAAGTTACCGTGTTAAAGTAAAATACAAAAAGGATTACACCTAAAACTGTACTCGGCCTGGTTCACAAAGACTCCTCTATATATTTCAACCAGTATCTCAAGATTGCAGCAGATCTGAGTAACATTTCAATTTTTATGTAAGTTATCTGACATCAGACTTCATCTCAATACTAATTTATGATGTTTTTTTATGTCCACCGAAACAATATACAAAATCCAAAGATAAATTTGAGTTAACGTGATATTGACGTGAGGCTTAATTCAGGGAATGTGTGCCTTAGCTTACGGAAGGTTTACCGTGCTAGAAGTCAAGTTTTATACCCTACCTGGTTGGTTAGTTGGTTGGTTCAGTGGATGGCTGGTTGGCTTGCTGGCTGGTTGGCTTTACAGTTCCCCTTTCTCCTTACGGTGCATGATTTAACCATTTTTTACGGAGAAAGCCAGTTCAATGATATGATGACACTTACACACGTCATCTACGTGCCATCTTATAGGTAATTAATTAAACACGACTGATGCGTTGTAACTTCACTGTTTACGAACGACAGCTCGAATTATTACCACGTAAATTGTAACGTGGTATCACAATTTGCATTGACATGTCAAGCTATGTAATTACAAAACGCGACACCTGTTAATGCAATTTACGACAAATATTAGAAATTAATTCTCGACACGAGCATGAGCGTAAACGAGAACATGGTCAAGTTACCTCAGGGGGGCCTGGGGATTTGCGGTGTTGATGTTATTTTGACGTGGCGATGTAGTGAATGTTAATAAAGTAATACCAGGGCGCGATGATCTCAAACTCTACGGTCTCCGATGTTTGTGTTTTTCACGACTTCAGTTAGTCCTTACTTACTCTGACACCACTCTAGCCACTCCAACGTCCAACAACCTTCTCTACCTTCTAATTTTCAAACGGTTATCGACATTAAACGCCGACGCAGCTAGCTCCAGAAAGCAATTCTCTCAGTCAGGATGGGGCTCCAGTGAGTCGGTTACGCAAAGAAAAGTAAAATGTTGAGGTCAAGTGTGGATGGTAGATGTAGAAATCATGGGGCTAACAACGTGCTGCGGTGAGCATGTTTCGTCGACTTTTTTTAGGTGATGCGAGACTTCGCGAAAAGATGCGATTAGCGTTTTTCTTTGTGAGCCCGAGTCATTTTGAGTTTTTCAATTGCAAAACGTTGACTTCAAAGCGTTTTAAGTGCGACCTCAATGTTCTATGATACGTTCAGACCTCATGTATCAAAACGACAAACAAAACGGTACTTCAAGACTTAATTAGCCACGGAAAAAATCGAGACTGCGATACTCACGCAATCGCTAAAAAGATTGTGGGACCCTTGAAATGCAGCCAAAATTCTGTAAGATCATTACCCTTTGAGCTTCGCCACACCTTAAGCTTAACTTCAAACAATCTGTCCAAAATATCGAAAAACAGTTAACTTCGAGCGCGCACAGATCACTTAAGCATTCGTCCTCAGCGCGCGTGCGATCGTAAAACTATAGATCCTATAAGGAGCCGTCTTAAGTTGTTGCACTGCTTTCAGACAACCTCATGTTGCTGTGTATTTGTTATTGGAAACGACTGTGCTTATAACAGTTTCATGGGACCAATTTAACCCCTTTCAAAATTTCCTACATGGAATAGTGATATAGAGATCTAACTGACCGACTCTTCAGTAACAGCCAATGATTAACACCATCCTGAGGACATTATCCTGAGTACCCACACATTCTCGTCATTCTCATAACAAGGATCAAGAGAAGGGTTCAAGACCTCGTTTGAGGGACGTTGTTTACTGCAGTGACTCGGTCCATGCTCTCATTCAGTCAAGAATCTCGTCTCTTGGAGCACAAACAGAACGTAATCCATCCACAAGCGCACCAGCTTTGCATGCGCTTTCCATTACAATGCAATCCCTTTTGATTTAATAATGGGCTTACTTCGTATAAATGTCCATCTCAGCCAGCTAGATTGGAGAATGAAGGAATAATTGTTCCTTAACATGGAAGTCACGCCAAACCTCTTTGGAATCACTGTTTTCCACCATACGTCTATTAATTATTCTAGTAGAAAGTAAATAAGGATCATGCGAAGTCATTTGAATCTCAATATAACTTGCAAATAACGCGCTCTTATTAGTACTGGGAGGAAAATTAATCCATACGGGAAAAAAAATAGCGATACCCCAGAAAAAGAGTGACTGCACCTTTAAATCAGTTATATGTAGTTTTATTATCAGAATTTAGATAAAGATATCTTAACTAACTACAGAATGAGGTCTGCAGAAGTCAGTCGATTGGCATGTAAATTGAAAGTTAATTCAGCCTCAAAATTCTATAATCTCTCCGTTTATTTAAACGCAATAGTCTCTTTTATTAAATCCTGCCGTTTTCAAAATAAAATTATATGTTCCTTATTTAGCTCTGGCTACATTACTTGCTACGTTGTGTAACTTCGATTTCTCGTACCATTAAATTCAGGAAAGAAATTGATGTGGTTTTCCTCGGGCTGTTTTGGAACCCCTTGATGAAACACTGTCTCTAAGTAATCGCAGGCAAGTTTGTTCGCCCAAGACGACGGAATACCATTTTCTAGAAATCCACAATGACCTCCTTTGTCTGTAGTTACCAGGAATAGATTGGACGAAGTTTTGAAAAGGCTAAAGGGGATGGTATCTTTAGTGCATATGGGATCGTCCAGCGCGCTCACACAGAGCACAGGAATGGTAATATTTGTGACGTTGCGCATTGGATCATTGTATCTCCAGTACTCTTCCAAGGAATTGTACTGATTTAGTTTCACGTAAACCCGTTCATCCAATTCTTTGATATTCGCACTTTGGAGAGCAAGGTTATAATTAATCACGTTTCCTAAACAGGGGTGCTGTTGCAGGGTAGATTTAAGTTTTAATGTCCAGAGCCAGTTATAGGGTTCGGGTGCACTTTTGGAGGTAAACAGCCCTTCAGCATCGTAACAGGGCGAGATACAAACTGCGGCATTGAGTTGTGTTGCCACACCAGTTTCTCCTAAATACGACATTAGAAGCCCGGAGCCGGTAGAAAATCCGATGGCAAATATTTCTGAATATGGATACATGTGGCGGATGAATTGTACAGCCTCGTCTAAGTCACGCGCATCTCCAAAACTTTGCAAACGGTAAGTTGATAAAGAAGTCCCGCCATGGCCGCGCCGGTTGAAAACCACCGGTCGAAAGTTTCGCGCCAAAACCTCTGTGCAGGCGGCGGCCACATCTGCAGCCGCGCCGGTCAAGTCAGGAATAAGTAACATAATTGGACTCATTTTGGTCAGGGTTTTATCACCTAACGCGAGCCAGTCCAAGGCAACCACTCCTTTGTCCGCCATTTGTAAATATTCGCGATTATATTCCAGCTCTTCCTGCCACCACGAGCAGATCCAAGGCAGAAGTGTCTGAATATGGCGATTCCTTGCCCAAAATGTCGGCCTGAAGTCTTCATTCAGTCGCTTGCAACCTTTTTTTATAACAACGCTTATGCGCGACTTCTTGTAATACAAACATGGTTTGAATTCCTGTTGGGTCTGAAGATACCGCACACATAGTAAGGTTACAACAACAAGGAATACCATTAACATGGCAGGCAGGCACATACTGAGACAAAAAACAGTCAAGAAAACGACGCTTTCATGCCACAACTCTGTGTAGCAGAAATGCGGAACAGCGGAGCCCAGGGTTTTCATTCACAGTGCGCGGCTCTCAGCAACGTTATGCAGAGTAGTACGTAGATACTTCAAAACATCTGGAAATGTATACATTTGTAGCGGGTGCAATCTGTCAAAGTAAAGTAATCACATTGACGTTAGCATAATTCACCTTTCCGTCTCGTCGCCTGAGAAGCTAATAAACAGGCGCTAGGGAAAGTTCCAGCAACTTCTTCGATAGTATTTCGTTTTTATGGACAGCGGGCCAATAATGCTTCAGGCACTGTGTGCTCCCAAAGCAACATACTCTCTCCTCGAAAATGCCAGGCGAATATATGAATATGTTGATTTAAAAACTTGAGATCAAACAAAAAGAGTCAAGAAATAAAATAAACCGACTCGACAATATTGCATGCCCGGTTGACAAGTAAAGCTAAAGGATTTTTTTTAACTATTTTAGGATTTACTGCTTCATGGATGGAAAATACAGCGGGGTGAGATAGAGTCCATAAAAGCCTATCGCGTGGCTGCCTCAACGGTTAGGTTTTGTTTGTAGCTGACAGTACAAAGATCCATTAGTTAACTGTCAAAGTAGGCAGCCTCCACAGTCGCTATAAATATATATATATGACTGTGTATTTTAAGACCTCTTTTCGAAAAGCCGTGCACTGAATGATTACAAGCAATATCTGATTTACGCTTGGAACAAAATGAAAAGAAGTATGCCGGGAGCCCATTATGCCGAGCAATTCGACATTGCAAAGGAGCTTTTTGTACTGTCGCGTTCAGATGTCATATTTCATCGATTGTTGTGTTTTGAAGGAAAATCGGGGTCATCGGTTTTAAGGGTCCTATAGATTAAAAAAAAATTATGGATATAAATACCTTACCATGAAGCAGACAGTATTTCCTTGAATCGGGCAAGAAAACAAGAGATTTGCTGGGCGCAACGTTCAGTCGCCCCTATCTCGCTGCCTAGAACTGTTTAATATGCAAAAACGAAAGTATGTACTTAATATGGACAAAAGTGACGTGATTATATCAAGAAACTTACAAGACATGTTTGTTTTGGGAGACAGAATGCACTCGTATTATTCAGGCGTGTTTATTTACCAGTGCTCGGTACGACAGACCATTTCAGTGCGCTCGGCATTCTGCCCAATCATGGCTTTTTGTCAGTAAAAGAAAAATTATTTGAAAAGGCAGGGGCCGGATATCCACTGACGCAATTAACATGGCTGTCAAAAAATTATGCATGTCATCTTGGATTGCCTAGAACAATTCTGCCTACAACTGGAAAACATTCTTGCTCGCTAATGTTGAACTCTTCTAGTTTATCGCAAAAAAACACAAAAAAGGAAATTCCTTATCGCAAATTTCGATATATCGACGTTAATTTTTTCGCTTTATCTTTTCAATTCCTGACATGGATACGCTATTTTTTTTTCCAAGACGAAATTGGAATAAATAAACTTTAGCCATTTCCAATTAAGAAAGCTATTTTCATTGCGGGCGCAAAGAGCTTTAATTTGAGGTACCAAATCAAATATCACTTACTTCAAAACGGCTTTTGCCTTTCACTGAATGTTTTGTCCAAAACCAGTAATAAGTGATTCTTATGATTTTGATCTAATTTAAGACAAGTTTGCTGCTATACAGTACATCGAAGACAAATTGGAGATTTTGAAACAACGTAGCGAACGATTTTTCTTGCACGACTTCGAGTAGATACAAACGGACAGAAACAACCCTGAGCTGATAAGACAAACATTCGTGTTGATGAAAACTATTTTTGATTGCAATAAACACCGCGTGGATGGTACCTCAATTGTTAATGTCTGTGCTTCCTTAAATATAAATAATAGTTCAAGATAAAGATGTTTCACAATTAAAGTCGAATTAAATGGTTTCCTAACAGCTTTCGAAATACGGCAATTCGGAACTAAGAAAATGATTTGTGTCTCGCAGTTTCCTGTTCCATTAAAACTTTTGACGATGCAGATTGCTCTCTTTAAGGTCAAGAAAAGTCTTTTATACCAGACCAGCAACTCAGTAAAGATTGGTTTCGCATAGAAGAACTTAAGATTGGTCTGTATGAGAAGAATAAAGTACGTGAGACACAGTGAAACTCCTGGAAAATCTCCAACAAAGAATCCATTCTTAGCTTAATTGCCCTCAGAATTCGGATTACGGTAAGGCTTGGGATGGACTGTCATGCAGAGGCCCGCTGAATGAAAGAATCGAGGGCTCTCGAGAAAGCTTTTCAATTCCGAGAGCCTGAGTTAAGTCTTGAACAGGTATCGTATTTCTCAATAACTAATCAATACACGAATAATTCGGCTAGAAAATTTACTCTTTGTACTTTGGAGGGTGAACTTCCATACTGGATTCTTTTCGATTTTGGTATTGTTATTGATTTGATAACAGGTCTTACAGAGTAGTTAATTGGCTGGACCACTGATCCTGTCCAAATAATGGCGTACTCACCATCCCCAGAATCCTGTGGCAACTGTTCTGCCCAGATAGTACTAGCGCTACTTTCTTCACTTAGTTTTAGACATGCCGCAGTGACTAAGAAAGCATGGCTAGTTAGTTGGTGGCTCGGTAGCTCTTGAGCGTCAGTCATGCTAGCTTAAAACCTGCCAATCTAATTCTGGGCCGGGAGTAAGACGACTATAGAGAAAAACTGTGACAAATAGTTTTATCACAACGTTGATATCATTGATTAAAAATGAGGTGAACACCGCAAAAGTTGATGAGACGGAATTCAGTCATTTTCCATGCAATCTTTAGTATTTAAATTTCACGGTGGACTTTGAGAGTCTGAATAAATATTAGCGTGGTTCTTATATATAGTTAACAAAGAAAGATAAGTTCCTTCGAAGATATCGTAACCTCGACCTAAAAATTATTGAGTAGCTTGTCCCCAGCGTAGACTAAAAATTATATTTTCAATAATCTACGCTGAGTTTACTTAATACTTTTTTGTGTTTGTGCAATGAATCTCAGGTTTCTGTAGACTTTTCGTAAATCTCCGTACCTAAGAAGGCTCATCAGAGTGTGCGGAAAATGATAACCTTGATTATGGTAACGTAATTCAACATACAGAAAGAGGGCTGTTTTACCAACAGCAAAAATAATCTTGATAAATATCATTACCCGGTCTACCTCCCTTAAATAAGTGGTGTTCCGTGCCTAGCTGGTTCGTTTACATGATAAGGGTATTGGCATTGGAGCAATTGAAAGGAAGTGTAAGTCAAATAAGCCGAAAGAAAGTGCTAAGGAGCTTGTTAATATAAAACGAACTGCGAGAGGCTTTTGCATTTCTTATTTGAAGTTTACATACAAATTGAACGTGAAAAAATCATGAATTTTATAATCAAATCGACAAGGTTTTTCATTATAGATTTACTTATATTAATTAATACAGGCCGAAAGGAACTCATTATTTTTGCCGACTGTAAAAAGAAGACCATACTTAGAGAAAACGAAAATGGTTTGAATTACCTTAAAAGCTTAATGTGTCAGTTTGAATGATAAATATGCTAATGCAATATCTTGGAACAAAAACAAACATTTCATTCATTTAAGACCGTCCTCCTATCCTGCAGATTACAATAATTGCATAAAAAACAGGGAAAATTACTTCGGAAGGCGTATATGAAGTCCGGAATTTCTACGTCAAAATATCTTTATGTCTTTTTATTTTTACTCTCTGTTTGCTTCTTTGCGTGAAATATTTCTGTGATCACCGAGATCCTCTTTGACTCAATTAACAAGCGATGCAACAAAAAACGCGACTCTCAGCGCCCGAACGAAAATTCACTTTTCAAATGCAAATTAAGGCCTTTCTGCGCAAACACCTTAAACGCAACATGGTTGATGGCCTAAACTAGTAAATTTTCAAACAACAATGCACCTTTGTCAGAAACAATTCCTTGCCGTAAATAGCCTTTTGTTAGAAAAGGAGATAAAGTTCATTTAATAGTTGTTTTAAAGATAGAGTTGGTGTGTACGTACGTATGGTTGGCCACCACCTGCCAGTTTTTACAGACAAACGATATCTTTGGAATCGCGGCCTTAGAGAGACCAAGAGCGGAGATAACAGAGCTTATCCCATACTCGCGTGTAGAGATTTTTATCTTCCACTTCGAAATTTTTAATTCGCCGTGAAGGTTTGGCCAAATTTAAGAGCGGACGCAGGTTGTCTGTCAAATGTTGGCCTGAATTTGTTTTAATCGAAAAAGCGCCTAGTCTGAAGATAATTTCGATCAGTGTATGTGCACCTGTTCGCGACAAAATACCCCACAAGGCGAGCCGAGCTAAGCTTGCAGGGCAAATTAAAATATACATTTTGAAGCACATAATTCGCCCATACAGACAACTCGAGCTAAAAAATACACTCTATGGTCTGTTTACCGACTGTAAAACAAGCAGACTCTGAAAGCTGTGTTTGATCGACGACTGTCTTCATACATAAGCCCTGTGTTAACTGTCGATGAAAGCCACCAAATTTAAATTTCAAAATAAGTTTTCCGGACGAATATTATATGAACGCACTGCGCTCGTTCATTTTTTCGCGGTCCCCGTGTTAGGTGGCTTGCTCGGCGAGGGAATAATTGAAAACCGCATCGGTAATTTCTGCCCCATCAATTGAGATCTTAAAATTAACAAACAGGCTTGTATAAGTCAAAACCAAGCAATTAAAGAATTATTCTATACATTAAGCGTCTTGTACATTGATATATACCCAACGATTCCTTTTACTGAAAAGGAATTGGCAATGTGTTGGGTGTCCGGCCAAACATTGGCCAGCCTGGCGAACAAACCACGTTTATTATCTAAGATATTATGGCCATTTCATGCCAGAATTAAGTGAAAAAAAGAAATGTCCGATTTATGAGGCTTAAATCATTCGCACTGAACTCCGAATAACTTTGATATTTAAAATCGGCAAACGCCTGACCTTGTTATGTATTCGGTGAGAAATATGATTGTTACACCTTGCGCCGGTTGAACTTTTTAACTTCAATTTTTTTTTATATAATTATGCTCGAGGGAATTTTTATTTTCGGAGATGGCCTTGTTTGGAAGCAGTGTATCTTGCTTTGTTAGCAGAGCGTTCGACGAAGTGTAACCGGCGAACAGAGATTCACGAATAAACCAAATCATTTCTCTTTTCGGTAATTGAACTTACCTTTTTTTGTTTCTTGGAAATTATTTATCTTGCAAATCGCAAACATGTGATAGTCGCGGTCGAAGCCTTCTTGCAGAGCTCAAAAATCGGATGCACAACCTTTAGGAGTTTAAGGCCGGGACTGTTAAGGGCCGTGTTACATTAAACTCACCCTACGTTCAACTTACTTAAAACGTCGACCAATGAACATATTATTATGCCAATATGCAAATCACTGACAAATAGATGTTTTCGTCAACAGTTGATGCGAGGAACCGGCAAAAGACAGCAATTTCGCCATTAGCCAATAAAACTGCAGTTTCTTCTCTTTTTTATCCACCTCTCTTTGCTTTCACATCCATTAGCCGTCTCACCTTTGCCGAGTTGTGTTTGAAAATTAAATAAATAAATACATAGAAAAACAAAAGGAACCGCATGTGTTCTGAATCCCCGCGCTGTAATTGCGCGTGTAGCAATTCTTAAACAAACCGGTAACTTACCAGACGTATTATATTATTGACATCAGTCTGCTTTCCAGACGAGCAAATATTGCGACGTTTCTGTCAGATTTTTATTTGCTTAACTAAAGTACTGAGGTCTGTTTTGGAGCCCAGTCCCAAACTAGAGACACCAAATCTCCCAACTAGCTATCGTACGGATCTTTGATTGTTCGTTGTGAGAACCTGTCAGTACATCAAGAAAATGCCCTTATGGTTGATGGTCTTGATGGCTTTCTTTAGTTCAGTTCTTTGGCAATGATCGAAAGCTATAACAGCATTTTCGTGACCACTTCCGGAATTCACGTACTAATTGTTGTTAGTATTACCAACTAGTGGACTCATATGAATGCAAATCCTGCATTTTGATTGGCTACGCTACTAGAGGACTATTAGCAATAGTCATCGAGTAGCGAAATTCTTTCGTTTTATTCCCAAATAAATCTTTCTTCAACTTGCATTTGCTAACTT
>Ga0126337_10002522_pt1 | contig 11710 bp, 4 predicted proteins | sample DipCmetagenome_FD_92527 | JGI IMG/M metagenome (GOLD analysis project Ga0126337, IMG submission 92527) | Coral microbial communities from La Bocana,Puerto Morelos, Mexico - Diploria C A metagenome | ecosystem: Host-associated > Invertebrates > Cnidaria > Coral | place: La Bocana,Puerto Morelos... | reverse complement strand
TTCATTGCATTGGATTTTCTTTGATTTACAGAATCAAAATACTCGCTGACCCGTGCAACATTTTATAGCTAACCGCAAGCAGCCTTCCTTGCTTAGGCCTAAAATACTGAACTATTTTTCAAGAATTTTTAAGAGCGCATAGACTGAAATCGCTATTATTTGATGCAGTTTTCGCCTGCACTCAATTTAAAAATACAGTAAATTCGTCCCAAATTATTTTTAGTTTCTGCTTTCCGTAATTTAACAGGGAAATGTGTTTTTTTTTTCTAAGTCTTGAAGAAATCGTTACTTTTTTCCGTATTTTAGTTCTAAAATTCGTAGGAAAATTCTAAGTCGAAAGGTATGCGACACTTAATTTAAAGTTATTCACGGCGAATAAGTCTCAAAGGAGCTCCATTGTTCCCGCTATTGTTTTGTAAAACAAAAAGCTGCATGCATAATAAATGTATGGGGTTATACGGAAATCTTGCCGTGCTCTATTCAAATCGATTAGTTGGTTTTTAGCAATAAAGACCAAGACAAAAAAGTCCGCCCTAATTTAAGCTTGTGGCTCTCATATCTCTAAAGCATTATTCCAGCATATGCTTGTAAGCCACTAATATTATGCACAACTATTTTAAATTAATAATCAGTTCCCCACGGAGAGTTAGTTCCTGCTTCCTTCAGTTTGAATTCATACCTTGTTACTTGCTGTCGAAGATCATAAGGCAGAGTTCGCATGGACTTTAAAACTTGCAAACAGCCAACATACTGAAAAGAAAGAATTGAGCTTAATATTCAGATTAATTCGCGAACAATTATTTTTATTGAACATCGATCGCTCAGCTCAGGTTTAAGGGACACTTAGGGGCCTTGAAGGCAGCAAAGTTCATTTTGAAACGAGCTCCTGACTCCCGTTAAAAGAAAACACCGCTGTCTGAATGAAAACAAAAGCATGTTTATTAAAATCTCGAAGACCCAATATACGGCTGATATCTTACGCACTAGTACTACAAACTCACTTTGACAGCGTAGCAAACTCCGCCTTCCATCAGCGCATTATCTGAATGCAGCCATCCCCTGTTCGGCTTATGTACAAAGCTGCCTGTCTTCGTCCATTCAGCTGAAGGATCGGAAGGTTTTTTCTTGCCAAACATGTTTGTTCCAGTCTTTGCTTACAGACACAAACTACATAAACATAACTTCCTTCCTTTCCTTCCTGGGTCTCGTTATCTACCCAGAATGCTTTGCGCAGGAAACATAATCCGCTGACTGACCTGCCGGCTCAGGCTGCCCTCTGCACTGTACTGAGTCCTCAGTTCACCACCTACACCGGGCTGGTTATGGCGTTACAGCCTCGTATACAGTCTCTGCCCACATATATTTACACGGGACAAAGGATGCAAAATTTGCGAGGGAAAATTCAAAATTCTAAAGCCGTTGATCAATTTGAGTTGGAGCTAACGCTTTGCAACCCTTTAAAATTTCCGGGATCAACTGACACTAACCGTCGAAACATGTTTCACTTGTAATTATAAATCGGATATGCTACCTTGGGGAGGGGGGGTTACTCCCCAAAGTTTTTGGTGGGCCGGGGTGTAAGGCCCGAACCTCGAAACCCTTACTCTATCTCAGACCAAGCTCTGTGTTTTTCTATACCCCCTCTCAGACCTTTGGAAATTTGGGACCCCATTTTAGACCTATAAAATTAATACATAGTACATACATAGTAATACATAGTACAATTCAATGTGCGTAAAACATTTAAGAAGGGCTAAAAATTTACCGAAATTGGTTTGAAAAGAAAACGTTCCTTGTACACAAAATACCAAATGCCAAGCCAGAGTGAACACACACTATTTTCACACCAAAATGGTCAAAGTTATACCCTTTTTCAGATCTTACGCTCAAAAACCATACCCTCGGGCGGCACATAACTATATGGCCAATGAGTATCCCTGGTTGCACGCAAATTAGTTTGTTGAAAGTAATTGAAAACGGGCGAGGTTTTTCCTGATAATATAAAAATCCCGTCGGAAGGTTCTTTCTTTTTTCCTCACTGACATGTTTATTCGTTCCAACACCGTATTTGTTCATCTAATAAGGTCTGTCAGGAAATGTCTAAATGAACGTTACATTATTTGTCCACAAATGACACAGCGGTTTTCTTTGTGTTACCGCATTATGTTGTCCAGTTATCGACCGGTATCAGTATCCGACCAGTTTAAAAGTACCGGCAATTTGATTTTCAGTCGTTCTTCAGTGATAATCTCTCTAAAACAAAATACTCCGAAAGGAAGCGAACATTTTTGCTGTCGGATAAAAGTTCAGGCGCACTTTTAGCTCGAAGAACACTTTCACAGGCCTCCATTTTGATAAGGTAAGTAAAGTATAGTGTTCGTGCAATTCTCTTTGCAGTAATATTACCGATGTTAATAACTAAAAGTGTGGTAAATGAGATATTTTCAAAAGAGCCTTTTTGGTTGTCGGTCTGAAGATACTGTCTGAAGATACAAGTGGTCAGAACATCAATTAACTTTACCTGTAATTGATTTTTCGTTCTTTTCTGAAATAACAGAGTACGGTTAAAATCAGTGCTGTAACTTTGTCAATACAATATAAACTTAGGATATGCATCTAATCCCGCAATAGGCAAAAACATGCAAGGAAGGCTTATTGATTTTTGGAGGTGTCTCAATTATTTTCTGTGTTGTTCACCTGACTGCATTTTGCATGACAAAAGGAAAGGAAAAATACTTCCTGCTTCTTTTTAAGGTGCTTAATTAAATACATCGGATGGCTGCAGTAAGTTAGGTTAATGTTTTATTCTTATTGTTGTGGTCGGATACTAAGCACTGAAAAGGATCTTCGCAGAAAATGAAATTGCACAAGCGACTACAAGGGTAAACACTCTAAGCCACTGGAAATCGTACTCAAGATTAAATATAAATCTCGGAGCCAAATTTCAGACCTCCAGCGACCGAGTAAGGGAAGATATAGCAATTTGAAAGTTGTTGCACACTGGTCAGTGCACTGAATAGTAGGTCAACTGAAACTGCAGGCTATCAGCCAAACTAACCTTCACCAGCAGGACGACAAAAGAAAGATCTGAGGATAACAGACAGCAAACAGTTGAATATAATTTCCCCTCGATATTTCGGTTTCTAAGTACTCAACAGAGTATTTAATCACTCCTGTGATTTAATTTTTAGTCTTCATTTTTATGCGTTTTTGTTTTTTAAAAAAAAAAGCCTGAAACGTCTGTGGTTAATGGAAAGGGGAATACTGAAATTCAGGCCAACTATGTTCAGGCTATTGATCAGATAAGACGTTGTAACCATCAACCAGCCCAGTATCTTTTATTTGTTAATCGGTTTTTTTGGGGGGTGGGGGGATGTTAATTTCCGTTGTAATATATCAAATACGAATGACAGTGTTTCACTGGGATATCCAAACATGAAGAAGAGAGTTGAAAACACAGCTCGCAGCTGAGTACTTTTATCAAATTCGAGGTGTTTGGACAGCCGCTGAAACTGTCTCGAGCGTTTGATATATATATCTTCTCAATCGAAGCAAAAAATAAGGTGCGGAAACGGAGAAATAAAAGCGTCCAAATCTATACTTATTAAGACGGCGTATCCAAATCTCTTTTACGGTTGTAATTTTCTTTGTTTTAATTTGATGAAAAAAATAATGAGTTTGAGAAGTTTCCTTCTTGAATTGCTCATTAGCATCGTCCGAAACCTGAATTTTAAAATCTTAATTTGACAATGTGAATATTCCTGATTTTTCTTGTACAAGATGAGCATAGGTTTCTACCTTGGATAACGTTACAAAGGCTAAAAAAATCTCGAACACAATACAGAGTATTTTTCTGTTGTCAAGCATAACTCCTTTTAATCGCTATTTCACTGTACTGACTCATGTGAGGGATTTTGAACGGTCGTGCGAAACAAACTTACAGTTTATAAAGAAGCTTCGTGTTGCTTTGTTGCGTTTTACGAAGAACGAAGCATGCGAGCAGAGCGTTTATTTTTGCGAGCACGAGCAGTGAACCCATTTGTCTTGCGAGTAGCAAGCACTTTAGAAAATAGCAAATGCCGAGCAGCAAGTTCTTCGTAAATTTCCGCTCGTCGGAATCTCTCTTTTAGTAAAAGAAAACGTTGTTTCGCACTCAGTAATCTGGCTGACACCTCCAAAACAGGAATATAGGCACAAAGCTAGAGGCAACATGCTAAGATCTTATCTCGCTTTAACCATACAGCTAATTATGCGCAGATGTGCCTTGTTTGATGCGTTACGTAGTTTCCCGTGAGACAATGGGTGGACGTTCAAGGATATCTAAAGATTTCTAAGAAGGTAGGGCTAAACCTGGACGGCCACGCTTAAGTTAACCTGGTTAATAACATACGAAATAGATGATGATTTTATTGCCAAAACCTATCTTAACTTGATAATGAATTGAGTGGTTTATCTCTTCCACTGACATCGTTTTAAGTTCTAATCTCAATACCTAGTTATATTTCTTTAGTTTGGGATTAATTTGACAGCAAAACTATCAACAATTCTGTAATCGAATATTTTAATTTCGATCGCAAAAAGCTGTTGGTCGAAACATTTTCAAGCAAAAGTAAACCTAAACCAAAATGTGAGTTAACGCATTTGTCATGTTTTGTTTCTTGGAGCCGCGAATAAAGTCCGCTCTTGTAGAGCGTTTTCAAGGCAGCTAGGGTTACCCTGCCTGCCTTGTAAACACGTCCACGGTAGGGTAACCATAGCAATAGGGTTATCCGTAGTATCTCCTTGTAAACAAGGCCTAGTCTGAAATAGTGAACACAGCACGAGATGAACTTAAAAGTTTCCATTTTTTTTTAAGAGTTGTGACATGAAAATATGATTTTGGTGACATATTTTTTAAGAGATGAAAAAAGGTTTCGAGTTTTGGTTTCGGTGATCAAGAAACTTGTTTCCCACTGACCGACTGAAAAAGAGTCAACGCAATGAAGTTTCATTTGGGGGCTTGCAAGATCTAACCAATTGCAGGCATACTTCAGCTCTGACAAGCTCTGAAGGTCGAATAGTAATATTCTTCATGTCATCATGACTCTAGATAACTTTCTATCTTTGCGGGTGCCTCGCGCGAAGAACCCTTACGCACGTCAGTTTCAATAGTACAGTCAGTTTCTAGAAAAATTCGCTGCGCGTTGGAGCGCGTGCAGGTTTCTCGAATGTTTCCCAATATTGCCATACAGAAACGTTGCTTTTAGCGTCAATTTTTGTTTCCAAGATGCAAATTATGCCTCCGCCACGCAGCGGAGAATTTAAGGAGAATGTGAACATACGAGCATTTTTGCATAAAATTAATGAGCGCAAGCAAGCACTCATCTAATTTTTTGCGAGCAATTCCAGCAAAGGCAAAATTTTGCGAGCACTTTTAAATTGACCACTCGATACCACTCGAACTGTTTGTTTGACAAGAAGGGAAATCTTCCAGCTGCCTTCAAATTTATGGCTTGGATTTACATTTATTTTTCCGCCTAATTTGTTTTCTTATTCTCGTTTTGAAGACAGGGAATGATTAGATACGAACCGATCAATCAAAATATTCAGAATCGTGCTAAATCGTGTTAAAGCCCTTGGTAACCACAGATGGTTCATGATTCAAAACAATTTCACGTCAACGCAGGCCAACAACGAAACGATAGTTCAATGACGAATATAGGGCCTGATTACGATACAAGCTGACTGCATGTTTTAGTAGAATTTTCCTTCAAAGCACATAGAAAACTTAAGTAAAGCCACAGCTGGTGTTAGACGCCAAAACAATTAAATTGTCGTGCCAAACACCTTTGCAAGAGCTGGGCTTCAAGGCGCCAGTTCATCCTTAGAACTACGTCATCGTATCGACTGTATCTGTGTTCGAAAAGTTGATAAGTTTTAATTTATCTCTTCTGTAACTTCGTTTTCCTTTATTCTTTAATCAAGAAAGCCTTGAAATTTCTTGCCGCTGACTCTGTCTCCTGAAACTCTTTTCAAAGACCACAGGACTACTTTTACACCATTCCACTGCGGCGAGGCTTTTTCTCAAAACAATTACTTTCACAATATGTTTTCGGCTTGCTGAATAGGTCAGCCACGCAGTAGGTATTGATGGCTGGAGTTCGGAATAATAACATATGGAACAACATTATGAATAATTAAATACAACATTTAACCAGCAGACTGACTCAAACAACCCGCTCAATCTTTACTCGCCTGGATCCATTAATGAAATTGGTGAGAATTCTCGTGAACGAGGAATGACTTTGTCAGCTCAGAAACCTCGTAAGTGCTAAAGTTAAATATCATCTTCACGTAACCGGACGAATGCGCATTTTTCTCGGATAAGCCTTCGTCTTTACTGCTTTGATTATAACTTGACCACCATAGTTGTGATCTGAGAACAGCTTCTTGTTCTATACTGATATACACTTGTTCAGTTTATTTAACTTCCCTTGACCACTTGACGAGTTTATGAATGTGTCCGTGAGATTTTTCGGAACTGCTGGTTTAATTGGTGTTGTTCGATAGCTTGTTTGTCTGAATAAATAATTAAGAAATATAAAAGTAAGATTTTAAAAGAAAATGGTCTTGGCAAATCTTAGTGAAAGGTGTTTTTAGTAGGAAAAAGCCAGAAAGATTGGCTAAAGACTCCCTTGTGATTCAGTTTCTTAAGGTTTTTTTTATCAGCTGTTGTAGTTTCGGATGTTGACATTAAGTTTTGTGATTCAAAAGATATGATCAAGAAAATTTCTCTCTTTTCTGAGCTATGGTTAAGATTACAAAATTAAAATCCTGTCTTACTCAAGCAAACGTCGGACGAAAATTATTAAAATTGTTGTTTTGTGTAAATATCAATTTCCCGATGTCTGGAAGTGAAATTTGCAAATGTGATGAAAACATTGTAATTGATGCTATTAAAGTAGAATGAGTGAATTCCTTTTGAGTATTTCAGCCTCTTCAGTACAATCTATTTCGAGTTGCTCGAACGAACTTTCGCTGACTTTGAGAAAAAGTTCTTTCGGTTAAACAAGTCGCCAGTGAGCGTAAAAAATATATTTAATTGTGTACTAATTAATTAAAATTTGACGTACACACATATTGTTTTTGCCACAGACGCTTAGAGGAACCAACTTGTCTCCAACATGCAGGAAACGAACATTTCTGATGCATCACAACCGTGCCTAGACTCAACTCTATCCTTAGAGCTGGCCAGCTTCAAGTTGTCGTCAACATTTCACAGTTTCCTCCTAGCTATCTGCATTACCAATGGACTGTTGTCGGTTTTAGCTACACTCGGGAATAGCCTTGTGCTAATAATCATTCTGAAGTTCCCATCTCTTCGGACTGTCTCCAATATACTCATACTCTCACTTGCTCTTACAGACTTGCTGGTGGGCGTGGTTGTTCAACCGGCTTTCGTTATATACATCGCTGGCAAAATCAACCTTGAATTTTACTGTGGAGCACTTCTCGTCTACTTGTACACCGAAATATTTTGCGTGGGACTTTCTTTGATCACACTGAGTCTGATAGCCTGCGAGAGGTTCTTCGCTATAGTTTATCCTTTCAAGTACATCAACTACATGACGAAACCTCGTTTGATGACCATTGTGGCTGCGGTTTGGGTAGTGTGGTTTTCATTCAATGTCATTTGCAGAGCTTTGAGAGTGAAAAACGACGAATTCTTCTCTCCTATTGCCTCAGCTGTTATTGGCTTCAGTCTGATTTTGAATATCGCTTTGTACTTTAAAATATTTAAAATAATAAGGCGACATGAACTACAAATCCACGCACAAAACAAAGTCAGTATAGCGATTCGCTCGCGCGATTCGCGCGAAGATGGCAGCGACAATAGCTCTGTACAGGAGTCAACCTTGAGCTCGAGAGAAACGCGCATGGCTCGCACGGTGGCGTATATTACGGCCGTGCTTGTTCTTTGTTATTTGCTTCTCATGGTCACGTCGTTCGCCGACATGCTGATGGAAGACGACGGAATTTTTGACCATTTGTTGTACCCGTTAGCGGAGACTATTACTTTTTTGAATTCTTCTCTAAACCCGTTTCTATATTGCTGGCGTTGTCGAGACCTCAGGGAAAAAATTTGGCTGGTCTTCAAAGGGCCAAAATACTCGCTTAGTAGCACGCTCAGCAGTCGACGAACTGTTGAACAAAAACAATCTACAGAAAGAGAGACTTCCATAAGGAGAGAACAGCGTGTCTGAAAAATTATCAGCAAAAACGCATTTGGAAAGCCTTGGAAAGGTGGTGTTTTGTCAACGGTTTTGTCAACTTGAACTAACGAATAAAATAATGAATGCAATGTTTTTACGTAACTTCACCTTCACTAGAAGTAAACCGAATGAATAATATCAATCACTGTCACTGTACGAACGTGCTAAGTGCAGATTCGACACTTTCAGTAGGACGAAATATGATTTGAGAAAGATTCGAGATAAGTTATAAGTTAACTAGGTGAATTTAGTATTGCATTTCTTACACATATTTTAATGTTTTCAAAGACTCGGATCCTGTGGAAATATTACTTTTAGAATTCCAGTGATTGCATTTTCTTTCCGGGTGGCGGAATACACAAACAGACTGTTTATACTTTTACTCATCTGTATGTCACTCACTGCGAGATACCCAAAAAGTAATTATTCGCCATTAATTAATGTATATGTGCAAAATGAAATGTCAAACAAATCATGAGATAGTCATAACTTAATCTTAACCGTAAGTTCTGCAAATAAAAGATATATGGCAATCAAGGCTGAGGGTAATTCTCTTACATCAGAATAAACTGACTCTCAGACTTTCAGCTGAGACTAAAATTTGTGAAACAAAACGACACGCGGAAATTAAAGGATTAAACTAAACTGTATTAATAAACAGGTAAAAGGTGATAAATGTTCGCTCGGCTAGTAGAAATTTCCGCTCTTTTCCTTTTTTGGAGGGGAACGGGATGTTTCAAGTCCAGCTATAGTGTATCATCGATAAGGTTACACCGAAACGTATGCTGAAATGCACGCTGTCTCTTGTGTCACGGTAGTATTCAAATTTTAATAGATTGACCAACTCAGCGTCAAAACGTGGTGTAAATTTATCCCGTCTGACATCGTTTTTTTATTGTTTTGAAGATACGGTAATTATGCCTGTGCGAGCAAGCGTTTGTCTTTTACCGTTGAAAGAACAAATAGATAACCCCTGTTAAATAAGCTGAACTCCAGTGTTTAGCTATAAGTCCGTGCTTGTGATTGGCCACTGAGGTTCCTGCAGGTGTCTGGGTTCGCGGTAAACTCAAACTAACTAGACAATCCCAGAGTGTTTAGTCGGGCTGCAGCACGTAGAATTACGTAATCATTAAAGCTGGGACAATTTTGTAATAGAGACCTTTGTGTTCTTATAAAGAAATAAGTTTATCCCAAGCATGATACAACCACAGTCAACACAAACTCAACATCTTATTTAACCCATTGACGCCTGAATGAAATTGCCCGCGACCCACCCTTATTCCCTGGCGTTTTTTTTTTATTATTTCAGAGCGAGCGAAACCACAAAAATAAACCATATGTGCAGTACTCACAGACACAAGACCAGGTTTCAAGACCTCGTTCAATTAAAGTTAAATAAATGAAGGGTCAAATATTGAAAAATATTAGCAAAAGGAACTCAACATGATGTGTAAAACTGATGAGAAAAAAGCTGAGAAAATTGACTTTGCGAAAACAAGTTAAATATTGACTTTAAAGGACAAAAACGAACCCAAATACAACAGAATTTTTTTCTTGTACTATAACAGCTAACATTTGACAAAACAACGAAAAATAAAAGCAAAGAACTCATGTAAAAATCAATCTGAAAAAAAGAAATCGAGTAATTTATTCGCCGCGCAAGCGCTATATTACAGCGCTGCGAAAGAAAGATGAAAGTCGTAAATCAAAACAACGACAAAAACACGCCAGTTTTTTTGAGATCAGTCGTATTTCAACTGTGTTACATTAGTGGCCACTTAGTTCTTTTCTCAGTGGTTCTGTAATAGCTGAATAAGACTCTAAACAATATTTGAACGAAGCGAATAAACTAAGTAAACAAAGCGCCTAGTCGCCGTAAATTAAAAAAAGCAGAAAATCTAAAATCCCCAAATACAGGGAACCAAATGAAAGAAATGCGAAAGGAAGTTCAATAGCGCTAAATTTTCATTTAAGCTGAGGCGAAGAAACCTATTTAGAACCAGAAAATTGTTTAAAATTTCGCAGACGTGCTTCGCTGCATGACCGCATGACTAGTGGCCTAAACCATGTGATAACCACATAGGTATAAACCACGTGATAACGTCCAAAACTCTGCATGAAACGTTGACATGTGACCGAAACCTAGACTCGGCCGGCCCTTGGGACAGCCTGAGTAAAAATAGATTGATCTGTGAAAACGTCGTGACAGGAATATGGAGTAGTTGCACGCTACTTGTGATGGGCTCCTGATGATGTTAACACGGATCTCTCGGAGCAGTTAGCGCCAACATTTTACGTTCGGTTGTGAGTAGGTTGTGACACTCTTTTCTCATCGAGCCATAGTCATCAAGCTGTTTTCCACGTGAATAGGGAAACCACGAAAACTAATCTCATTCCCAGATCTCTCGCATACAAGAAGTCTGGGAACGAGATTACACGAGGACATCGCCAGCGCCGAGAGTAGACAGTTTTCTTTAAAAAAAACAGGATTCTTTATCAGTTCACCTGCGCTGGTTACAAGGCGGGTTATTTTGGTTAAAGTAATGACACGAAGTGGTGTTCATGAAGTCCGTGGAAGTCAAAGATCTACAGCCTATTAACATATCGATGTCTTCCTTTCTGACCCACTTCTCATCAGAACAAACAATTTGGGTCGATGCCATGAATAAAATCCACCTTGAAATTGTAAGAACACTTCTATTCTTGATACCAGCAAGAATTCGAGATTGTTGCTTGGGGTGGGCGGAGATGAGGGAAGGGAGAATTAGACCAAGAAAAAAAAATCAATGTATCAACTACGGTTTGACACTATCCATAATGATTCTTATAATAATAAAAAATGCTACTTATTATATCTCTCAGTTAGTACGCACGCTGTGATTGGCCAATTTAGTGGGTCATACTCTACTGTGCGGCCCGCTAAATTTAGTGGCCATGCAAAATGCCAGAGATAAAATAAATATCTTCAACTTACCTCGTTGTCTCGGTCTGTACTGTAAGTTACGGGCCGAGTTTGTTCCGCTCGGATTTATAGCCTGGGCGCTTCGCGCTTGTTATTGGGCCATAAATCCGAACGGAACAAACTCGGTCCGTAACTTACAGTACGGACCTCGAACTCGGTTAGGAAAAGGTATATATATCGCGGTTTTCATTTAATTCGCCGCTATAAACAATTACGCACCTGAATATGGCATTGTTTTATAGAGGGAGGCGCGGTGGCCTCATGGTTAGTGCGCTCGTCCCCGGAGCGAGTGGTCCGGGTTCGAGCCCTGGCCGGGGACATTGTGTTGTGTTCTTAGGCAAGACACTTAACTCTCACAGTGCCTCTCTCCACTCAGGTGTATAAATGGGTACCGGTAAATTGTTGGGGAAAACCTAACAAATTGCGGGGGAATGACCTGCGATGGACTAGCATCCTGTCCAGGGGGAGTAGAAATACTCCTAGCCGCTTCATGCTA
>Ga0126337_10002520_pt1 | contig 11711 bp, 8 predicted proteins | sample DipCmetagenome_FD_92527 | JGI IMG/M metagenome (GOLD analysis project Ga0126337, IMG submission 92527) | Coral microbial communities from La Bocana,Puerto Morelos, Mexico - Diploria C A metagenome | ecosystem: Host-associated > Invertebrates > Cnidaria > Coral | place: La Bocana,Puerto Morelos... | reverse complement strand
TAAAAGTAACGCCTTTTTTCGAGCGGGTCCTGTGATACCACGACCATCGACGTAAAATTGAAATGCCTTTCTCCATCGCCGCCATCTTGGCCCTACACTTGTGCTATCTCCTCGACAATCAAACGGCTGTATTCCACGAGGTTCGTCTTTTGTCGCCATAACTTTCATTCAGAAAGACGCTTCCTCACACCAGTTTATCCTCGTCGCTAATTGTAGTGTTTCTCATGCAGTAAGATATTCGGATTAAACCAATAAGTCGCACAATACATCCGATTCACCGCAACACACACCATGTGTTCCTCTACCACCATAATACCCTTCGGTCATACAATGTACAATGACGTCATAAATACCACACCCTGAAGTATCAAACCATTCGTGAACATCATTTGCTCTAACCTTATAAAAATCTTCAGTCTCTATTTCATAAAGGAGTCCATCTGTATCTGTATATAATAACTTTGCCTTATCACCAAACTTACTTTCATGTTTTATATAATTATAGTGAAAATCGTACATTACTGTTTTACTTATTTCAAGAATACTCGTTTCTAAATAGACTAGCTTATTAAAGAAAACTTTAATCTTTCCCATATGAACCGCTACCAAAGCTTCAGAAAATATAGTTTGACTGTTATAGTTAAGCTTTTTAGTTAACTTCTTTGCCATACTTTTACTACTTACTAATTGAATATCTCTCCTTTTACGAATGTTTTCCATCGTCTTTCCGAAAACCGAGTTATTCATTAGCTTAAAAAAATCTTTTTCAAAATCTGAAGTAGTCTGCTGCTCTGAGATCTGTATTTAAGTCAATATATGGTTTCATCCAAGTGCTCTAATTAAAAGAAATACCTCAATGGATTTTCACCAATTTCATTCCAAGAGAGAGATATTGTTTTAAGTTTTGGTAATGAACGACATATTTATAGTCTTATCTTTTTAGTTAGGTATTAGTTTCGGTACCTTATTTACCACTTTAATTTCTGGAGCTAATGGATAGTCATTATGACTATCATGAAGCTCTTTTGGATATTCTAAATGGAATTTTTCTCCAATTTTGTAATAAAAAAACACCAGTTGGTTGTATATCAATGTAAGTTATTTGCATCTAAATGGGGAATATATATACTCTTGTCTTTATTGTAATTTTTCATATAATGGTTATTAGCTTTAGTATATCTATTTGAAATGGTTGAGACACCACCTCTAGTCCCTTTGTCTATCATTAATAGCATATCATAGTCTGTTAGTAGGTCTAACTTTGCTCCAGTTATTTTAAGGCAAGCATCCCAAGTTAATCCTGGTGCTGTGTAATACCGAGCTGGATCCAACTCATAATGTTTTTGACAAATAACCCTGAAGTTTTCAAAAAGATCAGCTAAATGTAGGGTATCACAAATTAGATATATGTTATGATAATCTCTAACAGTTTCACACTGGAACTGCTTCCAAACTTTTTGTGCATGTTCATAATCTTAATCTGAAATACCTTCCAGATTTAACTTAGAATAAAAAGCATCTTTCGGTGGTAGTGCAGTCTCCTCTAGCTTATAATAGTTATCGAACCATTCATAGGGAAAGACACCTTTTCTCATCAATAATTTAGCTTTTCTTCACTATAATTTTTTCCAAAGTAATCATATAAGTTTTTGAAAGATTCTTTTGGTAAATTAGGAACTAATTTTTCTAGTCCATATAACAAAAATTTCATACTATCAATACATCTTATTTCAAAGTAGACTTTATGTTCTTTTCCATCTTTATCAGTGAAACTATCGACTGGCATTTTTTTACTGAAACTGATATAATTTTCTTCATTCATTGGAATACAGCTTATATTTCCTTCTGTCTTTCCAAAACTCTTTATAAATAAGTGAGCGTCATAACCTGCTAAGTTATGAAAGTAGACCGGTACGAATTTAGGAACTTTATAGTTTAAATTACATGACTTTTGTGCTGCTCCTCTATACTTTCCAGTTAAGTGACAGTGATCGCGCACTTTCTCATCTATAAATAGTTCATTACAAACTGAACAATATTCTTCTTTATAGAATTCTTGCCAATTAATATCTTTACTTTCTACACTATCTCGCTTTCCACAACGTGAATGTGCCGCTTTACCATTGCAGACTATCCTCTTTTCACCCTTACATATATGACACTTTTTAGCTTTACTATACTCTAATTTATCCTCCTTAGTGAAAATCATCTCTTTTGGTTTTTTCAAGCATTTCTGGTAGAAATCTCTAACTTGCTCTTCTAAGTTTAGGATAAAATTATAGACAACATCATCATTTGGTGAAGTTTTTGTGTAGATTTTCATTTTTGGATAGTACACTTTATCATCAAAACAATTAGTATAGAGACCATAACCAGATTTTATGCGTCTTTATTAGTAGGTTCCTGATTGTCTAATTTCACTAAGAAGCTTTCAAAATCACCATAAAATAATAGGGGTACTCTCATCTTACGATTATAGTTTTTGAATTGGATAATGTTATTCTCTTTAGTCGGCATCTCTGTCCTAACTGTTTCTTTAGTTTGACATAGTTCTAGATGTTTTTAGAGAGATTCATCTGATGCAAAAGAATTTAAACATCTTAAACAAAAGTGTCTCTTTCCATTATGTTTAGTTGTCTCACATGATAATAATTTACTCACATCTTTTTTTCATATTAGTAAGAGTTTGATAACTTTTGACATGTCTACACCTACCCCAATTGGTTTTCCTAAATAAAAACCTTGCTTTTCATCATATGCAATAACCCAAATATTAATGTCACTTACTAATATCTGTTAAGGAGACTGGAAATTCTATCCCATTGCAATTAAACTTTTTTGAATTTTCTATCATCTTCTGGGTTAGACGTTGAGGAATTTTTCCACTGGGTAGAGAGCTGAAGTTACTGCATATAATAGACATTTATGATCATGGAGATTCTTAATATTAATTACTGCATTCTTATAGGCTATAAAACTTGGAAGAGGAATATAACCACTACCTTTAATTGGTTTATATGGTACTGTACTAATATCAAAGCCTACTATATAATCAAGTGTCCAACCAGAACCCATATTTTGCCGGGAAACCAATGGTTTTTTTCAAGTATCTCTTCAAATATTACATCTAACATTTCTGATAAGACTGTACTTTTAGTAATTATTTGTGTTTCTGAAGGATGAAAGTATGCTTCAGCCTTTTAACTTTTCCAGGTTTTTCCATCTTAAAACTACAGGTTAGTATAAAACTTACTATATTTGACCCTTCTCTTTTATCTAATAAGTTTATGACTTTCTGTTTACTATTATTCAGAAAGTTACTTTTACCCCGTCTATCCTATATGTCTTAAAATAACCGTTTAAAGCTGATTCTCTTTCTTTTGGTGTAAATTTATCAATGTTATTGAAAATCTCATTAACTCTTTCTTTCAAACTTTGGAGTTTGTTGTTTACAGGCTGTTTAATCTCTTCTGGAATATAACATAGTATCCAATAAGCAAATTCATTTAACATTTGATTAACTGATTGGGTTGCACTCTTTGCAAAACTCTTTATTGAGCTTATTTGATTTTCCTTATATGGGATTGGTTTTAAAATAGGTTCATCTATTAGGGGGATTGGTTTATCTTATAAAGTCTTATGTCTTCTTGATGCCTTTAGTTTAAGAATAGGTCTACCTATCTTCTTATCAATTACCCATTGCATACTATAAATATGTATTTTCTTTTAAAAGTCATTTTATTCAATATTTTTTATTTATGTTGGCACAACCACTTTTAACCTTCCTTCGTTCCTTCGTTCCTTCGTTCCTTCGTTCCTTCGTTCCTTCGTTCCTTCGTTCCTTCGTTCCTTCGTTCCTTCGTTCCTTCGTTCCTTCGTTCCTTCGTTCCTTCGTTTCTTTGTCTGTTCGTTATTTTGTTCGTTCATTCATTTATTTATTCATGCATTGCAGTAAAAATTATATATTTCTGGGAGGATAGAAATATTCATGTTGGAAATAGTCCAAACTTGGGAAACGCTCATGTGTTAGAATTGTAAGTAGTAAGCTAGTAAAACAAGTTATCTGGTGAGAAAATTAAATGATTTCCACCACACAACAACTGTCATTCTAAAGGTCCCTGTGTGAATCATTTCAGTATGCTGCGAGTTCCTAAATTTATTTATTGATTCACTAATCTAGAAGTCGCAATGGAAAACAAAAATGTTCCAGTCATAATAGGAATGTAATGAAATAAGGAAATGAGCCAGTTTTGAGATTTAAAACAATTTGCACAAGAAAAACTCTTTTCATAGTGAAACTCTCGCTCATGAATTTTGGCAATGCTTTGGTTAAAATCTAAAAGCTATCGATGGATCGAGTTATACAATCACCTTTGCTGTCTATCAAATAGTTTTTAATTTGTGAGCACTTCAGCTCGACTCCAGCTTTGATAGATAAGTTCAAATATTGCGCTCTCTCTCTTATGTTAACGGGTCTAATACGAAGCTTTCAAGTATGCTCCTTGATCGTGAATTCAACGTTCTCGACACGAGAGTAACAAAACAAATCGTAAAAAAAATAAAGAGCGCCCCTGAGTTAGACGGCTCTAATGTAAGCATTTTCCCATTTACTTCGGTTATTGGTAGATAATATCTATCTTCTTCCTTTATAGTAACGACTCGTTCTTGCACCACCGATGCCGAAATCGTGTTATCGTGAAATATTAATTGTCTTTCTGCGTTCCTTGTTCGTGTTTATCGTTGTCCAAAACAGGTATATGCTTTATATATCGACCTTAAGGTTTCCCATACTTTCTGAAAATATTTTCAATTCTTTTTTTTTCTTTTACTAGTCACTGTTTAAATTTGCGCGTCAGCGTAGACCAGACAAATAAATGAAAATGATTGATATTGTACCAAACAAGGAAATGGGTCGTTAGTTCTCGTGATGAAGCGTCTTGTTGTTTCCTGTTTCATGCATGATTAGCAAAATGGTAAAAATATTAATGCGAACCTGAATTGTCATGTACAGCTTGTTTTCCCAGAACTGGTTGCCGGACTTGCGCTATTTTAATGGTTGGGGAGAAATACTACTACTTGTGGTACGAGTTTCGTGTTGAATCTTCCATTTACAGATCCCTTGAAACGTTTTTAATTAAGACTCTTCCAGATCATGATCACAGCACTCGGAAAATCACCGCGCGAGAACAATTTCTAATGCCTTTATTGTCATATTTGGTCATTTTCGTTTGGGAGTTTCTGAAAATGGCAGTAAGTTTTCTTTTCTCCTAAGTGGAGTATGCTTCTTTAGTTTAAAATAGTTTCACATCTAACAAAAGATCAAGTTAGGTTAAAGGGCCCGCGAAGACCTCTTCGCTTGATCGTGTATGTATGCACAGGAAAGGGAGCTGGATATGTTGGGTTAGGGACTCTGAGTCTGACGTTTTCACAAGCGCACTCACAACACTCACAATACTCTACTCAGTTATTATCTCATGGTTTTTTTAGATTCATGACTATGTGTGAAGGACATCCCTTTAATATTCTCTTGGATAAAATTCATTTTAAACTATGACAACGATTCACGGACTACAAAATACCCTTCGTCGTCAAAAGCTACACTTGCCAACTTCATTGGCCTACCCCAGTAAGCATTCAACAACATAGAACCTGTTATTTTAGTCATACCAATTGTGTAAGCAATGGAGTTCGTTCTCTTCTCCAAACTACTTCCCGTGTATCTCTGCGGTGTTAAATTACTGGTTTCATGCGAGTTTTTTCTTACTTTTCTCTTGCGCATAAATAGTGCAGTCCATTCCTTTTCTTCCAGAAAATATCGTTGAATTGTTTTGAATGATGTATTTTAAATTCTCCCCCCTAGCGCGCATCAATTTTATATAGCGGTTTCACTTTGTTTTTCTTGTACATGTACCACATTAAATTTGTAGGTGTTTCGGTTTTGCCGTAGCAGTTCCGTGTAAGCGCAAATATTGGCAAATAGCTCCTCGAGTGACTGAAGCCCTACCTTTAAATTGAATCTGACTCGATTCTTTCCTTATTTTGCTTTTGATCAGTTCACTTGAGCTTCTCACGCGTCACAAAATTTAATTTTGGAGATTGAGAAAATATTCATTGCGTTCGCGTTAACTATTCTTGTCCTTCCTTTCCGCTTAGCAAAACAAGGAAATGCTGGTGAGGAGCTATTTTATCTTTATTTCTACAAAAACTGATGTATTTTGCTTAACCTATAGAGCTCAATGTCACTTTGGTGTTATTTCCACGGTAACGTACATAGCAGACGACATACTTAGAGGTGAAGACAAAAAGTGCAATGACGCGGAAACAACACGACCCACAAGAGTTTACACTTGTTTCTGGTAGCCAAAAAAAGGGCTCTTTTAGGGGACCATTTTATCTATAACCGCGATTCCTGTTTAACTCTCTTCATACCGGAAGTTTCTTAAATCTAATTTAACAGGGAATGATGAAGCCATATCACGTGTACATTGTATCATTAAAGCAGACGATATCTTGTTCCCCTTTTCCTCGTAAATCCGCCGTGAAGAACGCAAAACAAGTAATCGTACGAGTGTGACTGAGAGCGTGAGGTGCGAGCGGCGATACCTCCCGAGGGGCTACAAAGGGCATGTGGTATTACGCGCGTCATCCTGGCAGTCACGCTCGCACACTAACGTGTTTTGCGTTGATTTTTCCTAGTATGTTTTCGAGGATAAGAGAGACAACTCGCAGTCAGCCGTTATCTTGGATCCGCCTTCCCGGATTTCACATTTCAAAGCCGTCAAGAAACCACTCGAAATGAATCAAATGAAAAACTCTTTGACGACCGGGATGCATTGTGCTCCTGGGCTCGAATTTTGCATCATACTGGAAGAGCTTCAATATGAAGTGTCATTAAGTACTGTTTCAGACTGTGATAATCTGAGCCATCTAGCTTGATATTCAAACAGGTATCGTACTTAATGGACAGTTTTAATATCATTCTTTTGAGTAGGGCGATTATTTTTAGGAGAGCAGTTAGTAGAAAACTGTCTGTTACATTTTTAAGAAGCTAAAAAATTAACGCAGTGATTTGTGAAGAACCCCTTTGGAAGATTAAGACCATAGAGACTCTCTCACAAGCATTGCAGTAATTTTTCAAAAGCACTGAAGATAATTTTTATGTATCTTAACTTGTAATAGATTTTTTGCATTGATAACAGAACATACTTAAGTTGACAAGTATTAAGCATTCTCTTCTCCATGATTATTTCAAGTTTTGGTTTCAATTTGTTTAAACGATATCTCATTTCTAGGAGCAAAAAAAAAAAAAATTCTACATCACCAGCCACTATGTGTTCGGCTTATGTTTGACACAATTGTGCAGTATATCTCTTAGACTTAATTTGTCCATCCGTCTCTAAAATATTTCAGAGTATCTTTAAGTCACTTGTTGACTTGCATACCATTTGTGGAGAAATTTTCACTCTGTTCGAACTGAATGAAATACAAAAGAAAAGTACTGTGAACAGCAACAAAACTAAAAGATAAGGCAATCTGAATTTCTTACTTAATGTACATGTATTTTAAAATAAGTTTACAAATTAAATCACGGGTTTCGAAACGAACTTCTGATTATTTATCACTAACACAGCCAATACAAAATGAAACAATAACAATACAATGAAACCAAAAACAAGAACCTAAGCTTATTCCACAAGGAGAGAAACCGAGTGGAAACCATCAAATTATCTAACCATGATAGAAACGACGTACTTAACTTCCCCATCTGCTGAACACAATCTCACTTTTCTGGCTTTGTCATCCGGGGTGTCTTTTATCAATTCGTTGACATCGCCTAAAGTGCTGCTGTGACTAATTTGTGACCACAATCATAAATACCTCTACCAGCTTGCACCTACGTGTGAGCAAAAGCCGATAGGCCATAAACAACATATTTACAAAAAAAAAACACATGAAACCCAAATGGCGGACTTCAATCTTTGAATGTGTTACACAGGCTCGTTCCAGGCACACCATTTACCGGACAAAATGTACGCCTTTCTAGCCTCCCCTTGTCAAAACACCTTCCTGAAGACGACTGAACACTCCTGGAGAAAAACAATACTTAGCAGGCGATGTAGGGGGAAAATGTTTAAAGAATAAAATTAATTATAATCGAGTGAGTGAACGCCATAAGACTGCCAACTGTCCCTAGCCTATACTCATGGATGGCGTAATATACGTCATCCATCTCAATTTCTCATTCTTCTCAATTTCTCATCCATCTCAATTTCTCATCCATCTCAATTTCTCATTCATCTCAGTTTCTCATTCATCTCAATTTCACATCCATCTCAATTTCTCATCCATCTCAATTTCTCATTCATCTCAATTTGTCACCTCACGACGCTAGGTTAGAATTTCAAGATACAATAGTTCAAAATATAAATGGCATCTAAAGCCAATATATTATACCCCACTTTTACCTGTAAAGTAAATTTAGGGCCACCAAGAGCCCAATTTCTACCGATATTTCTGATGCTTTCTTCGGCGACAGTATCAAAACAAAAACGAACACTCGCACTGAAAGTAATCTAAATCAAAAAATGTGCGAAACCTTGCGAGTGTGAGCATAATTACATGAAATGTAATTTGTGTTTTTAAAATCTAAAAATTATAGGTTTAGGGAAGTACGCGTAAGAAACACATAACCTGTTGTAAAGTTTAGTAGGTTTCTACTCAGAAACTGAAAAATTGATAAACTGTTGAAGTCAGTGTCGTCACCATCCGCCACCTTCCACTCTGAAAATTTTCAACGAAAAAATTTCAGAGACTAACTATAATATTAAATAATACGTTTTCGTATGTTATTTGATTAGGAAGGACAAGCCGAGCCATTGCCTTCGGTAATTCGAGTTATACATTTCATAAAAGCTCTATGCATGGACAGTTTACTTGGATTAAAAGCAGGAAGCGTTGCAAGGATACCGGAAGCGATCTTGTTTCCATTGAAAGTGGAAAGGAATGGATATTATTGAAAGAAGCAATACAAATGATGCAAACAACTGAATATTTCATCGGCCTGAAAATGAATAGCATGTCCAAGGAGTGGAGATGGATAAGCGATAATAGCAAAGTCAATGCTATCGATGGAGAGTTTCCTAGGGCTAAAGAGGAACCCAATGGTGATGGAAAGTGTGCGGTTATGTATAAGGACTACAGAAATGACTATGGAGAGTTTAATGACTTGGAATGTGATGTAATCTATCAAAAATCCGGTTATATTTGCGAGAGTCCAGCAGACTGGAATGACCAAGAGGGTATGTCTTACAATTCTATTTCATTTATTTATTTATTTATTTATTTATTTATTTATTTTCATATAGTAACTTATAAAAACTATTTCCGCGTTATATCATTTTTGACTCATTAAAATAGTTATTTGATAGAGAGATAATAGATATAGATGCCAACTCGTCCTGGTTGCTGCTGCAAGATTTTGTCTATAATTCTCAAGTTAAACAGAGCCTTGCTGGTTTATCTAATCAAAAGCACCGTCTGAACATGTGACTGCCATTTCAGCTTCAACCGTAGAGCCGACATCATACCAGACACAGGGCAGAAGCAAAGGATCAGAAACGAAAACTACCTTGAGGCGATCCTTGGCAGTTACTTCAGCAGCTCGTTTAGCAAGGTCCAACAGTCCATCAACAGAAGCACCATCAAAAGGTAGAAAATAGTTTGAGTTTGAACACTTTTGTTCCCTTTGAATAGCCCTTTACAAAATAGGAAAAAAATTGATTATCAAGTTTTTGAGATTTACCTCTGTAGTTCTATGTTCTCTTAATCAAAAAGAGAAATACCAGTGTTTTGCGAATTCATGATCACAATAATGGCAGGGATAGAAGTAGGATTGGGTCAGGTTAGAGTGCGCCACCTTAATGTCTTCCTAGCCGTTAAGTGTGATAAAAAAAAAATAAATAAATAAATTATTAATAATAATAATAATAATAATAATAAAACGTCAATGAAATAATAACAATAGTAATAATAATAATAATAATAATAATAATAATAATAATAACAGTAATAATAATAAGGCGAAAATCAGGTCTTTATCTTGCAGCTAAATTTAGAAAACTTAAATGTAAACTTACTTCTGTGGCGGGCCGTTACAATAATCGCACTTTACAGGTTAACACTGAGTCTTAAACAGACTCTCCAGATGACCGGGTTTAACAAACAGATTTTCCAGTAAGAGGGTTTAACAGACAGACTAAATTAACTTCTTTCTCACTTCGATTCTACTGAAAACTGGTTGGAGACACAGTAACCTAACGCCTTTAAATCAATGTATATAATTTATGCCAATCAAGATTATTGTCATCCAAAAAATCGGCCAATTAAGAGGCAACGCTTATTTAATCAACGAAACACTTGTGCTTCAACAGATTTCAAACGCAGGAGAATGTTTTGTAATTGAATGCCTGTAATTTGAATCTCACGTGATCTATTGACTGTTAAGGCGACAAATAGGCTTGTGAGAACTTATCAGGATGAAGAATTTTAACACAGGTACAGTAATAACAAAATAGCTTAACGGCATAATTGCAGTTGTCTGTGAATTTGTTTTCAGCAACACCTCCTAAGAAAGTGAAGGAAGTTCCCATAAAAAACACTGCCGAAAGCAACACTAAAGTGATTATAATCGTCTTGACCTTGCTGGCCTTTCTTATTTTGATGACCTTGATCGTATTTTACTTCATGTATGTCCGACGTCGGAACTTTAAAAAGCAAGGTAATTCCCATTGTAGCATCCACATCTTTACCATAAAACTTTATAGCAGTCAAGGCGCCGACGACTGTTTACGATCCTTATTTGTACCCACAAAATCTTTTCTTTGAATTATCTGCTCCCAGCCGATTTCTGTTGACTGTAATTGCTGCCTGGTCAAAAATTCATTTTATTGTTTAATTTTATGGGCAATCTATTCCACTCACCAGCACTGAAGGTGTAAATATGCCTGTGGACCACACCAGTAAGATGTCTGGTTTGTGTATAGGAGGCTTATTCAGTCGCGTGGGTGGCAAATTTTGCGAACGTTTGCCAAGATGTAGAGGGTGAAAAAGAATGTTACCATTCTGTGCCACTCATGATAAAATGAGGGCCGTTTTCGTTGAGTTTTTATCGTCTTTGAAGATTCTATGAATAGTTATGGTGGTAATGCTGTTCTTAGTGGTAGTTAAGTTAATTTAGAAGTAAGTACATCTCGTGCTCCAAGATACTTGAATTGTCCATATTTTAGCAATACTTGTAGCGATGTTGTTTGTTTGCTTCTAATTGTTTTTTTTGTTCTGTCTTGTTTTCTTGTTTTTCTTGTTTGTTTGCTTGTTTGTTTGTTTTTTTTTATTAAATATCTCCATAACTACTGTCTGGGACACTGCCGCTTGCGTTAACACCACCATGAATAAATGGTAAGTACATTTTTTTCATATGAATTTGCTTTTTCTAGTTACAAAATACTTACCACAAAGATATAGGAATGAACGTTTATTCGTTTGTCTCACGATAGAATCGCTTTGAGATGTTGATCGCGACGTTTCGACTACAATACTGCTAGTCTTCATCAGGCGATGAGGTCGGTTGTTTACGCGTCGCTATTTATGCACGTTGGTTCGCTGTGATTGGTGCATTTCGATCCTCATTATTATTCCGACTAACAGATGATGTT
>Ga0126337_10002517_pt1 | contig 11715 bp, 3 predicted proteins | sample DipCmetagenome_FD_92527 | JGI IMG/M metagenome (GOLD analysis project Ga0126337, IMG submission 92527) | Coral microbial communities from La Bocana,Puerto Morelos, Mexico - Diploria C A metagenome | ecosystem: Host-associated > Invertebrates > Cnidaria > Coral | place: La Bocana,Puerto Morelos... | reverse complement strand
GGGGTTATAATCCATTTACCAAGAACCGGCAGGACATCCCAGGTTTGGTGCCATCAACTCACCCCCGCTTCAAAATGAGATTCGATCCCGGATGTTTTTGTTTTATTGTTCCAAACCCCTAGAAACCTAGGTGGGTGGTTACCCTCCCGAAGTTTAACAGTTCGCCCCTGAAAAGTTACCGGGCCCCAATAGGGAAGGATCGTCTTCCAACCACCATTTTTCAGGGGCTATGTTAAACTCCCGGTGGTTGATTGTTTTTCCCCATTTGCCACCTTTTCTCAAATGACCAGTCAAATCGTGGACAAAAGCTGCTACCAGCTACCCAAGCGTAAAATAGTTTCCTTGACAAGAATCATTGGACACCAGAGTGTGAATAGTTCACCCCCGGAAAATGAACATGGAACCTGGAATTACCCTCTGGGAAAAGGAGAAACATCTTGGAAACCACCAATTTTTAGGTTCCGGCCGCTAATTTTCCAGGGTGTAGTTGGTGTTTTTAGTCAATGACAGCTCAGGATCACCCTGAAAAGTGCATTTTTAAAAAGGCACGTCCTCGTTCTCCGATGTAGCCTCTGGTAAAGAAACATAAGTGAAGGTGGATTGCTGTCAATGTTTTCGATAAAGGTGATCATTTTCCATTCCTATCGATCTGATTCCTATGGGTGCTTTTTCCCCACTGCCAGATGTACCTGCAAGATCTTTCACAAAAAAACCAATGGGATGTTCCTGTACCGTGGGACACACCTCTCCTTAGGACTCATTCAAAGTGTACATGGCAAATTATAGCGAACAACCCGCTGGTTGGTCACCCCCAATGGTGGTTTAGGTAAGGGAGCCGTTTGGACCAAGTTCCCAGTACTCGGCAGGTGCAACAGATTGGTCCCCATGTTTTATCCTCGCCTTCCCACTGCGGTGGGAACGGGTAGCTTTAGCGCCATGGGATCTTTGAGTGGTTGGGAAGGTGAAGTGACGGGCTTTTCCATCAATCCCGAACTGAAAACATTTGGATTTCGACCCTTTTGCTTTGAAGATGGTATCAAAACGTGGTTGTGTGAAGAAGGGCAATGTAGCATCATGATCTCGCAAAGAAGGATTGACGCTTTAGCCATCTCCAATCATAGCAGTATGGCATTGAGAAATGCAACAATTCATACCATTGTGAAAGAAGGCAAACATTATTGGAATGTTGTGGTGGATGACTACCCCAATACATTGGTCGGAATACATCCCAACAAAGATGATCTCAACAAGGTGATTGACCTTTTTTCTGGAATGACAAATTGGTCCAAAGGTGCAGCTCAATTGGGACTTTGCCCCAAAATTGCACTGGAAAGGGACGAGTCGATTGCGAGCATTGGAGCAATGAATTCGATGATTCCTGTTTGGAAAGCAAACGCATTTGTTGATCATTGGAGCTTTGATTTTGGTGTGCGTTTTCGGAATACGTCAGTTATGCTCATATCTGATGTGGCGAATGAATTTGTGCGTGAACCCATGAGCAATTTCAAGTGTGGACTCATGACAGGGTCGCCGCCATGTCAACCATGGTCGATTTTGGCATCGGAATTAGGACTTGCAGACAGCCGTGGTAGAACTTTTCTTTCCGTAGCTGACACTGCCGAGTTTATAGGTGCCATTATCATTGACCTTGAGAATGTTGCGGGTATCTTCCAACATCCTGACTGGAATGAAGTTGTAAGGTATTTTTGGCATAGAGGATATGCATTAATCCACAAGAGCGTTGATTCATTGAGAGGCTTTTTGCCCACCAATCGTGCACGTGCAAATATGATATTTGCTAGGTGTGATTTTCCTCATGTGCCTATCCCTGAGAGCCTGCAATTGTTAGGTGCCGATAGTGTGTCAGCGAATGCATTCGGTGTCTTGCATGATCCCATGCAGGTGCAAGATGGCATGTTGGGTGAAATGGTGCAGCTGACAGATCGTGATGTTGAATATTTGACTGAACCCAAGTTCTTTACTAAAGATGTTCAACAAAAAGTGAAAGCAGGGCTAACACCATTGGAAGCCAGAGCCCAGCATAAGAACCGTGCATTACCATGTCCAACAGCGAGATATGGAACACCGAGTGAGTTGAGTCAGCAAACACTGGTTGATAAGAAACTTATCATGACGATCCATATCCATGATGGTAAGGTTCGATGTTTTTCCCCATTTGAATGTATGGCGGCATTGGGCATCCCAGTTCACTCCAACTTACCATTGAATCGGTCTTTGGCATATTTGATGGTTGGAAACACGATTTCTCCATTACATGTTGCGTTGAACCTATGCAGAGCGATGTGTTGTATTGGAAAGACTGAAAGATCATATAGGTCAATTTCGTACATTGTCAATAAATTTGCTTCCAAACAAATTTCACTGGCAAGATGCGAGATTCAATGTGACAATGACGTTATGTGGATGATTCCCAAACAAGATCAAATGGTGCCTCGACCAGTTGTGGCCGAAGATATTGACAAAATCCCCGAAAGGACAGTGCCTCCTGAACAGGCATTGAAGCGCATGTGTGACAGCACTGATGACATTCGTGAACCACCACACAAAAGACAATGTGTGGAGACACCAAATGTGGCATCCATGACTCATGTGGTGATCATAGGACAACAATTGAGCGTACAGCACAAGAAGTTTGATTCTGGCATGAACATGGGTGAATTTGTTCGCACAGTTGGAACTTATGACATGTTCTTGTTGGTTGGTGAGATCGATATGGCCAAATATGATGTCACTGTGATTCACAATCAAATTGCGAAGTTGAAACATCAAATTGTGACAATGAGCCATCAAATGAAGAGAATCCTGCCTTTGTTTGATTCCATTTTGAAACAAGGGTGTGTTGGTGACATGTTGTCGTGCTGGTTTTGTACTGGTGATACGGTCACACATCAGCAGGTGTCTTCCGCCGTCACGTTGCATGGCCTGAGTCAATTCCGAGAGTCGTGCATTGCGTTGTTCATTATCCCAGCAGATCATCAACCATCGACACCCCAGTGTGTGCATGATGAACAGCCGAAGGCGCCCCTTGTAGGGGTTTGGGTTCGATGTGGTGCAAAAGGTGATGTCCATCAAATATGGGTATCAGATGACTATGATGTGAGCATGCTGAAATTGAGATATCATAAAGAAGGCTTTCAATGTCATATCATGGTTCGTGGCGTAGCAGTGAAAGATGACCATGTTGTTTCTTTGGAACAGAGCATCATTGAAGTCTCCTACATGCCACAAGCAATTGTTGAGCAGCGCACTGAGCAATCATGTGATGTCATAGTGAACTATGAATATCAGCGCTTTCTTCATGACCCTACGACCATCTTCATTGAACCATGTGAAGCAAAAGAAGTAGGAGATTACATGAGTTGTGATGTATTGCAGACCACTATCAACATGAATGTACTTGAAGGTCACGTTGTCATAACTGTCATGTCGCGTGGCTGGTGCCAGACTGTAGCAGTGATGAAAGGGACCACCATTGGAACCATTCTTCGTAAATTGCAGATTCAAGTTGAGGCAGTTCGATGCATTCGATATAAAAATTGCACATTGGAATCGCAAACGGCCTGTCACAAGGCAATGGAACTGCAGATTGAATGTCATGAACAATACGTGTTTGTCCGATTCAACATGATGAAAAAAGTTCTTGCACTGAAGATTCAACCTTATCATGTGGCATGTGATTGCAAATCAATGTTATCACAACATTTGGGAATCCCCATGAGCATGTTGCGATTGTTTCATGGATTCAATAGGGTTGATGATGATCAAATCATGTGGAAACTCAAGGGCATGATACAGGCACGTGTTTTCCCATTGGCGGGGGGCATGATGACCCTTTGTGATGAGGGGCATGTAGATGATGAACTGAAAGTGCCTTGTGTTGAGTTTTGGATTCGTTCTCCCACAGATGGAAAATTGCATGTTTGTCGAACACATCGTCAGCAGTCGTTGCAACAAGTGCATGAAAGTGTGTTCCCAGGATTGCCAATTGGGAAGTTGTACTGCAATGGTAACAATGTATCCCCAGATTCAGCATGTCATGCCTTTGCCCAGAGCGTTGTTGTTTCCAGATTTTTTCCTTTGAAAGGAGGAGGAGGAGGGAAGAATGGCAAGGGTGAAGGAAAGAGCAAACAAACCAACACTGCAAAGGCAACCGACTTCCTCATCGATTGCTTGGAAAAACGAGGTGTGCCCAAAGCTGAAAGCACTGATCGTGCCAAGAAAGTGATTTCAGTTGTAGGAGTTGATTTCATACTGAAACATATGGAATCAGATGACTTTTGGATTCACATGAAGAATGAAGCGTCCAAGAACATGGTTCGTCTCATCCTACCACAGGAACTGAAGGTATGGCAGCAAACAAAGCGTAATGAAGCCAAATCGCAAAAGTCAACTGCAGCAAACAAAGGTCCAGCACCAGCGTTGAATCCCAAAGACCTTCAGTTGAGGATTGTTGATTTCAAGGCTGAGGGTAAAGCTATGCAAGCCATTAGTGAAGAAGCCATCAAACCTGACTGTACTGGAGTTTGCCTCATGGCCCCAAACAGTGCCAAGCATTTTTTACCGGCAAAACGATTGACGGCTGATGGATTAGCCATTGTGACTCTAGGAGTGTTGTCGCAGAATGATCCTCAGATTCAATTCATCGTGACGAGTTTCTCAGGTGAAGAGTTTGTGGCCAGAGGGAACATGTACCAATTTGGTGACACCGCAGTGACACACAACCCATCGTGCCCAACTGCAAAGGTGACCGAAGTCGCATCATCGGTGGTTGAAGTGGTCATTGGTAAAGATTGTCCATGGTGGAGTGTTGCTGCGGTAGATGCACTAGCGGCAGTTTCCAAGTTGGATGCAAGCATCAAGATTAGAGAGGCTGTCATTGGCCTGTGGAAATTTCGCCCATATAGTCAAAGCAGAGTTCCCACCAACAGTGAACATGCAGCACACATTCATGGCTATATTAGGGTTCGTGACAACATGTTGGATAGCATCTTAGCAGTGAGTGGACAGCATGCCATTTTCTTCAACACCAGAATTGGAGGGGGGGGAAAAGACGATCGTTTCTCATTCATCCCACTGCCTGACATGGATCTTGATGAAGCAAAGTGCAAAGCCCAGACCATACAATTTTCACTAGGGATTGTGAAAGGCAGAGGACATTTCACGTTGAGATGTAGACGGGAGCATTATCGAAAAGTCATGAAGCAAATCAATCCTGACATGGTCTTTGGTGAATCAAGTGATGATGAGTCGGATCTGGATGCAAAGTTTCGACTTGAAGGTATTCACTTTCAAACCACGGCCCATGAATTGACGGCTGCATTGAAAACATTGAACTGGAAGGCCAAGGCAATTCGTGCAATGGGTGCTTCGGCCTGGTTGGTGTTAGCCAATGCACCGCCCAAAAGCAAGACATTTACATTGAATGATCAACTGGTAGTGGTGAAAGACGTTGTCCCTCGTACGCCGCTATCGCAATTTGTTGTCGCCAAGCCTGCACACATGTCTTTTGAACCGAGCGGAGTTTCTACACCAACAACTGTGTCGCAAGGTCCTGTGTCAAGTAGGATGGATCAGATTGAGGCGGGACTGGAAGAGAAGATTCAGAAAATTGTTGACAAACAAATGCAAGAAAATGCTGACAAAATGGATCGAATGGGGGAGGCCTTGGCAAAACAGGAAATGGCTCAATCTGAGCTTCAGATTCAGTTTGCAGACCATCAGAAGGAGTTGTCTCAGGTATCCACGAAGATCACCAATGTGGCCGCTGATCTTCAAACCACCCAAGCAAATATGCTCAGCAGTTTTGAGATGCTGTTGAAGAATGAGATGAAAAGCCTGCATCAAAAATTGTCATCAGAAAGAGAAGAAAGCGAAGAAAAGCGAAGGCGAAGGGAATGAGGATTTCCTACGTTATGGCTGACTACATCAACAAGGAAACATTGTGGAATCGGCAAACTACAAATTTTCCCTGATGTGTTAGCCGGATTGTGCCTGTTTTGTTTCATAATTATCGTCCAACGGCATTGCATGAACCACCATCGTTCCCTGACATTGTGGAATTTGAGTGGTCACCTTCATCGGAAACCTAGCGATGAAATAATTCATAATTATTTTGATTGTCTCTTTGCAGTGCTGGTGTCATTAGCTGTCTTCTTCATAGAAAATAGTTTTGATAGTAGTCTTTGTGAGACGAATAATCTTGTAAGGCAGACGTTTGATTCTCGACCAAAGCAGTATATCGGTGATTGCAGGTTTCGTCCTTTTGTGATGACGGGATCGCTTGCTTTTATCGTCGTGCGGTGCATTTGGCTTGGGGTTGAATTTTTGTTTGCTTCAACGTTGATAACGAATCACATGAGCTTAAGGTTTTGTGAGACCCTTTGGTTAGCATGTGAGAATGCCGGTCAATGTGTTTATCATGCAACCGTGTGTGCAAATATCCACGATAGCAGACACTTGACCTTTTTGCATTTTGTTTGTGCCATGCATCTCGCGTGCAATTTCACGATGAGAAGTCGTTTGTGGCATGAGAATCCAAGCAACTACATTAATCACTGTGATGCCGTGCCGTACCAATCCCACATACAGTGGCCGTTGGAGTGGAAAAACCGCGAGTCCTCGACGGGGGTTGGAAGGTACGGTGGAAACAACAAAGGGGAGAATGAACTCACAGTTTTCTTCTCATATGTGCAATTTGAATATACGACCTATATCGCAACATTGATGTCCATATATTTTTTCCAAGAGTTCTCACCAGCATTGAGGGCCAAAACTACCCGTTTCGTGTATCCTCACGATAATATGTATCTTAGTGATCTGTCTGAATCACATTCAGAATGGAAATCATATCATCACCTTATGAACATACTCAAGGAAACCACCAGACGCATTGGGGAAGCTAAAAACCCTGGACCGGTTGAAACTAATGAAAATCTTGATATGAAGGGACTTGTGGCGGTAGGATCCATTAACCCTACTTCAATTACGTCCAAATTGGAAACACTCTATGATTTAGGGCCAGGTATTTGGTCAATGAGTGAAACATCAGCTACTGATAGACAACAGCAATACACACGGAGCTTTTTCAAAAGTAAATCTTGGCATGTGGTGATGGGAAAACCGGTGAAAGCACATCGTAATGGGGTCATGGCGGTTCGTGGAGTCGCCAAGGGGGTTGGCCTTTTTTCGTCTTTTCCATCATGGAAGTCGATAACACCATTACCTCTGGAACTTGAAGAATCTTGCCGCATTGTTGTTTCATTTACCCAACTTAGCCCCAATCTCACCATACAATGTGTGACCATTTATGGACCTCATACGAAAGCGATGTTATCACCATTGCCATTTCTTGATAAAATGATGCGATATGCACTTGAGAGAGCACGATCATATAACGGCCCCACGATCATTCTGGGTGATCTCAACTATACTTTGGATGAAATTCCATCGTGGCCCTTAATTAAGGAATGTGGTTTTGTGGATGCGGCATTGCATGATGCAAATCGACGTAACACACTTCCTAGTCCGACGTGTAAAGGGCTCACGAGAAAAACCTTCATCATCATCCCTGATAGTATGGTTGACTCAATGGTGCATTGTGATACACTTGATGATCATCTTTTTGATACACACCCTGTCCTACGGGCATTATTTCGTGTTGAGACACTTACACAAGCACCAATGAAAATCAATCTTCCCAAACCGGTGGATGACTTTCTCCATGATATACCCCTGATGAATTCGCTCGCTGAACAACATGTTCGAAATCTTAACGATGAATTCCAGTTGTTGTTGCAACAGGGAAAAACTGATGAAGCCAATAAGATTTGGACTAATGCTGTCGAAGATGTGCTAACACATACGGTTGTGGATAGTGAAGGCAGACATGTTTCCCTCACTCAAGCTTATTTTGGGAGAAGTGATCCGACCTTAATTCGACATGAACCCCCTTCAATTCCGATCCCTAAACCTGGTCGTGATGGGGACTTCAATCCAGTTGGTGAGTATCACTCAGTATATCTTCGCAGATGGCTTAGGCAAGTTAGAAGACTCCAAACAATGGAAGCTACAAGAAAAGCACTTAACAATTGTCAAGTTGAACGTAGAATACATGTAGCAAGCAGATGCAACGAATTATGGAAATCCATCATCAATGCTACGGGGTTTGATGGTGGTTTTATCAATTTTATTTCAGAAGAATTTCAAATGTTACCATTATACTGTCCTGATCTTAACCTCATTAGTGCAGTCAAGACATTCATGATTGGAAAATACCGACATGAAGAAAGCCAGTTCGTCAAACAAATGATTGACAAAAAAGCTGCTGACATTAGACATGACATGACAAGGAAGGCTGGTAGAATTGCATTTAGGCAACTCCAAGATGATCCCAAACATATTTCGCCAGTTTTCCATCATAAAGAGACATTCCATATTAAGCCTCAAAGATTGTTTCCACAAGGACAAACAACACTTATCCTAGATGATGCACATAAGATTGATTCGTCGCTACCATTGTGCTATGATGGCAAGACTTACAAAATTCAGAAAGTCGCGGATGACAGAGTTCATCTCACGGAACCTATACGGATCAAATCTCACTGCCAGATTGCATTCCAAACACGCGTTGTTTCAGATGACAAAGAGAAAGCTGAGATGGCCTTTGGATTTTGGAACCGATGTTGGAAAAGAGATAAGGTAGATGATAACCAAGACATTGTGATAAGTGCAAAGCAAATTCTAGACAGTATCCCCCAGTGGAACCATTATCCGGGCGAAAAGGCTTCACTTGAAGCGATTAAACAAGCAATGAAAGGTATAAAAAAGAAAAATATGAGAGGGTCTTGTAAGTTCAGCACCATTGAATTGCAGTGCATACCCGATTGTCTTTTGAACATGCTAGTAGACATCTTCCGTGCCATAGAAGCAGGGCATAAGTGGCCGGAACAATGGATGACAGCATTTGTCATCTTTCTGCCTAAAGTTGAAGAAGCATGCCGACCAGAAGACCTTAGACCAATTACTGTCATAAGTAAGTTGTATAGATTGTGGGCACGCATGCACGCATTGCAAGTCATTAAGTGGGCTTCACATAATGTTGCACCCCTGATCGGGGGAGGCATAAGAGAAGTTAGTCCGGCTGACTTAATGACCCATGTCCAATTTGTAATTGAGTCCCATGGGCTCCATCACCAACACCTTCAAGGTCTCGTTCTCGATATACAAAAAGCATTTAATAATTTACATCGTGCATTGCTAGCAGAAATCTTTGAACGACTAGGATTGCCAAGATGGCTGGTGCAACCGTATTGTAACATGATGAGCCAGCTTGAAAGAAGACTTGTTTTTGCGACCTTTATAAGTACAGGACAGAAAAGCACATGTGGAGTGCCGGAAGGCTGTCCACTGGCGGTGTTGGCAATGCTGGCATATACAGTTGCCATTCATTCGTGGATTAAGCATCGTCAAGGTACAGTGTGTTTTTATGGCTTCGCAGATAATTGGTCCATCTACGATGAATCCGTGCCAATCCTTCGGAGAGCCATTGGCGAAATTGAATTCTTCTGCGAAAAAATGATTTTGCCACTAGCAGGTGACAAAAGCTGGCTGTGGAGCACTGATACTCGTGGACGCCAGGGTCTTAAAGATATATATATCCAAGGCAAACATGTGCCAGTTAAACATAATGAAAAAGAACTTGGATGTGACATGCAATACACAAAGAAGGGATGTCGTCAAGTCTTTCAAAAAAGAACTGAAGTCACTATAAGAAAACTAAAAAAGGTGACAAAGATTCCTGTGATAAAAAAGCATCAGAAACGCTTAGTCAAGGGCTCCGCTCTTGCTACATGCTTGTATGGTGCGAATCTTATCCATAGCCCCAAAACTGAGATGCATAAGTTGAGATCTGAAACGGCACGTGCCTTAGGAGGTGGTAGGGCAGGTGAATCACCATATCTAACTTGCATGTATGGCGGCAAAGATAACGTTGACCCAGAGCTTTGCATGATGCTGGAAAAATTCATATCCTTAGGAGAATGACCCGAAAACATTGGTTCCCAACCACTAATTTTCTTGCCTTTGTGAATAATCCGGGTACCAGACCTGGCCCAGCAAAAGCACTCCATGATGCTTTAAAAGATTGGGGGCTTGTTATGAACACAGATGGCACTATTGTACTCCATAGTGGCATCCAAGTAAATACCTTGAAGTGTAACCAGCAATATCTTGACTTTATCATGGAGATTGAATGGTCTTGGGTAGTAAGCTACCGATTGTCAAAAACAAGAAAGAACTGGTCACCTTGTTATTTTGATCCTAAGCAGACGCAAAAAATCTGCGCCAAAATGAGTGAGCAAAAGGCGCAGGTGATTGCAGTGCATTTGCAGGGGGCATACTACACCAATGACCAATTGGCACGTTTTAAGACTGAAAATGATAGCATGTGTCCGTGGTGCTCTAAACCTGATGGTATTGAACATCGTTTGCGGTGTGCAAGTCTCAAAAGCTTTAGAGAAAAATGTAACTTAGTTGACACATGTCAAGATGATGCACCAATCTTCAAACATCATAATATTTGCGAAATACCCGAAGAGGTTTGGGAACTTTATCACAAGCTTGCTCATAAACAATTGGTGCATCCAACTGCACCTCCATGCGATCTCACTGAAATAACTATTTTCGTTGATGGATCATGTACTGACCCGACTATAACCTTAGTGCGTATATCGTCAGGAGCAGCAACAGTCAAACAAGGACCATTTGCTTGCAAAGTATTATCAAAAGAACTCGTACCAGGACTTGAGTAGTCGTCAAGTAGGGGTGAAATTTTTGCAGGAATTTTGGCACTTGCATCATCATATCGAGTGCACATATTCACTGATTACTTGCTTTTTCACGACCGGTTGAAAATTCTTCTAAAGGGGAATCATCCTGAATCTTCGTGGAAACATGGGGACCTTTGGAACATCGTGTTTCAACTTGTGCATAATAGAGTGGAAAACATTTGTGTCAGTAAAGTTAAAGCGCACCAAGATTGGAAAAACTTGAGAGGCCAAGAACAAAGTGACGCATGGCATAATCATAAAGTTGATGAAGCAGCTAAGGATGTGATAAAACAGTCTAAACCTTACCCGATATATGTACGAATAATCAAAAAACTTGAACTTCAGCGCCACAAAATCCAATCATACGCTGAATTCTTGTACACAACTGCAATGGATGTTTTTAAGACCAAGCGAGTTACTCACAAGCATCGTGAGAAATTCGATTTACAGTTCTTCAGAGTCTCGGCAAGGGGTCGTCCATACCATACTAATAATCATAATCTTGAACAGTTGCTCCAAGAAGGAACACGATTTCCTGCTGCATTCTTGACGGGCATTGTAGATTGGTATAAGCAATTAACATGGCAACATAAAGTACAGGAAGTATATGCAAATATCACTTGGGCTGAACTGTATATTGACTTTGCCATGACAACTCAACAATTGGCGCCAGTTATGCTTTCCAAAAGTAGCTCTAAGAAAGCTGGTGTTTTTGTTGCAAGGGACCATGAAATAGGACAACATATTAGTACGCAGTTAGGAACGGATGTCTTCACGTTTGCTGCAGCAATCAAATTTCTTAATCGAAAACAAGTCTTGCATCTTCCAGCACTGAATGCAAGAGCAGAAACTTCAACGATGATAGGGT
>Ga0126337_10002516_pt1 | contig 11717 bp, 5 predicted proteins | sample DipCmetagenome_FD_92527 | JGI IMG/M metagenome (GOLD analysis project Ga0126337, IMG submission 92527) | Coral microbial communities from La Bocana,Puerto Morelos, Mexico - Diploria C A metagenome | ecosystem: Host-associated > Invertebrates > Cnidaria > Coral | place: La Bocana,Puerto Morelos... | reverse complement strand
TTGGTAAAAAAAAAATTTATAAAAAAAAAAAAAAGGGAAAAAAAAAATAAATTTGAAAACCGGTGGGAAAATTAAAAAAAAAAAAAAAAAAAAAAAAAAAGAAAAAAAAAAAAAAAAAAAAAAAAAAAAAAAAAATAAAGTTTTTTCCCACCAATTCTTCCTCCCACACCCAGAGGGGGGGGGGGGGGGGGGAGGGGACAGAAGGCAAAAATGAGTAAATGTATGAGAAAAAAAGAACCATACTTATCAGATAAAAAATCACAGAAAATTCCAGTTCTGAAGTATTTATGAAATAAAAACTAAAGATATTAGGTAAAAGAATTAAATGATAACATTTCAGGAAACTTGACCAGTCTCTTTTATAAAAGCTACAATTAAGATGAAGAGCTACCAATTGCATGCTTTCTTGTTGCACGATTAACAGTTTTACTTTTGGTTTAACAGACTTAGTCAAACGCCTCGAAACGTCGCAGGTCAACATTAAAGATAGATTACTTGATCTGATGTTTGCGGGTTACCAGCCTCATTGCGCGGAAGGTATGTATCTCAACCCAAGATTAAGGATCACATAACAGTAGTGCCTATATGGTTCCCACTTAACCACCTTAGCCACCTTAACCACCTTCCCAGAAATCCTGAAGCGACTTTGTTTCTGCGTGAGACGCAGTGTAGCATATTTTGTCCTTGTGAATACAACATAGCCGACGTGCGGGTAGTGCAGCCTTACAAATGCGTCTGAAATGTCAATATTTAGCGCGAGAGCATTGAAGTCGGGCTATACTTTTCTTTGTAGAGACGGTGTTCAATATTTACACTGAGGGACAAACCATTACAGACTGTTACTGGGTCGCTAGCTTCCGGTGATAATTCTCTCGCTAAGAGTTGCCAGGACTCTTGTTTCTCGTTGAATTATACAGCCAGAATTCTCGAGTAAAGTATTAGAGAAAGCCAAAACAACTTGCATTTACTTTAGTTTTGTTTATTGAAAACACACTGCAGCTGTTTGAGAAAAGTTGATTTTAGTACAAATGCATGAAAAGCGTTCGATGATAAAAAAAATATTATGCGTAACTTTAGGTCAGCGTGGGTATCTCGACGTTCTTGAATCGAAATTATGAATTGTGATAAATGCAATATCAAGAATTAATTTGAATTGCTCTTGTCGTTTTTTTCTTTCAGTGAAGATTATAAGATTTGCCGTGGAAACAATCGTAGATGTGAGTACTTATCTTCTTCTTTACCTATTAATATATTTTGACAATTAGAAAAGGTTTTCGTGCACCTACCTCGTTTCCCTTAACTAAAGCAAGCAGGATTTCGAAAGTGGATAGACGATGAAGCCTGGGTCGAGTCAGCTCCTCTGCTCATAAAACTACATAACCATGCATGTCGGATCGAAGCTGATCTCGAGCAACCCCAAACAACTTTTGTCTAGAAAAGAAATATATCCTAAAGATAAAGTTCAATAGTTTTATGCCTGATAGTAATTTTTTTAAAAAAAAAAAAATTTAATTAGCCGGCTTTAGCTAGTTAGCAGATAAACTGTCTTTCTTTGATACCTTCAGGGATTCACAGTCAGTTAAATGTCATTTTTGCAGAGTATCAAGGTTTCCCATAAGTTTGCATGGTTGCATGGAATCTCCAAGGGACACGAATATGGTATGCACCTTAAATTGTATATCAGAAATGAAATGCAGCACGGGGTCTTCCGTGACTCGTAATGTTTAAAATAGGAAAAAGACAACCTTAATAAGATTTTAACCAAGTTTATAACCTAGTACATTGTACTTAGTATTGCAACGAATGCTATTAACAATGAGATTTTCAGGGAATGAAGAAACAGCAACGAAAGCAGACTTTTTTTTTCATAATATACAACATTAACATGATTCAAATTCCTTCTTAAATTTCTATCCCATTGGGGCTCTTTAATGTAAGTTCAAAAGGTTTTTCTTTCCACATTCAGTCTCTGGTGATCCGGCTAAAAATAGTGGTTCCGTTTTATTTTATTTTCCTTAGCGATGATCAGTCGCGTCAAATATTTCCTGGAACACGGCCAGGAGGATTTGGCACACAGAATAGTGGGGGAGTATCTGCTTGCTAACGTGAGGGGAGCTGTGACAGTCGGTCTAGCTGTCGAGGAACGCTTGAAACCCGAGCCAAAGCCAACGCCCAACAGTTCTGAGGGGAAAAAAGGGAAGAAAGGTTCCAAGGCAAGTGGGCGTAAACCTGGAGGACGCAAGCACTGACAGCAGCAAGCTCAGTAAGTGGTTCTGCGGTAACATGTATCTCCCTCATGCATGTCATGCGGTTTATGATGATTCAGCAGATTTTATTGAACATTTCACTGCCACGATGATTCAATCATTATTGATTATGGCTAGTTAATTTGCTATGGCATAATTTCACTTTCAAATCGGGTTAGGGAGCGCTGACAACAATACAGTTATTCCGCAATAAGATAAAGGTTACATAACTGAAGCTACGCTTTGAAATAAATCATTTATTTAAAGACGTAATAGCACTCTGTGCTTGTTGTTTGTATTTTTCAGGTATTAACTACGCTATCAATACCATAGCAACAATAACCATAGTAACCTTTGACGAGCAACTGCCATGGAGTCGATTGTTTGATTATTATCAGCACACTTCCACTTCACGTTTTTCACTAATTAAGTAACAATCTACTTAATCAGAATTTCAAATAAAATCATAAATATACAAACACACGACGTTGTATGAGCTTTGCCGTAGTCTTTGACTTCGCATCCTTTTATCGTTGTTTCGTTTCATTTCAAAGAACCTTAAAGTCTTTAACAAACTTGAAATGGAAAATGAATAATAATAAAAAAATGCCCTCTATTCACCCTCCAACAGTGTTTGTTGTCAAAGACCACTTGGGTCACCTTAACGCGGTTCTACCTACCACGCACGGTAGAAGATAATGATATTAACTGTAATTGCTGGTAAGAGCGTTAGCCGAGTCAGTTTACTCCTAAGGAATGAAACACTTTGCTACTTGGTAGAAAGCCTCTTCCATGCGTTCAGTTGAGTTGGGGAGAAGCGCGGAAAACGGCGAGCGAAAAAAAGGAGAGGAGCTTAGTGCGATAAGCTGCGCCGCATTGACTGAATACCTGGAGGAGGCTACTTGGTTTATAACCACTAGATCGCAAATTTTCCAGGGACTTTAATCTCAAGGAGTTTACGAAAATACAAGTTATTTCCTGTATCTTCTCAATAGCTACAAAATTCAAAACTAATTCGCAAAGGGAATCCCCTATCTAGGCCGCACTTTCTGAATACAAGGGACCGCAATCGATCATTAATGCTGCTGTTATACATAGGATCTGTAAAAGATCTGATCCGCCAACAATGGAAATAGAAGAACAATGAAGCAAGGCTGATTACTACGGTGAACTGGATGCTATAACGACATGTTCATCATTTTAGTAGCGCAAAAACAACGAAGACATAACTCAAACTGTATTGAGACATTGACATACCGATGCTTTATATATAAAAAAAAACTGAATTCAATGATATACAAGTCTTTTAATCTCATCCTGTATCTTGCATCTGCGCATTATAATTACGCAACTCGAGGTGCGTCCTTAAACACTTGAATCCAAAATAATAATATAATATAATATAAACACAGAAGCATATCACCTAGAAGCGTATAACTCCGTACCAATGCTGGGGTTTTTCAGCGAACCAATCAAAATTGACTTCCTAAGATGGAGCAATGGCGGACAGATTTGTTGTTTTCGTGTTCTGAGTAGGTTGTCGTTTCTCGACCTATTTCTGCGCACATCAAGGGAATCAAACGACTCTTTTCTAGGAGCTGCTAGAGTAATATCAAGGTCATATATTGTCTCAATTACAGGTAAGAATTTCTTTTGTATCAAAACAAGTTTGAAAATCATGCTATGTTGAAAATGTTTGTTGAGCACAGGTATGCTTCTGATAAACATAATTAGTCTGGAATAAATATATGGCATTTTAACCAACTATTACCGGATGCTTTTATTGGACTATACATAATAAACCAGCTAGGAAACTATTTAAAAATCTTTACCAGTTGTTTTTCTGCTTGTTTGTTATTCCTCTCTTACACTAGTTTTTCTTTTTGTCCTAAAAAATAAGGGCATATAATTAGTTTATTTTATATATTTCGGCCTTTTCACTTTCCTTTCACAGCACTTATTACATTCATGTCGTCAACCAGTGAAATAAAAAATACAAATACTATTAAATTAAATAAGTTTCTTGCGACAACCAATTGCAAAATACACTTTGCACAACAAATGGCTTTCCGTACTTAATTTAACGCAGATAATAAATTTGTCACAGAATAACAATGAGGTCCCCCTCCCCCTGATTCAATGTTGATCATCTTATATTGCTTAACATGACATGATATTGCTTAACGAGCAACAAGGGGGGAGGTGGTGGAAGATTAGAAGTGAAGAGGTGTCTCTTGTTCAGTAAGGTAGTACGTTTCAAATACTCTTGCAACTGGGTTGCAGCGAAGACGAAATGTATCTTGCCTTAATTTAGCAATGAGTCAGCAACGTGAACCTCTTGCCGTGATTACACGAAATCCTTTCTTTTGATCGTCTGACCACAAAGACAACTTTTTCCTGTTTGTTGTGAATTTGCATCGAAGATAAAAACAGTTCTATTCAAGATCTGTATAATGCCTTTAATTGGAAGGTAATCACAAGCGTCTTTAGTAGCATCTCAAGGAAGTCACCGTTGGGGAATGTTATTTTTTTTAAACCATGAGTTGTACCGACTGAAATGTATTTAAAACTATGAAGCGTTTTCGGCGAAAAAAATCGGCGCTAACACGTGAATTGAAGTAAAACTCACACAGCGTGACTAATCCATGTTTTTTTCCGCTTTATAGTGTGTTTGCAACCCAAATAGAATAATTTTACGCATGAGGCAATGTCAATTGAAATAAAATGGAGTATCAAAATGTAGATTCCCCTCTTGATTAGCCATACTTCAGTTTTAAAAAACGTTCTGAGAATCTGGTGTTGCATCAAGACGATTGATGACTTTCTGTATTCTCAATAGTTGATTGCTTGGTATAGTTTGGAACGTATGGGGAGAAATCAAGTGTTAATATAAAAAAAATTGTGAATTAAATTAAACTTGGATGAATAAATTGCATACAAACATCTGCGAAGAGTCGTTAAGCTTACTTTTCAAATCGGCAAGCAATCCTATCGGAAAACGCTCTTCACAAAAACCTCTCGTCTTGGACAATTATAGAAAATGAAGGTTATCATTGCAACTTTGCTTTTCATCTCGGCGACCGAAGCAATTCGGAACCTGGTTGGCCTTCCAGAGGAGAGGTCTAGTAGATTACATCAATTGCTGAAGTGTAAATATCATTCTTGTTTACTTTGGATAACTCTGGATATTTAACTCGGCCAAGAGATCAAGCCGTTGTACAATGTCTTTTATGAAGTTACTTTGTTATTTAGTAAGGACTTGCTTCAAGAAATGAGTTAAAGTGTTGATCGTAAAAAATAATTCCAAATTTAAATATTTAAGAATTAGATTATGAGCTCGATATTTCTATAACGTGATAGCTGTGAGGCCTTGACCTGGCTTAAAATGACTTTGGGTGTGGACATTTTTGCTATATTTATTTGCTTATTCTCTAACATCTATGTATTCTTGCACCATTCCCGTAAAATTCTCTCCTTAATTATTACTGTACACCTACACATTTATAGATAAAGCTCTGAGTTCAATAAATTAAATTTCGCGAACAGTTCTTTACAAAATAATTGCGTAATCAGTTTTCCGTAACAGTTGTACGCCTTCGTCTGCTGCTATCAAGTGGGGGTTCACATGCCAGTACAGTGTTACCATTTTAATTATAGTTAATTCTGTGAAATTGAGAAGTGAACATAGATGTTTAAGATCGCTACTCTGCTGAGGCTGCGTTCGTTTTTATCTGAAGTGTGCTATGCAATCACCCAATTCAACATCTCACTGAAAGTGACAATTTACGGCCAAAGATGTTTATTTTAAGAAATGAAAATTGGAGACCTTGGAATGAATGCATATTGTTAGGTTTTGCGCAATCCCATCTGGTCGCGCGCTGATATGGTACGCGAAAAATATAAATTGTCTTATATTTAGGGAGTTTAAATTGCCCCCCCCCCCCAATCCCCCCTATCCTCGATTTTCTCTTCTTCCGAAAGACAAAACATAAGTTGGTTTTGTTCTCCCAGATTCAAGAAACCTGACTTACATTGAAAGCAAATAACAAGTGTCACCATACTGTCAAAGATTTCCATGACCAACCCCGCAGGAGTTAAAAATGTTCCGCATTCGACGAGTTAATGCTTTGTTACGCCTCGACAATAGGCAAACAAATGTTTTGTTTTTAGCTTTGTGTACCAGCAGCCTCTTCAAGCTAATTGTACTTGTAAATTTTTAACCCCTAAAACATTTTTTCCGCATCTGAGTTTAAGAAATTTATAATCAATTAAAGAATTGTATCTTTCACTCTATTGTTTCAACTCGTATGGCGTATTACGGACGCGGAAAAAAGTTCGATTAACACAAATATATTTATGTTCGTGCAACGGACAAATATGTTTAACAAAAAGATTCCATGTTGCGGTGCGTCCGACCGGTTTAGTGATGACAGATCCCAGATGGCGTCATAATGCGGCAATACGAGGCAATTATCTAACGGTCCCTGCCTTCAGCTCACTATCAGCCCTTATTTTCCATCACTTTAATTAAGAAGTAATTCCTAATAGGACTCCTTTCTGTCGTGTTTGAAGGAAATTCTGCACATGGCAAACTAAAATATGGCGCCAGGCTAGGATTATTCTAAGCCTCTTGAATAGTTTAAATTTACAAAAATTAAAATTTGTAAGGAGAAGGACAGGAGGCGTGGGTGAGGTGGCAGACAACAGAAACTAGTGACTTGCGTACTGTTTGCTGCACACATTGTGTTGCCATGCAAGGCAATATAATAATAGCCTTCAAATGCAAACCAAGTGGCTCTTATCCGAGCTTAAACCGGTTTCTGTAGCGTGAAGCAACTAGGAGTAATTTTCTATTCCCCCGCCCATTTTCCCGTGGACTTTGACCCGGTGCTAAGTCAAATATGTTCTATTACGAAACACGCACTCCCTCCATCAAAACGACAAAATAGAGTCATCAAACGAGACCAGCAATTGAACATATTTTTATCGAGTTTGCTCAGCTGCAAGAAGATAGATTTCCCACATTAGAGAAACAGTATCCGGCAGTAATTTCTCACGATGCCGTCAAGGTTTCCATAAACAACTTTCTCTAATAATATAATTTCCCGCGTCAGGGAATTATCTCTTTGTTATGTCTCTACAATATACAAAACAAATGTTCTAAAACAATCGATTTGTGTCATTACCGCTCGAAAATGCACGCTTATTGTGCACATGTGGGTCTACTGATTCTTTTCATTCAGATTTTCCGCGTTTTAAGCAGTGTCAATCAAAAATAACGTACGCAGAGAACGCGTTGGTTGTGGTTTTAGTGGTATTTGAGCAAAGATAGCCCCCTTTCTTGAAGCTCCCTTTTTACTTTGTCTTCTACTTTGATATTCGCAGATGGACCAATTGATCCCAAACAACTCACGAATCCACACAACTCAAAGACAACAACAGCTCGCATTGCTGCACTTTTCACCAAAGGACCGCTGAATGACCACGAATCCGGCTCAGGAGAACCCGAACCCGGACCCGAACCCGGACCCGCCCCGGGACCCGATCCCTTGAAGACACTTGCAGAATCAGTGAGCAACACACTCATTTTAGAGAAACGATTTTAAACCAATCAGCGCGCATATTTTCTTTGGTTTATTTCTAAATACCAATAAAGGAAGGAAAATGTGGAAAACGAGTGCTTGTAGCGATTACCTGCGTATTTTATATCACTTTAATTTTACATTCAGTTAAGAATTGATCCAAAAATGCTATGAACTTTTTTGACCTCTTATCACAGATACTGCATATAGGACCAGCTTTGAAGGAACTGAAAGACGATCGGGACCAAAAAAGCAAAGGTAAACTGGCGTAGGATTCAATACTGATTTTAATTTGTGGTGATGGGAAAATGATGAACCGTTCAGCATTGCTTTCACTGATGAGCCGTATTGTTTGTGGTTTGGAATTTTCAGGAAAAGCTTTCGAGTTATTATATACCTTGAAATACAAAGGTGCAGACGAGGTGAAGAAATTGTTGGGAAAACACGCCATTGAACAGCACAAGCATTGTAACAGCGTCAAATGGAAATTTGCCAACTATGTCCATCAAGCAGGTTAGCTTTCCCGCAGATTACCGTACGCAAATTCGCAATTAGCCAATCAAAAGTACTTTCTACTGTCCTGATATCCAACGATATCAAGTCGCTGACCTAATATGGCGACGATATATATGTTGCTCACTCGGCCGAATTTGAAAACAGTAAATACCGAATCGTAACTTTTTTGGTACTCTTTAGAGCCAATACCAGCCTCGCTTATTCTCGTTATGCTTGTTTTGACTTGAATATTAATGGCTCCATCAAAATCGCCTGATATGTAATAGTAATTGGACCGAGTGGAGGATTCAAGGAGTAATTGCGCGAGTGATTTCAAATTGGACGAGACACGAGTGGGAACGTAAGTTTTTAAAAACTGCAGGAAACATTGCGAAGGAAGTCATTAAAACGTCCATAAATGACGTGCGAATGACGCGGGTATCCAATTACAAAAAGTTCAAAATTGGATACCTGAAATTGGACACCCACGGTATCAAGCACCGATTACGTGACTAATAGACGCGCGGACAACCAATCACGATCGATAATTTTGTGATAGATATGATAATCACTGAAGTGCAACAAAAAGGTAAGATTTGGTATAACAGCACGACAGCCTTCTCAGAACCAACTAAAACTATATCTATAGATCATTACACATGAAGGCGAACATAATGTTACTTTATAATTTACTCATGATAATGATAATGATAATGATAATGAGAATGAGAATGAGAATGATAATGATAATGACAATGACAATGACAATGACAATGACAATGACAATGACAAAGACAATGATAATGATAATGATAATGATAATGACAATAATAATGATAATGATAATAATAATGGCAATGATAATAATACTACTAATAAAAGGAAACCTGACTGGAGGAGTTTACATACAGGATGAGGTAGAAACTAGGTGTAAGCCGATGATACTGGGTGAAAGGTAGAATTCATCAAAATGTGCCCTAATCTAAAAACTTAATAAATTTATTAAATTCTTCATTTCCTAGTTTTGTATGAATTGCTGAAAGACAAAGATGATATATTGGACTTCCCACAAGATTTGCATGAGGCTTTTGAATACGCCTCAATGTCCAGTGAAGTTGGTAAGAAGTCCAACGTGTACTGACCTCACGCGTAAAAAATAGTTTTTGATTCCTTTAAGAGGATTCAGTTACAAATAGCTAAATAACTCGCGTGTTTCCCCCGAATTTTCTTTACTACAGGTATTATTCAGCTGGGTACTTTATGTTAAGGGAGGGAAGAGGGGAGCCGTTTTTGAGCCTTGCTCATACAAAGTAGTTTGTGATTTAGCGCCTTTTTAATGTGTTGCCAAAGTTTGAAGGGAGCACGGGTGGCAGTGAGAGCGCTCGCCTCCCACCAATGTGGCCTGGGTTCGATTCCTACCCGGCTTTGGAGATGAATGTTGTCTTAACTCCAAAGCCCGGTTTTTGTCCGGGTTCTCTGGTTTTCTTCCCTCCACAAAATCCAACATCTCCAAATTCCAATTCAACCATGATAAAGGACCCGCTTTAAAACCAGCCAAGGTTAATGTGGCTTCCTCTTCCTTGTTCTAAATATTGCAATTTATTTATTAACTTGCCTCTAAATAATATCACTTGGCTTTTATTTGACGTGGCTCCTTTTACATTTCTTTTGAATAGACGTTTTCGAAGCATTTACTTACGTGGTTGATAAGCATAACCTCAGAGACCATCCTGGAATAAAGGCAATCATAATGATTGGAGGACTGATCGCCGATGCCGGATGTGATGAAAAATTAGATGGTTTGTGCTACAGCTCCAATTAATTCATAATTCTCGAAGAAAAAGAGCATGATCATATAACTTTGGTTGTGTTCTTTTGAGATCAACCTTTTCTGGTTGGTTTTCTTGTTTTATCGGAGAAAACCTGTTTTCGTTTGTTTGATCAACGTTTTCAACGAGCCTCAAACCGTGTTCAAAAAGCATTTGCGTGATTATGTCGCGTGATTGTAGCTCACGTAAGAACTAATCCCAGCGAGTTACCGCGTTTCAACTGAAAAAGGTTGGAACTGAAAGTGTTCTATTGAGAAAAAACAAGTGTATTAACCCAAACCGGTTGCCTTTGAAACGGTTGATCCAAATAGAACATAACCTTTGTGTGGAAGTAGGGTAAAAGCTAGTATCGAACGAAGTAGCAGTCAGCGGAAGAGAGATACCATTCATTGTTCACATGGGTCTAGGCCTACGTCTACATTTTAGTATTTACACGGGTTGGTATGTAGCAGTCTCAGTTACTGTCGTCAGATGGCATTGCTCACATGGGCCTAGACGTGCTTCTAAAGTTGTAATATTTACACGCGTTGGTGTGTTTGAGGATCTTTGAGGCAGAAAAAAAGCTGATTAACTGCATAGCAGAAGTCTGCAGGGAGAAATAAGTTAGTCTGCCGGTACTGGACTGTCAGAAAGGAAAACCCAAAACAAAAACAAAAAACATGAACAAAAACCAGAACAACTATTGGCTTAAACGCAAAGATCACGTATTCTGTTTTTGTTTTCTGCTCAGGTCTGTTCAAGATTCTTGGTCAACTTGTGGAATACGTAGATCCATATGGCGAATATGATCTGTCAGACAGATTCAATCTGGCCATTTACTCAAAGCACAGCCCCGTTTGCAGACCTGGCAAGTATATTAGTATCACCGTTGAATAGAATAGTGTGTCGGTGTAGTATGTTAAACACGAAAGACCGTGTTTGACCACATTTCCAAACAAGAGGAGAGTTGGAAAGAAGACGCGTAGCGGAGTATTTTTGACGAAGTTGGAACTGTTTAGGAATGCGGCAAAACAATGTCTTGAGTGTTTGGTATATCTCGTCAATCGAAACTAAAACTATAGAAAAAACGGAGAAAGAAAATCTTAAAAATTTATGCTAATTAAGATCAGATATCCAAACACTATCATGATCATGACTTCCTTTGTGAAACTTGATGAATTATGAGTTTGAGAACTGGGACCGATGCAAATTCCTCTCTTCTCTTCGTCCTTCCTATGTTTCTGTCATTCCTTCTGTTATAACATCTAGAAAAGGCTTTGTTCCGCTTCTGGTAATATTTTCACGTATTGTGGTTTGTCGGGTTACGCCGATCACCACCACGCCGAACACCATCACGGGCCAACGAGCAGCATAAGACACAAATTCCTTGACCTGATCAACAGACCTGACTGCAAAGAAGGTGTGTCTAGTACCTCAGTTAATAATTAACAATAATTCCACAATTAGACCCGCAGCCCGCAAGGGCTACGGGTCAATAGCCCATTCGGCTTCGCCTCATGGGCTATTGACCCGTGGCCCTTGAGGGCGAAGGGTCTAATTGTTTTAGTATCACCCAACTAGTCGGA
>Ga0126337_10002515_pt1 | contig 11722 bp, 11 predicted proteins | sample DipCmetagenome_FD_92527 | JGI IMG/M metagenome (GOLD analysis project Ga0126337, IMG submission 92527) | Coral microbial communities from La Bocana,Puerto Morelos, Mexico - Diploria C A metagenome | ecosystem: Host-associated > Invertebrates > Cnidaria > Coral | place: La Bocana,Puerto Morelos... | reverse complement strand
TTTAGCTTTCTTACAAAGTAAGAAATTTTTATATGTGCAAATCTAACTAACTGTACAAACCTAGATATACTGAGACCTGATGGATGCAGTGATTATTATGAATAGTCAAATGAGAGAGACCTCAAAAGCTTGCAAAGTAAAGCATACAAAGATTTTGAGATTTTTCAAACTACAATTATAAAAGTTTACTACCTAATTCATTTAAGGGGTACTACCGGTAATAAAACAAAAAAAAAGAAACAAGGATTGTTGATAACATTTGGGGAGACTAGACAATGGGCTGTTTGAAGTTTCAACATCAATGTCATGGTTCCTTCAAATTACAAATTCTTCGCTGTGCACTTGTAATTTCCTACATGTGTAGAACCAATTTGGCCCACTCTCTTCAAGTCCAAATGATCTGCACCTTATTTACATTATTGAGAGTAAACATGACAAAAGAAACATTTTTATTAGTGTGACAGGTTGAAATAACTAATATTAAATTTCTCCACATTAGTAGTTTAAAAACATTATGTATAAAGGAAAACCAGTATTGTGTAATATAAGTATTAAAGCATTTGTAATTTATATATTTTTTGATATCGAAAGCTGTCAAGATTGGGGCTCAATATTGAAGACACTCTTGCTTTATACTTCTGCTTACTCAGCTACACAACATTAACTGTAAATTCCTTGTACTCTAAGATTCTTAGGATCAAATGGTGCTCTGACGTGTAGTTGTGCAGGAAACAGTTCCCCCATTGATTCAATACTGTAATTGCCTGACTTTATGAAATCCATAGTCACTGGCTTGCCACTAGGATCTTTAATATATCCATAAGCCATGCTCTTGCCTAGTGCAAAACCATACTCTCCCCGTCGGATGAAGCCAACAACCTTGTCATCACGCCATATTGCTTCAAGACCAAGGAGAGCCTTGTGACTGTAAATATAAGATGCAAATAATGATGTGAGCTTACACTGTGTTGTTCCAGGAAATACCCTTGTTGTCATTGACCACTGAAGTTTCTTGGTTTGATACTCACAGCTCCCAAATAAAAAATATGTGGGTGCTCGCCAGAAATTTTGAAAAGATTTTCACTCTAAAAGAGGTACAAATTCTAAAACAAAACATCATTTCCTGTCAATTATTTTTGGCTCAACACCCTAAAATGTATAAACAAAGGCTCATCCAATTGTGGGGTCCAGAGTCAATCCTAGATCCTAGGGCCTGTGCAGCAACCTTTTGAGTGGGAGGGGGGGTTAAAAAAATGCACTAGGGGGTCCCAGAAAATCAAGAAATAACATAAAATGCATTCAAAATGACAAACAAGGCATCACATAGTTAAAAACTTTCAGCGAAGTTTGTACTATACTGTATGTGTAAACATTTATCACCTGGTATTTAATTATTAAATCCAACTTTGCAAAATGAAATTTACTCTACTGTAACACCCCAGCTAATAATTTACTAATACACCAGGATCCAATGATAGGAATTTCCAGGCATATAATCCACAAATGAAGACAACCTACATAATATTCATAATAAGCTATTATATTACGTTTTGCTTTTTTTTATTTATTTGTTTTACTGTTTGTCCCTCCCCCTGCACAGTCCCTGGATATGCATACATCACAAAGCTAGTAACAACTTATACATGTATTTATACTAATATTGTTTCTTACTCTTCAATGGTGAAGCACACCAATCTCTTCTTAAGACCTTCAGCTTTCTGCCGTTCAAGGGCTTCCCTTCCAAGAAATGGTGTCTCCGACTTCAGTTTGCAAGTGAAACCCAATCCTGCCTCCAGAGGAGTGTCGTCATGTCTTAAATCCTGATGCCAGTGTTTGTAACCTTTCTCCGCACTGAGTGAATCCAAAGCTCTGTAGCCACCATTTACAATACCAAACTTTTTTCCAGCCTCAATGATTGCTTCATAAACTCGCACACACGAGTCATAGGGGATGTGTAACTCCCAACCAAGTTCACCAACAAAAGTGATCCTAAGAGCACGGACGTCATGGCCTGCAACATTGATGACTTGGTGGGTGGAGAAAGGGAAGGCCTCGTTACTAAGATCTGCTGAAGTTAGACACTGCAGTAACTCACGACTGAAAAGAAATTGCACAAGATGTGTAGTCACTGTCAAAGTGGTGGTGCTACAAGTTTACAAAATACTGCTGGGTAACCCAAGATAGAATGTATAACCGTTCCCTGTTACAGACAGGGCTGTCATTAAGTTTTGAAGCAGCCATTGCATTTAGACGGGTACATAGTGGTACTCCCAGTAATCACTCACATGGTGTTGTACAAACCTGCAAATCCAGTAACTACAGATCTTCACATTTTATTAGCATTTACATGTAGAAGTTTAGTCATAATTATCTTTAACATATTAACTGTTTGCTACCAAGCATGAGAAATTCTCTTGGTCAATTACCTTTTTGGTCCCTGTATACTTAGCATTCCCATTTTCTCTGAGTGATCTTCAAAGTTGACATTGTATTGTTTGTCCTGAAGAATATTTTGGATATGACACCAACCATGCTGACCTATTCCACCACCAACTGCAATGTAAAATCCATCACCTGGAGATTGATGAAAGCATAGTAAGGGTGACTTATGTGACATTGTTAACCTTTGAAACAGGTCCTAGGTCAAGTAATGCCCAGCGGTGGGTAAGTACTCTCTTACATATCCTATAATAGGTTTTTACAAGATAGTCTATGGTTTTTGTCCTTGGTGCTCTAAAAAGGGTATGGTGACACAATTGCTGTTATTAAAGCCAGGGAGACTTCTATTTAAAGAGATACTTGTCATCTGGCTTAGGGTTATAAATCAAGGACTCTGGTCTCACAAAGGGTGTTGATGACAAAACACCACGGACCATTTATTACTATCCAAATATCTTTTAGGGTGCATTCAGAAAATAATAAGTAAGAAATGCACTTATTTCTGTTTTTAGCCTCAACTTGATCCGGTCTCTCAAGTCAGGTCTACTAGTACTAAGTAACCTTATATAATATTGTCACCACACAAACTTTCCCATTGACCTGTTGAGTGTTTTAGCATGATTTTCTTGGGGCAGAAAAGACAGAGATTATAATTTCAGGAGTCTTAAGAAACGTAACTTATTGTTGTTTAACGGTGGATAAAAACACTCCAAATTATGTTGTTCTAATGATTGAGTCTCAAATATGAAAATGAATGCTGGCACAAGCGGTGTGTTCCATATGCATGGTGCAATTACCGGTAAATTTAATTTTCTTGCTCTGTTTAGAGGAACTATTTCATATGTGAACTAAGGTGAACAAGAATTGTGTGTCAGTATTGTCATGCCCATATATGTTTGCAATGCATGCTGGGACCTCATGCTTTCACTAGGTCACCATGTGAGTTCATTCTACAGGTTCTACATTTGACTTGAATTTTACAAGTGAGTGATCAGGTGAGCATACAGTATCTCCTTTAACCCTTTACTCCCCAAGATTGACTTAAAGATTTTACCCTGTCTAATACCAGATGATTTTACTCTGTATAATGCCAGACGATTTTACTCCATCAAAGGGAGACCCCTTGGGGGTTCAAGCAACAAACTTGAATTTGATCGATTACTCACCCTCAAATTTTGGTTTTACAACACTTGAACCATCGCCATTCTCCAAGACACTGACAGTGATGTCAGCCTCAGCACCACCATCTTTGTTTGTCATGCAGGTGTAAGTAGTTGCACCTGTGAATTGTGTATTTGAATAGATCAGTTACTCAGCACATCTGGAGAAGATATTCATCACAAAGTCAAAAGATTTCTACCTGAAGATGAAAACTTGAATGCAGGAGACTCTAACTTTTGTTTGATTAACGAGTTATTCTACAAAATAGTCATATCCACCCAAACAATAATCACTGGAAATCTTGTGGATGAGGAAGTATTTTAAGGAAATAAGACATCTGGAACCACACAAAAATGGTAAATTACTGTATAACTTGATGAGTTAACTGAGAAGATGAAAGCAGTCAATATGTATACTGTAAGTACCTATAATTTACCATCAGGTACCTGGAGGTTTTGCCATATTATTGGTAAATATCCAGTCTGCAGCCTTCTGAGCATCAGGGCCAGTTAAATAAAACTTAGCAAAATACGACATGTTGAAAACAGCTACTTTTTCACGACAAGCAAGACATTCTTTTCCAATCTGTTGATGAAAGACAGCCTTAATAAACAATACTACAGTTGGGCCCACCATTTCAAACTCCAATTCCTTGTTATTTTTAACTTAAAATCGTTTCCCTTCAACTTACTCTTCAAACTCCCACCATTTCAAGGTAATTTTTGTTTCGCCTGAGAGTTCAAAATAGTGCGGTTCAACTGTATTTCACAAATATGTGATATGTTCTCTGGAATCTTTTTCCCCCTATCAAAAAATGTACATGATTGGCAAATAGTTCTGATCTTAAAGTGGCATAAAGCACTTCATGTTTTAATGTCTGCTTAAGGTGCAAGGCTATAAATGAAACTCTCATTGGTTTTCTGTACAGAACAATACTGCTACGCACCCACTCTCCCCCTATCACAAGTCATCCTTATCATTTTTTTTATTGTCTGAAGGACAAGGGGAGAGATAAAGGGTCCATCTCATATCACACTCAATATCTGTAGTGCTGGCAAACAAATTCTTAAGCAAACTTTAGAATGTAAATTATCACTGTTATACTTCCTAACTCAAATACATTTTCCAATTAGAGGAGGATGTGGCACATGCCATTGGTTAAAACGCACTAAATCCCTAGCTAAGGCGAACAAAACTTACCAACTCCCAAGAGAAACAACAACTTGAAGTTTCGACTCACACAAGATCAGCTTGTGCTCCTTGGAACTGTGGCAAATTTGTGTGCCAGCCGGCATCAAGCAAACTATTTTTTTGCAGTTTTTTTCCTTTTCTTGAGTTGGGAGGTATAATAAAACACTCAATGACTGTTCCTGCAGGAAACAGTCAGTTTTGTTTCCCCTTGACCTCTATGTTCACGTCGGCATCACCAGGGGGAACATTGAGGATCTCAGGGAAACAAAATTCACTGTTTTCCTTGGGCTACGTTGTTACGTGTAAATGCTCACTGTCTCATAAAGTCTTGGATCGTGACTAAAACAAAATACAATAACTCAGAACTCTGAACCAAAACAATGCTTCCTTGCCTCTTTTTGAAATAACTTTTATTGACTATATTTGAAATACTTACAATATCATGATGAGGTGGAAAGTCAAAGGTGTAGTCCTGACCCAGTAACTCATTGTATTTATAGTCTTGGTGTTGTTTAACATCATAAGCTCCATAGTAATCATACTCCTTTACCTGAATGTAAACAAATTAAACACAAATCAACATGCATGTTCAAAGATCTAACTTATTACGCATTTCATACAATGACAGTGGGTAGCTCAAGACAAACTTTGGAAAAAAACTTTACAGAGACTTCAATCTTTACTATGGGTGAAAATTGTTTTAAGTCAATGCGCATCAAAACTGTACGTTACTTCTACAATCAACCTATAAAACAACACAAATTATAATTAAAACTTGATAAGGAGAGGGCCATGAATACCTCAGGTTCTGCATTAGGAACAAACCAGCCTGGTCTCTCCCAGCCATGTCGCTCCTGGTAAACACATCCTTTGTCCAACAGGACCTGAAATCAATTTGACAATGTTATTGAAATACATACTAACAATTAAAGGAATGACATGTTAACAAAGCAAAAGTTTGATATTTCATTTGTTTATTGTTACCAGAGGTCAATGGAAAATCATAATAATTACTAACAGTCGGTCATTATCAATAGCCAGAGTGTCCCCTCATCTCTAGTATTATGATTTAGGAGAAAATTAATATCAGACTATAAAATTTAATATATAAATATTACTAACATCAAATATTAAATATAAGACATTAGTTTAATTGGGCAAACAGCTACAAAACAGCTACACTGAATCATAAAACAGATCTGACATAATTTCTCATGGAGCACATATAGCGCATTGGTCAAACCTTAATCTTGATCACAAATGAACAAAAGGGTACTAACATTACTTCACATACAACAAAAGACAAACTGCTTGCATATATTAAGTTTGTTTATATTATATTGAACGATTTTGTCTACAATTTTAGTTTGACTGAAAACATTCTTAACTAAGATATCAAAACATGCTTTGAACTCACAGACACTTGACTAGAAGATATGTTCATCTGATTTGTTTACTTATTGAACGTTAACAACACTACCTTGTGAAAAGGATCACATCGCATATTTCTCGAAGCAAGTGGTTCATCATGACTAAAAACCATTGAATAGTTCTTTGCATAGGATTCATGACTTCTTTCCCTGAGCCATTTTTGACTGGGCGTAATGGACAAATGGAAACGCCTACAATAACCAAAATCATGACATTGATAATAGTTACTAATAATTAATGACACAAATGCGACAGAGTAGAAATAATGGTTGTCATTGTCTTTCTATGACTGACTGGATGAGCTTCAAGATTGACTCGATGTTTGGAGATTCAGTCTATGGTCTCATGGTAAGTGGGCTCAGTTCAGATCAAACATTGTGTTGGACATTGTGGCCCAAGGCACTAACTACTCTCACAGTGCCTCTCTCCACCCAGGTGTACAAATGGGTATCAGTAAATCTAATGGTGAGAGTAACCCTGTAATGGACTAGCATCCCATCCAGGGAGGGGGGGGGGGAGGGGGGGAGTAAAGTACTCAGTAGATGAGCGCTGGCCTGATGGGCCACATGCAGACTTCACCTTTACAAAATAGTCTGTTATAATAATTATTTTTTGGACAATTTAAGATAAATTTACCATTCTCATAGATAATAGGTTGAGAAAAGACAATTTTATTAGGAACTGATCAAAACATGATTAAACAAAAGTCAACCATGACAGCTTTCAGTTATCCTCACCTGATATCATATCCATACATGTCAAGTTCTGGGTGGCCATGAACCACCCACCGTGCCAACTCTCGACCACACCCTCCTGCAAGCATAATACCTGAGGAGTTAAATCCACAACCGTGATAAAAGCCACGCAGCTCTGGAGCTTCACCCATCAATGGTTTATGATCAGCAGTGAATGATTCTGGTCCACACACAGTTGACTTGACACCAGTTTCTGCTATTACTGGTACTCTGTTGCATGCGCCTTCTATGTGAGCACTGAATACATCCCAGTCCAGATCAAAGAGGGAAAATGCAAATTTATTACTGACCTGAAAATATAACAGCAGAGAATTGCAGAGGTACATGTACACGTAAGCTGGTTGTTTTTTCCAAAAAAAAATACTTAGACTGAAACAAAACAAGGGATCAGAAATAATTTGTTATGTATTGCATGTCTACTCCAGCCCAGAATTCTTACTAATTAAACTTTGGGTGGCTCTAATGGCATTATTAAGTCCAGAAAAAATACAAGTCTAGTTTATAGTGTAATTAAACTCCTAATAGTGTTGATCTCTTCCCTCCCCTTATTGGATCTAGTCAGAATAGCTCTGCCAAATGTTTTGTTACGCCTCTCCTATCAATGACAGATGATGGAGTGATGGATAACTGACCAATCAGCATCAAAATATTTTGTAATTCTCAGAAATGGTTCTTGTAAGAACTATGAGAACCTATATTCTTCCTTCACTTTTCTCCCCTTCCCTTCTTATTTTGCATCTTTGATTCTCCCAGGATCTAGGAAAAAAGGAGACTGCTTGCAGCATATCACGTTTTCTAGATAATTAATAGAAAATAAAATAGTTCTGTGTTAATTACACCAAAACGTCTTTACCTCATCCCAAAATATTGGATTATGTTCATAGCCTCCTACAGAAAGTCCATCACCTTGGAGTTTGAGATAAACTGACGCATCATGATCTCTCACATTGGGCATGTTCTGTATTCCCTCAATCCTCTCTGTTACAATGTAAGCATGGTACATGGCAACCAGAGGAACACTGACACCACACAACCCCCCAACATAAGGTGCCCACACCCCAGCACAGTTGACGACATTGTTTGTTTTGATGGTACCACTAGGAGTTTGCACAGCCGAGACATGTTTAATTCCAAGGTCATTGACTTCAGTCTGAATGCCTGTAACAGGACAGTTCTCAAATACCTAGAGGCAAAAAGGGTAAAAGTGATTATAATGTTTATAACATTGACTGAGGTGAAGATTGTAAGCAACAAAGTATCATGCCTTGTTAAAAAAATATTTATGGGTCTCAAATGTCCATGATAAAAAATTTCATTTATTAAAGGATGATATTATTGCGTGCCTGGTTTGACCATCAACAGGAACACTTTTTTTTGTTATAGAGAATCTATGTTGAAAAAGGTTTGCCTGCCTATGAAAACAGGTTTCCCTCTTTCTTAAAATGTTTAATGAAACCCCAGTATAGTCGATGGTGTAAATTATTCCACCTGTTAGTAATAAATGACTTGATTTAATCAGTACTGTCAGTATAAGGTTAAGAGTGAAATCACTCATGAAAAGTGTCAGTTTTTTTATGGGTCTGTCCTCTCATTGATGATAAATTGCATCATAACATTGTCAAAGTGGCTGTGGAACCATGAAGCATAGGCTGGTGGTTTCACAGGAAACTTTGACAATATTATGACCAAATTTATCTTCAGTAAAAGGACAGACGTATAAAAAACTGATGTCAATTTGTTTTTCATATAACAAGACCCGAAACTGTTCAAATGCTGGGAACAAATTAAGTTCCTTTAAAGGAAAGTCTGACGCATACAAGTAGCTCATTAGCATAGTGCAAGTCCAAGTTTTCAATTTTATCCATCTGTACTCTTATTGATGTTAAAAACAAGCCAATGAGCATGCAACAAATTGGACAGTTACTGTAAAAAGTAACATTGAGGTCAAAGTGTTAATTAATCATGCAAATACTGGGGATATATTACATACTACATCTATTGAATAATCAGACCCTCTTACACCTTGTCGACTTCAAGACCTGCCACATACACAGTGACAATTGGCTGACACAATCACACAGAAACACATCAGTCTCATTCATGACTGATCTCTGTCGCATGTATTTTATACATGGAGGGAAATGTTGAGCTACCTTGCCACCATTCTTCATAGCTGCTCTCGAAAGTGTGGTGGCCCAGCTAGCCGGATCAATGGTCCCATCACCAGGACTGTGAAGTGTTCCATACAAGTCATCCACATTCAACAATGGATACAATTCTTTGGATTCTTTGGGTCCCAGCACAAATGACTCAACACCATATACCTTCCCAAGCTGTTTGTTAAAATTCAAATTGATTCCTTCATGAGTATGTATTTAATAGTTTACATACTTTATTTGTTACATACATGTAAGTTAAACTATGGCAACTATACAGCTGAAGTCGACCTATCTAAAAAGTGACTTGTTCATTCTTGAGAATAATCCAACATTAAAATTGTCTTTTCTAAATAACACGCAGACAAATTAGATTGCCTAATACCAATTTAAAGTTCAGTCTAGCGTTTGACATGTTGTAGTTAAAATGGTAATACTAGCAAAAAAGATAAAATTATATATATTATAAATATATATTGAATAAAAGGTACAACTGTTTTAAAAGACAAGTTTTTTCGTGCTTATACCATCTTCAGTTTAATAGAATGACAAGTAATATGTGATATAATTATATAATGCAGTGAATACGGTGGATACTTAACCACCATAAGATAACTTACTGTCATCAACCTCTTGTACTCATCTAACCGTTCCTTGTTGTTGGCAATAAACAAGCCACCATTTTCATTCCATCCAGCCCATAATCCTGTCTCTTTGTCCAATACATCCCTTGCAAGTTCTCTTGTGTGTGCAAGCAGTTCCACTTCTACATCACTAGGTCGTAACCTCCATACCAGGCCAGCACTATGCCAGGTTGTTCCAGATGTTAACTGATCGCGTTCTAACAAGACAGCATTGTTGACACCAAGTTTGGTCAAGTGGTAAAGAGTACTGGCTCCCACAGACCCTCCACCAATAATAACCACATCAGCTTCTGCTGGGACAGTATCTGGAGCTTGCTTGTCTTCTGTCTGTTACCAAAATACAACTCAGAATTACGAAGTGTTTTACTTTCCTAACTGATACATATGGTTAGATCTATATTCTGTCGTGAAAAGGCATGTACACCAAGGCTGTAGCCAATGTTCTCCACACCTGTAGCAACCTTGTGGTTGAATTCTTTCAACAATAGTCAATTTGACCGAGGGAGAATCAAGGGAAAACCAAGCATACTCAGCTGTAACAGGTGTTACGGGTTATGTCCCTTCATGACACCATGTACACCATTTCAGAACAAAATGATAAATCTGTGACCAAAAGTTCAGACCAAAACAGCTTTTAAATTTATGTCTACCGGCAATGGGACAGCACATACCAATAATAACACAGGTAGCTCAAGCTCATAGTAGTTGAGTAAATCAAGCACTCTTTTCCTGTTCATTGTATGAAGTTCTAATAACATGGAATCAAACAATCTCTGACATGCATTCTTATCCCCTTTGCTCCCCTATGGAGCACTGCGCATGGAGCACAGTGGGAGAGCCCATATGAAAGGGTTGGCGGATGCTTGTTGGAAACTTTGAATTAAACCCCTAAAATAAAACTGGACTTTGAGGGCCAAAAATAATGGGTTTTTTTTTTCAACTTATTTATTCCTTGTACAGTTCCACAAAAGCTTCTGCAAAGCATCTTGAGACAGAACACCCTAAGAGGCACCAAATCCACTTTTTAAAGCCCAAAGAGGTGCGACTAACATCCCTGTCCTTTTTTATATACAGTCCCACCACGGCTGTACCCCTTTCTTCACACATACCCATGAGAGAAAGGGGAAGGGGCTAAGTGAAGCACAACTCAGTTTTGATTTTCCGGATGGATAGTACTCATCCTTGAACATTTTTCTGTAAACAAGCTGGCTTATAGAAAACAAACAATTAAAATTACAATAACTATGATTTTTGTTTTTTTATGAGTGTTTGTTTTTATTCCACAGCTTTCATTGAAAAAAAAATTGAAAATAATTCAATGTGATTTTTGAACTGGCATACAGAAGAAAATTTAGTGGTGAACAATAAACAAAAAAGAGTGTTTATGCCTCGGAACTGTCGGCTCCCTCATGGAAATTTGATGCTTTTAAAACTAGCATTTGAAGCTTCAATTCTTGGGCAAACATTTGTTTTAACGACATCAAATTTCTGTGGGTCAACCATCAGCTAATACTTCCTCAATGAAAACACTATTGGTTAAATAGACAGTGAGTACCGTAGCCAATCAGAGAAAGGCATTCATTATTGAACACTAGTAAATTAATATTGATACTCACTAATAGTGAACCATGGGGGGGGGGGTATATTAGATATGGGTGCGCGGACCGCTTCCCAAAACCCTCACCCTATTTGTGACCAGAATCTTCGATTTTTCCTACCCTATTAATGACCTGAGCAAAAATTTGATACCCTATTTATGACCTGACTCTAAGATCATTAGGGGAAGGTATTTTGTTGCTGGCTTAATCTAGCCTGCATAGCAGGCGTTAAACGGCGTAGAGGAAGGCAAAGCGCAGATGGGAGAAGGAGGACATGACGAAGAAGTAGCTTCTTCTAAAGAAAAAACGTAGTGAAGACGAGAGTGCAAAAATCGATACCATTTTTA
>Ga0126337_10002513_pt1 | contig 11729 bp, 8 predicted proteins | sample DipCmetagenome_FD_92527 | JGI IMG/M metagenome (GOLD analysis project Ga0126337, IMG submission 92527) | Coral microbial communities from La Bocana,Puerto Morelos, Mexico - Diploria C A metagenome | ecosystem: Host-associated > Invertebrates > Cnidaria > Coral | place: La Bocana,Puerto Morelos... | reverse complement strand
TCGCTTGTTTTTTTTTTATATCCCCCCCCCCCCCAAGTCCTACTTCTTCCCCCTCCCCCCCCCCTCCCCAACCCCCAAAAATTTAAAGGCACCCCCCCCCCCCCCCCCCAACCACCACTTACAAATATAGTAAATTAACCTGAATCTTTTACTTGCTATGTACTGTGACGCATTCAACATCAGTGTCTGGGACAAATTGGAGAAGCCGAGGAGTAAGTTGAAGAGTTTTTGTCATCAACCTCCTAAACACCGACATAACATAACAAGTTAATTTCACTTGACAAAGACTGTATGTTCTATTTTATTTTTGATGTGATATAAGCCATGTTTTATTCATATTAAATCAGTCCGGAAAGTAATGACTAATGAGTATAACTTTTAGTGAAATATCTTTGGTATTTGAAGCTTAAAGTCAGTTTTTCAGTTGCCACCCCCCTACTTTCCCAGAAATTTACATGCTACCCCCCCTCCCTAAGGCTGTGAGTTTACATTGTGCCCCCCTCTCGTTTTAATGCTCCCCCTCCTGATAATTATTGCAGAATCTCTAATATCTAGATTTAGCCAAGCCTAAAAGCGAAGCTCCTGGGCCGGGTTGTTCAAAGCCCGATTATGCAAACCCAGGACAAGTTGGATTTTGTAACTTTGCGATGAGGTTTTCTGTATATTTTTTTGCCTTCTGTTTTAAATTTGAATAAATACAAAACAAAAACAGTGAAAAACATTTGTATAAAATAAACCGAATCGCCTAAGAATCAAACTAATTGAGTACAACCTGTAACACCATTGGCCGAAACTGTTCCATCATCTCTTGTGACTCCAATAATGATATTACTCTTGTTAAACTTGCCAGCTTTGAGGAGTTTGAGGGGTGAATCTGCAACAATTAGACGTTAGTGGGGTGCAGAAAGTTATAACTGTATATATGTTAATACTTTTACTGACCTAAACTGTCCTTTTAATGTTGCCAACAGTTTTTACATCATCCTAAAGTTTAAACCATGGGAAAGAGTGCAAACCGTCAATAAAGAATCCAATTCGTCTACTAATGTTTTTTACATTGATGTTCTTCAAAAATATTGTTCATTTTGCCCAATCTACTAGTTCATGTAGTTTAAGTCTACCGTTAGAATAAACAACTAGCGGTAAAGACAAAAAAAAAAAAAATAAGGAAATGATATCGCATTAGATTTTCTTACGTTTTGTTTCTACGCAACGCAATATTGATTTTGAAATAGCACATACCTGGCATAAAGTAACCATCCACAACCGGTGCAAAGGATAAAAAGTTGAGAGAGGCAAACACTTTTAATTGAGCGACTAAGATCTCTTGAACTGATTTCTTTTTCGCACAGGCTTTCAGTGAAGCCATCTCACATCCCGCAGCCTTAGCAAAGCTCCTAAAAAAAAGAAACAAAAAAAAAAAAAATCGAATAGTAAACTATATAAATAAACAACAAAGACAACAAACGTAACAAAAATTGTAATACTCCAGCAAAGAGAACAATAAAGTTGACTCAGTACTTTCAAAGACTTTTCTTACGATAACCGTCCAATTTCTCGCGCGCTGATTGGCTTATTTCTATTATCAATAAGAGTATAGACGGATGTTTTAATTTATGCAAAATTACGTTAAGTGTGGTCTCTTATCGACAAGGAGAACGCGTCATCACAGTGGTCAAAATGTTGTGGACTTATAATACTGAAAGATAACGAAAGAAATTTTTGACAACATTTGTTGACAATTAAAAACTCGGACTTGCAAGCGCAGCATTATGAAAATGAGGTACTTGTACTTTATTTATTCCCGGCATTTGACCAGTTTCGTGTCTTCTTATTGTAAAACTCCAATTGACATAAGTTTTTGATTTATGTATTTATTTACTTATTTATTTATTTTTTTCGTTTTGTCCTTCCTCTGTCCTCTTATTGACGGTAAGTTTCGTCATAACATTGTCAAATTTTGCTGCGAAAAAACTCGCCTGCGGCTCGGGTCTTCAGAGCTACTTTTACAATGTAATGGCGTAATTTATTATCAATAACAGGACAGACGCACTAAAAACTGACCTCAATTTGTTAAATAGCCACACTGAATTAGTCGATGTTCAAATCCAAATTCTGTACATGGGGCTCAAAGCCACTTCAAATAATTAATGTTTGATAATCTAAGGTGCTTCTAAACACCACTATATGAAAAGAAAACCTTTGCCAAAAGTTACGTCTTATCTTGCAAATCAAATCTCGATAACAAAAACACAAGCACTTTAAAACTAAACTTAAAGGTGTTTTAAGCAGTAAATACCTTTCGTGTCGCCAAAATGATAATAAGGTGTCTACCGATAATTATGCAGCTGCTTTGATATCAGGATAAAAAGCCGCTTGCAGTGCTGTATACTGTTTTAAATGCTTTACCTTGCTCGTAATTCAGCTTCATCTTTTTCCAACAGTGCTGGAAGAGTCACTGCCGTTCCACTCTGTATAATAACGTTCTGGTACAAACCACTAGCCAACGGGGACAGAAGCAAAAGTGCTACGCTAAATCCACCAGCTGATTCACCGAATATCGTGACCTTCTTAGAATCACCACCAAACCTAAAACACAAATAAATAAACAAATAAATAAATAGATAAATAAATAATTACACAAACAAGAAAATATAAATGTGATTAGTATATACCAAAAAAGTCAATAATACTTTTCGCGGACGCTGATTGGCTATCTCGGAGGTGATTAGCCAAGTACTATTCACTTCCGAGCAGCGTAAGAAAAACAAAATGGCTACTCTTTGTTACTCAAAGTTGTTAATCTTTGGTGCCCTAGTTATTCAGCTTGTGTGGTATATACCAAAACAATTATTCACCTCAGTGTCGGTGAAAGTGGTGGATAGTTACCTCCACTTTGGTGAATAATTGCTAATTAAGACATGCATTCGTATAGCTCCAATATTATACCTTTTCTTCTGATGTTTGGTGGAAAGTATTCGTACATGACAGGTAGTAATCCTTTCGTAGGAAATTCGCAATTATGTGAACTGCCTTTTTCCGTTTTGGGATTGATATTTATAGGTCAGTAATTAATCATGCATGGAAACATCGTTTCGATTTTTTTTCTTTTCTGACAAGAAATAAACTGGATTAGTACTGATTACACCATCAGATTGTGCACTGCAGCAGTAAACAAGTGACTATTTCAAGGAAAATCCCTCTCGCGTAAATTTGTATAGCACGGTCTAGTAATTTCTGACAATTTACATCTCTAAAGAAGAAATCTAAATCAGTGAACGAAAAAAAAAAATGATGTGCTGACATGAAACTTATTTTTAGAAGCTAGGGAATCCTAGAGGCCACTCTATACACGGATTGGTGATCACCTAGTACGTGATCGTTCTATCATATAAGTTTGTACTTCAATGCCATATCTGAATGTATTACTTGTGCTAGTTAAGGAAGGATATCTGTGATATGCATAAAGTTAGCCTAGATCAAATACTCTCTCCCGGACAAGTTTTATGATCACCCGTACATGTACACCTGTCTAATAAGAATCTGAGCGCAAACTGGGTGTGCTAAATGAATACATAATCAAATAAGAAAACTACGATGTTACATGATAAATAAGCATAACAAAGCAATGGAGTTAAGTTCAGTGTTGGGATCAACAAATGTAGTATTTTAAAACTGACATTCATTTATTATTATTGTTATTATTATTATTATTATTTTATTTATTTATTTATTCATTTATTTTTTGATATACTTAAGAAAATAATTTTTGTTAAAAAAAAGGTGTATAAAACTAACTTTTGTGACATCTTCGTAGTACCACGATGACGGGTTAGTCGAATAAAATCTACTAGAGTAAGGATTAAAAAAAAAAAAAAAAAAACTTGCTGGATCAGCAAATCGATCAAAACAAACAAACAAAAAGCACACCGTCACACGGCTGTCTGGTTTTTGACAAACAAAAGGCAAATGGATAAATAAATAAATAAATATATAAATAAATAAATAAATAAATAGACAAACAAATCAGTAATGACAAAGCGTAGACTAATCCCGTTGCCAGATATCTCATGAACGATACCTTCATCTTCGTCAACAAGTGGCCTGGGAACGGTGTTAATGTCCACGTGCATAGCAGTTTGTAATCCAAGTGCAAATAAATGTAGTCATGGGAGACATTGCGATGTCACCAAGTATGGCACATACGAAAGTAGAAGGGAAACTTTTAACTCATAGAAGGAAACAACAAAATCAATCGACTAGCATACCTTTCAATGTTTTTGTTCACCCATTTCATGGCCGCTATCTGATCCAGCATGCCGTAGTTTCCTTTCAGGTTGTCGCTGCTCGAGCTCAAGAATCCAAAAACTCCCAAACGATAAGCAGCCGTGACGACAACCACGTTCCCCTCGGCTGCCAGAACGCTACCGTCGTAAAATGTAATATCTCCTGTGATATACGCACCGCCATGAATCCACAACATAACTGCAAGCGAAGAATTACGAGTAGCATTGCTTGGGACATACACATTTAGCTGCAAGCAATTCTCGTTCATAAGCGGCAGTCTGCTCGGCTCACTTGGTTGTGGGCAAATCTTGTCATTCTTGTTTGCTTGCAGTGTTGAAGTCCACCTGTCCGGTTCAACCGGGTATTCGAAACGTTCCGCTTTGGCAAAGGGTATGCCGAGGTAGGTTATAACTGTCTTGTTCGTTGCCAGTGATTTCACAGACCCGTTCACGGGTCCATAAGTCGTATTGACGATCACAGAGGCCACTGAATATCCGCAGCAGAAGCACAGGATGTGAAGTGAGCAAACGAAGAGTGCAGATGCAGTCATCACAATGAACAGATGAAGTTTCGAGCACGATGAGTACCTATTTTACAAATCTGATCAATACACCGACAGATTCGAGAGACCGTCACGCCACTCATGACATATGACGTAATGACATTATTTGCAATGCCACTGCATTAAAAGCGTGATTTGTGGGGTTTTTTTTTCGCAAAATAACAGAAATAATTACCTACCATAATCGGCAAGTTTTAGTTAACTTACTTCTTTATTAATAAGATATGTCTTGATGATCATCGATGAGAAGGTTGTTCTGTATAAAGTAGTAATATTAATGGAGATAATGATAACATTTTGGAGACTTGGGGCGCTTTGTGGGCGTTTTGTATATTAAAAAAGTCTTACAATATGTTTGTTTGATCATCATGCTTCTTTTCATCAATTGCGTCCACTAACCAAGCCATTTGACATTGTTTCTATGATTGTATCAACAGTGATGTGATGCAAGTGTCGATATTTACCATTTAAATAAGCTTCATAGAACCAGGCGGACTTTATTGACGGCAAAATTAAAACCGTAGTTACACACTGAGTCACACTGAGTCTGAGTTACATAGAAGAGGTCCTAGAAGTAACGTACAATAAAGGCTTATGAGGACAAATATCATTACATTAGAAACAAAAAGAAAAAAAAACAATCTGCCTTTTTCCTTTGAAAAGATATCCTACATGAGCCTCGGCTCAGTTGCAAGCTATGCACATAGGTCTTGTCTGATAGGAAGAATACGACTAACAGTATATTTTAATCAATAAATATCGAAAGCTCTTCTTTGTTCTCATGGAAAGTTTAAATCTTGATATCCAATCAAAGGAAGATCATGACAAACTTAGGATCTGAAAATGCGACGTGGACGACACCTTCACCGCCCTAGATCGCGGAAGCGTCGACAGCTTCTTACAATATCTTAACAACCAGGAACCTTCAATCCGCTTCACCATGGAGACAGAGAGTAGCAGAAGCTCGCCTTCCTTGACAGCGCAGTTTCAAGAGAGCCAGACGGACGCTTCACCACATGCGGTATTGTCAAGTGTCTTTACCATCGCGCTAAGCGCATTGTAATTAAACCCTCTGTTATTTCCAAGGAGAAAAAGCATCTGTCATCCGTTCTTGTTGCTAATGGTTATCTTCTCTCTATCTTGCAGAAAATTACCAGACAACGGAACACCAGCACAGAGCCCACGGCCGCGGTTTTACCTTACGTCGTAGACTTGTCCGAGCAACTTTGAGCGACTTGTCCGAGCAACTTTGCCGCTGCGTACAAAATAAGTGCATACGTGCTGTCAAGTCACGCCTAGTACGGCCAAAAGCCCTGGCCGACCCGACTAAACGAGACAGCGTTGTTTACAGAATTACCTGCGAATGCGGCAGAGTTTGCATCTGTGAGACTGGAAGACTTATGAAAGACAGGATAAAGGAGCATGACCGAGACATCCGTCTCGCCCAGACATCCGTCTCGTTTCAGAGCACGCCCACAACACCGGACACTATCCGCTTTGGGATGAGGTGAAGCTTATTTATTGATCCGCATTGGTACACACGCAGAGTCAAACTGAGGCGATTCACATAAGACTTCACCCTCACAACATCAACAGCGATACTGGAATTGAATCCCAGAAGCATGAATGCCCACGATCAAGAGACACAACAACAGGAGAGGTCGAAAGGGCTGCGTAAAAGTGGACCGCCGAGAGAAACCTACCGGAACAGCGAAAAGCGGAATGCACCAATCGCAGTTGTTGAAAACCAGCCAATCATAGCAGACCATAGTGCTTTATAAGGTTTCGCATAACCAGTCGACCCCATCGCCTGATGAAAACTAACAGTATGCAGTCGAAACGCCGCGATATACATCCTAAGTGACTACATTATCACTATTACTGACGATGAACAGCAGCAATCTTTTTCAATTTCATTCTTCCTTCGTGAGACTATACCCGGGGGACAAAATAAATTTCTATAAAAATAATTTATACAGATACTCGTCTGGCCTAGATCGAATTAAGTAGTTAATATCGTGCTTTTAATTCAATACGAAAGAAAATACATTTTCCATGCTCTTAGGGAGGTCTTGTTAAAGGTCACATTGAATTACACTTATGAAGGGGAGGATAAAATAAGGTAACAGATTGTTCAATTTGTGACTATTTTTGAATCACTCTGTAGATAAATCTTTTTGACCCATTGTCTTGGAAAATGTAGCATCCCAAATGAACTTTCAACATACAAAGGACATCTCTATACACCATTTATGTTGATACGTTACCACACTTCAGCAGGGGAAGCAAGTTAAGTTTGTGAACTGTTTATGAAGGCGACGCCTTTGTGTCCCGGGATCCGTGCTCGCGATTCAATACTCCAAAGTAGTAAAGAGACATTAGAAAATGTCCTTTAACGTACTGTTTGCGTTTTCTTGTCGTAGATGATGACCCATACAATATCGTTCATTACATGTCTACACTAGCACGCAACTCTGCGTGGGAGAATCTTGACCGCCGAGGTCGTGAGTACAGACAGAACGCATTGAGATCTGTACACACGGCCGAGATCACGATTCACTCACACAGATCGACTAATATGTTTATTATATTGCCGAACAGCAGAAAATTGATTCGTTTAGTGCAACTGGTTTGTACTTAAACTTACTTGCTGAGATTTTGCTTGCAAACGACGAAGAGCTGACGTAAAATCTGCCAAAGTGTGCCCTCTTTACTTTTTGTTCGCGTCAAGCGGCATAGAGCTAACATTTTTAAAAGAAATTTTAACCAATCATAACCACGCGATATTAGCCCTTGCACGCTCTCTTAACCTACCGTTTCGCATGTTTGAGGGAACACGTCAAAGACCAGCATGTTTCAAGGCCGAGTGCTCTAAGATTTACATCGTTTCGTTTCCTCCGACGTTGGAAATCGTACTAGTGACTTTTTTGTATACCCTTTATTAGAGGGATAGAGTTTTATTCCACCATACTGATGTTATGTTCGTGCTTAAAAATCTGACCACCACATGGCCTACACCATGGCCCACCCCAACGTTTTGTCTATACTCGGCATTTTTATGTCACTCTCAGCCACGGTTTCAATGTTGATGATGTTCATACTCTTATTGTTACAAATATACAAAATGTTAAAGTAAATCACATTCTGTTTAGAAAAAAAAAAAAGAAAGAAAGAAAAAAAAAAACACTTCAAAACTGTTACGATGTTCGTTTGCATTTATTTCTTTGCGTACAGCCATTCAAAGTTGAGGTTATGAAATAGACAAAAGCAACCCGCTTCTTGTTTAGTGAAGTCCTCGTTCCTGGTACCGTTTCCCTAATTATCTTCCTATATATGCGTATGAGGATGTTAATTCATGCAGAAGATTACATTAGAATTGAATTCATTTTACAACGCGTGCGTGTTACTCAGAGTAATAACTGGGAATAGTCAGCGTCCATCATTAGCAATGATAAATAATCTCCCGACTACAACTATTTCGTGGACTACATGTTAAAAGGCAATTCGAAATTTTTTCCTTGTCGGGTTATCTTGCAGCGAGTTATAATTAACACAACCAGTAAAAACACAGTTAAAGCAGCAAATAACCCTGTCAAAATGGCAAGTACCATTACGAGTTTGTCTGAAAAAAAAGTAAATATCATATTAATATAGCGCTTTCTTACAAAACAAAAATGGTGCAGCAAAGAAGGAAATCTGAATAAGGTCAAAGTCTCTAACGGACACGCAATCTATAGGTACGAGGCATAGAGGGAGGGGTGAACAGAGGATGGCGACTCATCCATCCCTCTTTGAAGAGGCCGCATATGTTAACAATCTTAAGAACAGGGGTAGGTTTCGAACTTTTTTTCTTTCATTTATTTAGTAAAATCTTGCAACAATTGAGGCTTTACCAGGAATTTGTACAGAGACAAATAGGGCTAAATGATTTTTTTTTTTGTGCTTGTAACTTGAGTTGACCACTTCTCTTTCGCCTCGTTTGTATGTGGAATGTCTGATAAATTCAATAACAGGTACAGTATGGACATGTGATTTGACGTCACTATCACGTGTTCCTTGCCTTAAAAGGACGCAATATTGGAAGTGCTATATGTACGTATGCTCTAAGTGTAAGTGTCACTCTCTTAATATAACTGACTTTGTAGCCTCTCACGCAGAAGCTCTTAGGCTTGTCACGCGTTACTCCCTCGTGGGGAGGAACGCGTGACAAGCCCAAGAACGTCTGCGTGGGAGGCTAGTGACTTAACTGAGGGGGATTGATTCTACACACGTCCTCGGTGGGAGACGGGCAACAGCGAAGTAAGGGACTGCCTGTGCAGTGTAAAGTGAAGTAGGTCTCGTTCGCTGTGAAGGCCTGGTATGAACTGACCTGAATGGCTAAGGCAAAACAGCAGAGGGCTATTCACCGCCCCCCCTCCTTGCAAACTCAATCGGACCCTACAATTCGATAGGGACTGATGACGATGCATGAGTTGAATTTTACGTGGAAATACCTTTTTTGTCAGCTGTTTGTTCAGTTGTCATCGGTATGTGGCTAGATGTGGTTGGCTTTATTGTTTCTTCGATGCTTGGTACAAGCTCATTCCAGAAAGCCATCTTCTCTGGACGCATCTGGGACCTCACTGTCATGTTAAGATTTATTCCCATATATTCCTCAGTGTCAGCTGTGTACTGGGGCCAAATTGTCCCTACCAACGTTGGATTGTTTGGATTTCTTCAAAGCATGGAAAACAAAAAACAGTCTAACGCATTCAATCAAAGCTATCGAATATGAGTATATGCAAACACTGATTTCAAGAATCAAACTAGAAAAAGTTAGCAGGTTCAGTGCTTTTAGACGTATGTGTATTACATCGTTTTCGAACTGAACTTATTCCAGTTTACTACGTACAGGGTTGACTTAGAAGATCCTTTTCATCATTATTTCAAGCGTCTACCTCTGTACAGTTTCATCTGAGCGTCCTTTTTTATATTTCTTCCAGCGTCCAAAACTCGAGGATTTAGTTTTGAAAGCGCTGTCAGAAATTACGACTGATTATCTGCTTCCAGTTAAATCTCATCCGATTAAGGCATTCAGAATCGAAGTGATGTCAACAACTTTAGTTGACCCAATATCTTTTAATGAATAACATTATAGCTTTGTTTTACTACTCACCCTGTTCTTGCAAAATTTGTCCACAAGGCTATAATGTCCTTGCTGAGCTTCATATCTGCGTCAGTTGTGAGATTCTTATCCACAAGGAAAGGACCGCCAAAAATGTAAAAAACATCAGCCCCATGATATATACCGGTCCATGGAATTTCAGGGTAACCAGGGTATATTTTTGGTGCTTTTTCCAGCTGGTAAAAGTAGGTAGGAGCTGCTTTCTTAACGAATGCGTTAGCTGACAGGATAGCCGGAGCTTTGAAGTTGGCGTCTGTATTGACGTCGAGATATCGTTGACGTAAGAGGTATGGATCTGTTGCATTGTACCAATCGGTGTACCGGTAAATGATCAGCTCAGATAAGTGCGTGTTTTGATTTCTAGTCCAAGTCTGATTTTTAATCGCCTCTTTAAACAAAGATCTCGGTATTCCCTTTGAAACTTCTTTGTTAGCTGAAAAGAAAATCGATAATAAGATTTTCATTTTAACGTTGTAACGCCGAGCGACCTAAGGTCCCGTAATACAATAATAAAAAAGAAACAAACAAAGAGAACAAAATAAAAACCAAACAAAAGAAAACGAAACGAAAGGAAGCACCCCCCCCCAAAAAAAAAAAAATGATAACAAAAAATAACACACACAAACAAAGAAACACGGCAGATAAATATACTGTTGAATATACTTATAGTCCGTAAGTCACACTAGTTATTGACCTAGAATGTAAACAGCAAACACCGAGCCGTCATCTTGTGTCACTCCGATCATGATATTACTCTTGTTGAACTTCCCGCTTTGGACGAGTTTCAGGGGAGAATCTGCAGAAAGAAAGTTATTACATTAATTTATTGCATCACGCATAAAATTCATGTTGACTTAGCATAAATTGTCTTCAGACATGAAGCATCTGAGGATGTTTTATTAGAAGTTATACTTTACAGTTTGGTTTAGACTTTTCTCAAACATCTCTGGCTGCTATTTGGCACTATTAAAAACGATAGGAAACCTAGGGCAAGTGTCATCTCGCAGTAGCTTTTGGCACCGTCACTGACGACAAAACAAAAGCCGAGGAGCTATGATGTCTTCAGTAACAATCCCAGAAGTAAGTGGCCCCAGACCTTTTTCGTTTCTAATTCAGTGTGAATTGAAGATATACTACACTAGTCACGTAAACCAATCTAAAACCAAACTAAACTAAAAAACTAAACCACAACGACAGCAAGTCGAAAACCCAACAATAGCCATTCGACGAGGAAAGGAAACTAAGATAGAACTTGGGCTCCAAATCGGGGTTTCTTTTGTTGTTTGATGCTAAGGGAAAGCTGTCGGCCATTCAGGTTCGAGAGTCCAACAATCAACAAAGGCTCATTCGCGACTCCACGTCACTTTTGTACCAGAGTATTCTTTGTGTTCCTTAGAAGTAACTATTTCATTTGTTGTCCCCTTGGGCTTTATAAATTCAAACCTGGCAGAAAGTATCCATCCACCACTGGTGCCATGGACAGGAAATACAACTGTAAAGATATTTTGATTTGTGCATCTAGAATCTCTTGTACAGTTTTCTGTTTTGCACAATCTTTCAAAGAAGTAATTTCACATCCTATGGCTTTGGCAAAGCTCCTAAAACAGAAATGTGAAAACCCGTTAAAAAAAAAAAAAAAAAAAAAAAAAAAATTTACTAATATTTGAATTAACTGTCTGTAATAAAGGGTGGGTGAGGGTGTTGGGTGTATTTTTT
>Ga0126337_10002512_pt1 | contig 11730 bp, 8 predicted proteins | sample DipCmetagenome_FD_92527 | JGI IMG/M metagenome (GOLD analysis project Ga0126337, IMG submission 92527) | Coral microbial communities from La Bocana,Puerto Morelos, Mexico - Diploria C A metagenome | ecosystem: Host-associated > Invertebrates > Cnidaria > Coral | place: La Bocana,Puerto Morelos... | reverse complement strand
TCGGCCGAGTCGATCTATTCGTGTTTTTGTTGTCGTTGTATATATTTTATGCGGTCCAAGTCTTCTCGTCTTAAAAACACATTAATATATTGATAAAAGAACATTTCTTTCCTTCTACTTTTTGTGTTTTGAGGGGGTCTTAGTTTTCGTAATTACGAATTTCTTTTACTGAAGAAAAAAAGGTTTTAGACCGGTGGGTCTTCATTTTAGACCACAGGGTCTTTGTTTTAGACCAGTGGGTCTTCGTTTTAGACCACAGGGTCTTCGTTTTAGACCAGTGGATCTTCGTTTTAGACCACAGGGTCTTAGGTCTTCGGTCTTCGTTTTTGGGTCTTCGTTTTCGACACATCCCTAGAAATGAGTACAAGGCACTCAGGCTGGGATCTAGATAAAGATCAACTTTTGCAGTCAGCCCTTTTGTATTGGTTCGGTTTCCTGTACAAGACACCATTGCTCTTTTGGGGATAATAGGAGGAACATCGTAGCAAAAGCACAAACATTAGTGATAAATGAAGAAGTGGATTTATTTATACTATTCCTTTTTCAATATTGTTAAACAAGTAAGTATTAAAGGCTAGACTTGAGCCCCCTTACTTACCCTTGGACATTTTAGTCCCTGACCCCTCCCCCTTTCCAACAACCTTCCATGGGGGGTATGGATACATGTATTTTATTTTCTATGCAACAAATACTCTTGAGCATTTTTTCTCACCCTGTCAAGTTTAAACAAGATATGAGCGACTTTTGATTTATTGTTCCTATGGTGTTATCAAGGGCTGTGCATGACTAGTAGTCATCGCTTGTGTAGGGGTGTTCCTATAATCAAGAAAAGCCAAGGGATCTATAAGAGATGCTTGGTCATCTTCACTCCATACTCTCCTTGCCATTAGCCTTGCAATTTCTGGTGGCTGCTAGTTAGGTGCTCAAAGTCCAAGGTCCTCACGAATATTGCAAATTCTTTTGAGGCAAGCTGTGGTCCATTAATGCTCACAGGTCAGGTATTCCAAAGCGGGCAAAGTGGCTTTTTCAGTTTTAGGATTGTCATACTTCCCTTGGTGTCAGGTAACCTGACTATCTTGCAAAGGTTGTTGTAGCAGTCGATTGTGAGGAGCTCATGGCTCATCAAGGTCTCTTAAGACTGAGAAGGTATATCAAGCTTATTGTTTTACTTCAGTTGACATTCCAGGCCAGTAGATTCATTCATGTGTGCTTCTCAGACATGATTCTGTTCCCAGGTGAGAGAAATAAATTCTTGCTTTCATGTATGCACAAAGATTTTAGGAATCACCACTGTCAGAATTTGAAGAGTCAACTCATCTCACATATCGAAATATGGGTGAGTCAAATTTTGTTGGATGGTTTCATATAAGCATCATAAGGACTGATCTTTTCAAGTGTCAGCCTTGATTTTATCAATATGCTTGTTATTGCTTCACTGTCTCCGTTAACTTTGTAATAAAGCTGTTTTGAGGCTTCTTTGACTTGTATTACAACTGAACATTAGATGGCTAGCTTGCTGCAGGAATTATAATCCCTTTCCACAGATCAGGATGTCTAGGTTCTCTAGGGCACGGTGTAGATGTTCCTGGAATATCTCGAATATCTTGAATATCAATGCAGATAGGCCAAAAGGTAGACGATACCAATGATACCTGCCATACAGAGTGGCAAATGTTGTAAGGGCACTTGATTCTGGGGCCAGGACACATTCCCAGTAACCAGATTTCAGGTCAACAGTGGAAAAGAGACGTGTATCAGATAGCTCAGGAAGTGTGTATTCTATAACCCTCAGCTGTTGTCTCTCTTTTCTAAGCACTGTATGTAATGGTCTAAGGTCTAGGCAGATCCTCAAAGCTCCAGTCTTCTGAACTACTGCTACGAAATCCCAAATATGGTCAGACATGATGTCCGGACAAATATTTTGTCGTAAATCATTCTACAGCAACGATGAATAAAAATCTACGGTGATTAAGTTGGTGACGTCCGACCACAGTTTTGTTTTGTCTGACCAAGATGGTGTCTTAGTAGGACATATGTCCTTTCAGGTGAAAAAATATTTTGCAGCCCTGCCTCAGGGTAATGCTTAACAATTCCTTCAGCTGTTTTGATGCTCTTGACCGCTGACCTCAGTCAGTGGGTGGCCGTTCAATCTTGAAGTTTTCTTCATTGACAGTGATCAGACCTATTTGCTCAGCTGCCCATTTAAAATGATTAGTGTTAGTTGTTTTTCTACAACTGAGAATTCCACCAAGAGCTTCTTTCTGTTCTTCAGATTTTGAAGAATTATATGGCAAGACCTGGGAGGCTGTAATGTAATATCACTCCACATTTGCAGTGTCTTGGTTGTGCGCTCAAGGGGCTTATCTGAAAAAAGTTTGGCAGGAATTACATTAACTGAAGCACCACTGTCAACTTGGGATTTCTTTACAAACACCATTTCAGTGTAGATTTCGTTTGGATAATCTTCTTTTTTAATTGCATGATCAATGAAATTACCACCACTTTTTCAAACTTTTGAAAAGAGACTGTGAACAGCCAAAACTTGCCCATGCTTATTATGTTTTTCTGCTCAGAAGGTAAGGAAGTTACCAGATGGATATGGATTATGCAATTTCTGCTTCACAATCTATCTACTTATCATAGATTTGACTGTGTAGGACTTCACATTAAAATCCTATTTTCTTTATCAGTTTCCACTTCCCCACTCACGTGGCAGTTCTCATGGTCAAAGCAGAATAGTACGCTATGGCTATTCACAGGCATTTCACACTGCATTAATGCCAGAGGCTTTTAAGATGTGGGATGAAATTGAAAAAAAGGCTGGGAATGTCCTTATCAGGTTTGTTTGGTTTTTGTTTGTATTTTATTTTGCTCTTCCCAAAAGACTACAAGTTTCAATACCTGACAGCTTTAATAAACGAGTTTAATTTCTTAATCATGTGTTGGTGGTATTTTTTTGTTTGAACTATACACTGTATGTGGTTTATTTTCTTTGGGTTTGTCTTTGGGTTTACCTCTTTGAGGTGCATTTAAATTGTGTAATGGACAGTACAAATCATTACAATACAAGCTGTACAATTCCAAAAACATGTGGCAAACTATAAAACATTTTCTGAACAGCAAAGAAGTCTATAATGTTTTTCGTGTTAAAGAAGTCTGTAATGTTCTTCTGAACAGCATTCACTAGTCATTTTTTGACATACAAAAACTGAGCTTTTGATTCACACTTCTAAATTTTGGGAACCAGTCAGAAAACAGCGGTTCCACAACTACAATTAGTAGAATGGAAAAACAGAAGAATAGTAGAAGAATAGTTTCTGCATTTAACACCTCAGTAGTTTTCGTTTAGTTTTTCGGTCTGAAAACCAGTCAATGAGATACAGCTAGCACTCAAGCACTAAATCATTAAGCATTCTATCATGGCTAAGAGGGTTTCATGTCTACAAGGGGTGGTGGACTCCTCACAATGGAGAAAGTCTACAACTTCAACTAGAACCCGAGATCCCGAAAGACAAATGCATTCAGCATTGTCGAGGATAGCTGAGTCATAGGGCACATGCCTTTGATGTTAGTCAATATGAAAGAGGGTTTGGGACTTATACAACATTTTCTTGCATAGCCAGGGACCGATGGAGTTGTCAACATATGCGGGAAGGCAGTTATTCGGGGCAGAGGATTAGACCTGGAGATCCCATGTGAATATATTTTCACCGGACTGCACAACTCATTGAGCATTTGGATTCTAAGTGCTTGGATCTTAAGAAAACCCAGCTGTAAAGATAGTTTTTCAAGTGAAAATGTTGAGAAGAAAAGAGGTAGAAAAAGGAAAGCAACAACTGGAGGGTCTTCAAAGAATACAAAATGTTGATGATAAATGGCAATGACATGTCAATATATAATTTTTACTGAATGATAAATGATACTGTTATTGTGTAAACAATGAGACAATTGATTACAACAGAAAATCATGTTGGAGTGTCCGTAATAAAGAGGTTATTATAAGTTTGTATGAATTTTCTCTCTGGGGCCAAGATTCATGTCCGTTCTCCGTATTATAGAGGGTCGGTATTATAGAGTTTATTTTTACAAAGAAGGTATAGGCATTTTCCCGAGACCAAGCGAACTGTCTGTATTAGAGAGGTGTCCATAAGGAGAGGTTCGACTGTACTCGAAATTTTCAAAGAAATTCCACAGAATAACTCATTTAATTCTTCTTATTGTAACATTAGATCTTTGTTGAACAATGTCAAGCAATTCAAAGTATTATAATTTTAGCTTAATAGTTGAGGAAATTTTTCGAGCTATAAAATCTTGATGTTCCGACACTTATTCGTACTCTGACTCCTGAGTCAACTGTTATAGAATATCTTCAGAAATTACAATTGAAACCATCTCTAAGAATACTTTATTTTTGTCAGAAATGCCAAGTGATTCTAAATAATGTGGTATGACTCACTATCACGGGGATGGTAGTTCAAAACCTCGGATACCCAGCAGTCAAAAATTCATAAATATCAATTCAATAAAATATTCAATTTGTTATTATCTGTAACCCATGTAGAGTATTTTGATCTTTGTTCAGAAAAAACAAGCGATTTTAAACAATGTTTTGGGTTTGCAAGTCATAAATTGTCCCAACTTTGTGTGACTCATGGGCATGGTTTTTATTCAAAAAAACTGTTTACTATTTAAAAACTATTTTTGGCAGTCAAAAATGATTTCTGTTTTTCCATCAAAATTTCCATTTGAACCTGCCAAGAATGCTTGACCTCTGTGTAGAAATACCATGGGATTTCTGAACATATCAGGCCTCTACATTGAAGCATGGAAGCACATAGTAAAGATGACAAAAGTCCACTACGGGTTGCACGACATTGTTGATATGTAGTGAGTGACGGCAGAGTTTGCCAACTTAAATAGAAGAACTGCTGGCCAAGCTATAAAATAAAAACGGCCTATTCAATATTCAACACTCCTTTTTTAAAAAGTGTGTTTCTGATAGATATGAATTTAAAAAAATATATTAAAAATGTTCATAAGTCTTCCTTCTCAACTGAAATCGCATTAATTACAATTTCTGAAATTTTAAACATTTCAAACAAGTATGAATTAAATTCTACCAAAAATCATTCTGTGTATGTTTTTTCTTTTACAACATTTCCAATTCAGTACAAGGAGATGTACTGATATGAAATACTTGCTAAACAACCATTATCTTTGACTCATTAGCAATGGTTTATCCTTTTGTACCAAGAGGTACAACTAGTAATATATAACAATAATTTTGATGCTTTTGTTTCAGGAAGTGCGGTTTATTGACAATAGATGAACCACCCTTTGCTGATGTATCACAAGTAATAAGCAATGTGCGAGATGTAGGACAGCAATGTGTGCAGCTTACAGCAGATGAGATCAACAAGCGATTTCCAGGGTTATCTGTATCATCAGAGGAATGTGGGGCATTGGAGCCTAGCAGTGGATTAATTCAGGCAGATCGTGCTGTTAAAGCACTGCAGGTAAGTGCTTTATCACTCACAGTAGTCTTGCCAAGCAAACAGGTTTAGGGGAGGTATATCATGGGGTGGGATTCAATAAGAAATATAAAATGAAACCACTATGACAAGAACTATACAGGTATACAATTATCTTTGAAAGCCTTCAGGGCCCATAAATTAAAATGGAATGCTGTATACAAGGCTGTTCTGTGACTGTTCTATGCTTGAATGGAAAAACATCACACACTGTTAAATATATGTCGATCAATGAAATGTATCTTTTGTTAAAATAAGGTGACAGATATTTATGTTGTTTACACTAAAGCATTCCACTTGACTTCTGACAGTTTGGCTCAAGTCTTTTTAAGTTGATCGATTAGCTTAGTCAGGCAAAACCAACCAAATAGTTTAAGGTCATTCCACTGAAATAGAACCTGCACTGAGATTTTTGTCAAACTTTGCCTATTCATTGTTTATATTATAGGAACTTCTCCATGGAAGGTCTCCATGTTTGTTTAGAAGCAACAGCACCTTGTTTGTGTCCAATAAATCCTTATAATAGTACCATGATTATAGTCACGATTGCTTGCTTAATTCGCATTTCCCATGACTGTTGACATGACTTCTTCTACACTGAGAAAAATATTTATTTTACGTAGAGAAACTTATTACTCAATTCAAAACAACAGAAAAAATTATAGGTAACCACACAGGTTTTCAAAGAAGTGATGATCAGATCCAGCCATAAAGAAAAAGCCACAGTTTTCTAATGCACGCACACTAATCATGTGTGAAATTATACGCAGTGGGGATGCACAGTTCAGTACTTGGGAATGACCTTAAATTACTTGTGACTCTTTTACCACTCTATTTTTGAAGATACAAATGTTCCTTAACTCAAATTAATACTTAAAGCAATATTGTTAAGAATCTGTAAAAGAAAAAAACTTATATTTTGACCATAAGATAATAACAAACTAAAAGACACAAGTCAGAATGTTAAAGGTTTGTTTTCAAACAGGTGAACATACTGTTTCCTTTTCAAGATATTTTTCTTCAAGGGTGGCTGTATAATCTAAAACATATATAACTTTCATATTTAGATGCATGCTGAAATACAGTTATTGGCTCTGTCATTTTCAATCATTTTTATTACTTTTCCCTGTTGCTTTGTATCACAGGATCAATTTGTGGAATTTGGTGGAATTGTGCATGACAATGAGAAAGTGTTAGATATTCAACCTGGTTCTGTTATCAGCATTCATACAACCAAGAAATCTTACAAAGCAAAAAGTGTTGTAATAACTGTGGGTAAGACTCTTAAGTATGAATTAATTAAGTACATTCATTTATGTGAAGGAGTGAAAAACAGTCTCTCTCTTGTTTTGAGTTAGTGTTTGCTAGTTTTCAGTTAGTGTTTGTGTTCCTCCTTGGCAGATTTTAGAATAAGAGAGAGACTGCTAGCATTCTACAAATCACCATTGATAATATATAAATGTAGCTAAGCCTAAAAGTGGAGCTCCAGGGCTGGTTGTTTGAACCCTGATAAAGCTAACCCAGGATAAGCCAAAATTTTGATTAGTTTTGTAATTTTGCAATGGGGTTTCTGTATATTGTTTGGCCTTCTGTTTAGTGTCTCAATCTCAAAATACAAAAACCAAAAACAGTGAAAAATATTTGTATACAAGATTACTCGGTTGAATTTTGGGTTAGCGTCAACCCACTTCCGAACAACTCTGCCATGTCTATGACAAGATAACCTGACATGAGCCTGCGATCCAACTAAAAACCAGCACTTGGTCAGCGCTCCACCTCAAAAAAGCATGTGACCCCAATGAGCTCTAAACATGAGCCCATGATATGATCATGTGATAATGGTCAGCAGATACAGTGCCAACTGACCATAACAGAGATGTCCAGTATCAAAGAAGGATGCTATAAACCAAGGCTGCCTGTCTTTGTTAACCTATTAGCTGGGGTGTGGCCACCACCTTGCGTGACTCTATTGTCGGCATTGTCATTGTGCGTATGTGTCCATGACCAATACCACTAGCCATGACAACCATGAAAATATTAATTCCTAGGTCCCCTTTGCCACCCTATATGGGTATGGGGCTCTACCATGGGGCACACTATTCCTTTCTGTCAATGAGAATGCATCAATCAACCTTCAAAACACACTTGAGACACAAAGTAATAGTTTTCAAACTTCCATATTTTCATGTAGCTAGTCGATCTCTGTGGAATTCTGTAAAAACTGATTTGTGTTTGCTATAAATAGTCTTTCCTCTCAGAGCATTTTTCCTTACTTGTTTCATTCTTATGTAATATATTTGTTCTTATTTATTACAACAATAAAGGAATATGTAGGGTATTCACAGTTTAACAAGTACAAAAAGACATAATAAATTATTTTATTTGTCTTCAAATGAAGTGTTACTGAATTCATGGCCTATTTGTGTAGGTCCTTGGGTAAACAGAGTTCTGAAGCCTCTTGGTGTTACAATACCACTTTCTGTAAGTCAGTTTAGTTTTCACAGGGTAATTATTAGTTTAAGCAGCCCAACTGAGCAAGGTTACATGTATCCGTCTTGCATAGTTATTATGAGATATTCTAAAAACATCCTATCATACCCTGTGTCAGTAGACACTTTTCCCAGGAGGGGGTTTCAAGGTGACACTGTCTTGTTAGCCTAGTCCTGGACATTCTCTACCAGGTGTGAATTTCAATGAACTTGGACAGGGGTAGGGAAAGGAAGGCATTTAGAATATGGGAACTTTATACTAGGATTGTGTACAATATTATGAAGCAAATCTGCGTATGGAATGAATGAAGTTATTTCCAGTCTTTTGTTATATGTTAGAGGTTCAGACTCTAGGTTCTTTTGGAACACTTCTCCTCATATAAATCACTGTGGATTATCCTCTTGATTTCAGTTGCTCAATTTCTTATTAACAGATACAAAGGATGAGTGTTTGTTACTGGCCGGTAGTCGAGCCTCATTTGTACTCTCCTGACAAATTTCCTGCCTACATATTTTGTGCTCCTTGTGGAGAAAAAGACATACATGTGTATGGATTTCCAGTTTTTGAATATCCCGATCTTATTAAGGTAAATCTACACTAATGCTTAGAGATATCAAAATTATATATTGTATTAGCCTCCATTTGTGGTGGGAATATGCATGGGATATTTGGCTGCTGACATTATCTGTTCCGAGAAGCAAAACGTTTTCTGAGAGTGTAGCCCAAGGAAAACTGTGAACTTTGAGGAACAAATAATGTCCAAGGACAAATATGTGAGCATGTTTTCACGCCCACAGGAGGCTATTGTGTTAAATATTCTTTGAATATTTTTTGCAACATGCACCGTTTGATGATCTTTCATATGTTCATTTGTATTCTTCACCTTCTACGGGTATATTGTGAACACACAATGTGACCAGCTCCCAGATGGCTTAATTTCTCAGTTGTTAGAGCACTGCACCAGTGTCTCAGAGGTCATCAGTTCAAATAACATTTGGGCCTGAATTTTTCAGGCTTTTGTGTGTATAACTATGATGATCAATTATGTCTTCATATCTTTCTCTGCAGTTCAAATATATGATCTTTCATATGTTCATTTGGTAATAAGGAGGTTAGTGATTATGTTTTTTTTTTATTTTTCTGCAGATTTGTCCTCATCATGGTCCTGAGATATCTAATGCTGACTGCAGGGATGCTCCAACAAAAGAAAATGATGTCAATATTGAAAGAGTGGCGGAAGTAATTAAATCCTACTTTCCTGGTGTAAAACCAGAGCCAAGTATTGTAGAGACTTGTATCTATTCGGTACGTTACCTGTAGTGTTTTTTTGTGTGAGTAAATAATGATGTGTAACTTGAATATTACAATCTTTGTAAATCTACACCAATTATCCTGAGAGCACGTACTAGGAACTAAGCTTTTTTGCCAACTTTTGGAAAGATTCTCATTACTTTATTTAGCCTCCCCCTCCCTGTGTAGCCCATTGCTTCCCCATTTTCAGAACCAGTTGTTCACTAATTGGGGATATGACCACATTTGCTTTGATGAACCAAGCCTCTAGACTTCTTGTTTCCTCCATTCTGTTAGATGAGTCTTGTTAACATTTTACAGATTAATTACACTTCCGTTTCTGTACTCCATAGCTGCACTTGATAGTTTGAAAACAGACATCTTATGAATATGATCTCTTGAGTTCGCATAATGTTGCTGGAGAAAAATCTCTTTGAATCTCTTTAGTTGTCTCTGTGGAGCACATGTGCATATTTGTCATAGTTGTGTCTTCATGCCCTGAACATCTATCAATTGCAACTTTGTTGTTATAGGTGACTCCTGATCACTTGTTTGTGTTGGATAGACACCCTGAATTCCAGAATATTGTAATAGGGGCTGGATTTTCAGGTAAGGATTTACTGAATTATCACATAGTGCACATGGTGGTGGTGTGTGACCATAACATTATGATTTCAAGTTTAGGTACTATAAAAAATTATTTGTCCTGTTAACTCAAATCTTAAAAGGGCAAATATGTTAAGATATCAACAGAAATTTGAATAAGAATTACTGAGCTTTGAATAAACAGGCCCCAGTCACCAAGTTCAACATAAAGGGGGGATGACTCATATATTATGAACTATTCTCACTTGGTAAGCTAAATTTTTATTTCCTGCCCTCCTTCAGCAAGGAATTTTAACACTTCTTTCTCTTTCTTGTAACCCTCTACCTTTGCAAAATCTTGCCTCCCATAACTTAATTCTTCGTAGGTGGTAACTGGTTGTTTTTACAATATGTCAAATTATTCTTGCAATCTGATTGGTTCTTATTTTTGATCAAGATAAAGTCATTAACTTTTTTCATCTAGCTATGCATCTGTTTTGTAGCTGAGTAAATGTGGTAACAACGTCAGTGACACACTTGGCCATCACCTTGTGTGACGCTATTTTTTCTAACCGCATTTTGTCGTCATCTGTGATCTATTTAACAATTAGATTACAAGCTCAAGATTTCTACGTGTATAAGGTGACAGTTGATGAGATCGTGTGGCTGAGAGAATAGTATATACGAGTAACTCAGTTAATGAGATTGTAGTATTTTTATTCGTATACTAGTAGAATTCTCCTAATAGTTATTACTGCAAAGGGACAAATTGAATGTGAAAATGATTTACTGTATTCAATTGTCAGGTCATGGTTTTAAGATGGCACCTGTTGTTGGTAAGATCTTGTCTCAGATGGCTCTTGGTGAGAAGGTGCTGTATGATGTGCTCCCTTTCAGACTCTCCAGGTTCGCCAACTATTCAGCACGGAAATCTTCACTATAGACTGTTAAATACCAGTGTTTTGTAGCCTGCGTAGCAAGCGTTTCCTTGGGGTTGGGGAGCAAAGAAAGTCAGAGGAACGGGATTTTCGGTGTTTTGCCTACCCGAAAAATGGTGCGAGAGCTCTCTCTCGGTTTTTGGCTCTCGCCCCATTTTTCGCGGGAAAAACACCGAAAATCCCATTCCTCGGTCTTTCTTTGCTCCCAAACCCCACAGAAACGCTTGCTACGCAGGTCAAGTGTTTTGCGCCACTTTATTCAACATTTGTGATTCACTCAGGCTATACACTAGGGATCACTTTATAATTCTGGTGACCCTTAGTGTACCCAGATTCTTTCTCTACTTACATGTGGCATTAAAATGGAAAGCTTGGGAAACTCTGTGAGTTCGGAGGACAAATATCCTCACTACTATATTTTCTGACTGAGCTATGATGTTTTTTAGCTCTTATTCCTTGATACAGCTACTTTCCAATCAAGGAAGATACTGACAAGGACTTTTGAATTTGAATGTTTCTGGTATATATTTTAAGTAAAAGAGTTATGTTTTATCACAAATTGCTTTTGGTAAAAAACGTCGGTCAGTGAATTTTTAGTTGTTCAGCCACCCCCAAATAGCTTTCCTCAAACAAATCATAAACAAAGTCCACAAAAAAAAAACAAGAAACAAAAACAGCGTTTTCATGTATAGACTTGGTGCCGTCTTGGCTCTTGGTCCTTTGTTCTCTTGAAGTTAACCTTCCTGGCTGGTTGGTTTTTTTGGTTGCCGTACATATAGAGATTATTCCATGGAAAATGCGCGCGTACGATTTTTATTCACGAGTTGAGTAGTATCAGAAAACGAACGAGTGAGCGCAGCGAACGAGTGAGTTTTCTGATACAACTCAACGAGTGA
>Ga0126337_10002511_pt1 | contig 11731 bp, 6 predicted proteins | sample DipCmetagenome_FD_92527 | JGI IMG/M metagenome (GOLD analysis project Ga0126337, IMG submission 92527) | Coral microbial communities from La Bocana,Puerto Morelos, Mexico - Diploria C A metagenome | ecosystem: Host-associated > Invertebrates > Cnidaria > Coral | place: La Bocana,Puerto Morelos... | reverse complement strand
TTGCGTTTTGTCAAAATTCTAATAATTTCCCTCGCCTAAAGGCTCGGGAAATTATTAGAATTTTGACAAAATGCGCGTGAAATTATTTCCTAATTTCACTCGTCACCATTTGATTACCCATACAAATTCTATGCTGCAAAGGCAACGGTTCTGTAATGCTCAACCAGGTAAAAATTAGCGATAATGACCAACAGCGTTTTGGAGTTATTATGGCACCTTTTTCAAATTAAAAAGGTAGGAAAGAAACGGTTGGAAGATGATTAGCGTATAAAAACTAATGAGCTACAAGCAATGTCATGCAAATAGTTTTGTCTGGAATGAATCTGACTGGACATTGAGTGATGTCTGTGACTACTAAGTTACTCACAACTAATAAAATGAAAGGCACTCACAGGAGTAGGATGGCCCTCCAAATCAGAGTCAATTGTACGAAGTTTGGCCAGATCCCCCACTGGAAACAAACCAGCCTCTGCCCAGACTGCATACAAAATTGGAGCCGCATGTCCCTGGAAAAATGATTGCAGAATGATAGCTGTAAACAAGTCCCCCAACTGACAACAACAATCATTTAGCATTGTAGGCATCTCGTAATAAGCTGAACGTTTTACACACTATCTAGATTAGGGATTGACGGGAAAGAGGAGTAGCACTGTTACCATAGGTACATCTTTCATATTAGACATCTATGTTATAGTTAAAAGCTGTCAAAACAAGGTATCTGCTGACATGTATCACATGACCGCACTGTGGGATCAAAGTTTAGAGCTTCTTGAGGATGCTCACAAGGTACTGGTTTTCCATCATATTGCAGGCCCAAGTCAAGTTATTACTCTGGGTGAGAAGGAGGGAGTAATCTTGGTGCAAATATAAACCCCTTCCAACATATTCCTTACGCAATCATCTCTCTTTTGTCTGCAATTGCTATAATCTTGGTTACGCTTATTAGGTATAGCTTTTTAAATTTAACTGGAAAAATAGCAAAACAACATGCTGAACAATTACAAGCTCAAAAAAAAAATGATTTGTGAGTTGCTGATCCAAGAAAAAAAAAATCCTCCTTTACCTTTACAATTTATCATTGCAACCATGAGCTCCGCTTTTAAGCTTGATAAATCTATTTTATTACCAGTATACACACCTTTGACAAGATGAATCTGTCACTAGAAGCATCCCTTGGACTGGACACTGAAAAAAGGGTATTTCATCATAATCAAAACTATAACTCAACAAAATATCTTGTTTCTGATTAGCCAACGACAAAAGCGTAATTGTGTTATAGAGCGCAATTCAGGATTTCTGTATTGCACTCTTTCTCAATTTACTGAGCTTTCAATTTGAATAAAACTTGTGTTTGCTGGTAAAAATCAAAACAATTTTAGGCTTGTTTTTTTCACCACAGTTTTTTCAGTTATCAAAATTGCGGCTCAAAAATCGGGTAAAACATGTGAGCAGTGTGGAAGCCATTACAGAGTTGCATGTCCATAGATGCGTGATGGTCGCGTTTTCTTACTTTCTTTTTTTTACAATTTTGTTGAGAATATTATAAATAAAAAGTCGTATGATTGCTTGTGCATTTCAGGATATATGGTCACTTGTGATGTTTTTTGATTTTTTTCAAGTTCTCAATGCACTCGCGTTCATAGGATTTTCTATACACATTGAAGGAAATTAATCCTAAATTATGTTCTCTTACCAGAATGATGGTGAAACTGGAAATTGATATACAGTTTACACACGAGTAAACAATCTCACATGATGAGGCAATAGTATTGTTTCACTACACTGACATGCTTTGGTGACATTTTAATAGTAAATTAATAAAGGGCTATACTATTTAGCCCATCTAGATGGGAAACTCTAGAAGAGAACCACTGCACTTCTAAATAATCAGTCTTAAAGATTGCATGACTTAAGTAAACGCACTTTAACTACTTGTTTATAAAATGAATATTCAACAGGTAATCCATTTCTCATTTTAAACAGCTTAAAGTTGCTACAGCATGTAAAATAAATACTGACAAATAATTTATACTCAGTTAGCAAGTTGGTGTCACACATAATACCTATTGCTAAATCAGAAACTCCAGTGTAACAAGGTAAAACTCTTGAGGTTTTTCATTGTGTGCAAACCACCATTTCTAAAACCACTCTCACTGGTTAATAAGTGTGTTTAGATGAGAGTATCTAAATATGGTTGTGACATTTTAGATCTAAATCTTGAAAATATCTTATTAAGTCATTTGTTCCATGTTGACTTAGCCATATCTTAACACTTAGGGAGGGGTGGGGGCTGAGAGAATTCTCTAAAGTTATCCAACCCCTTCAATGTGTCTTGGGTTTGCAATTCTTCCAATCCCTACCCCCTGATGTTCCTCACATAGTCATGTACCAGATGGGTACCTCCTTAAGACAGAAAGGTTATTTATTGTTAATAAATTTACTGTCATAATAACTGTTCCTACTAGAATAAACTACCAATCAGTGTTTTAAACTATTTTGCTGTTATTGCTGTTGTTGTTACTGGTTGTTCCTCCGACTTATAGAGAAGAGAATGACATTCCTTATAATGATGAACTTTAAAATGTGAGCTTTTAATTTATTATAAGTTTTAAGCTTACATTTAACACCATTTAGTATTAAATACACAACAGTTTTAAAAGTTGTCATGACCACTTGGATGGTACATTGTGGAATTTTGTACTCATTCAATAAATATAAAAACATGTTCACCAGACTTGAAGTATTTTCATTACTAAATATCTTACTATTTAGCTTAAACGCTAAGAATATTTTAAGCATACGCTTACTACCTGGATTGAAACTCTACACCATTGATCGAGCAATTAATTTTTAACCAGCACAGTACCTAGACGCTGTTTAGTTAAAGACGGAAAATTTAAAATCGGCCTATACAAAGGCTGAGCACAAAATATTCAAGAATTTAATTCCTTTTCCACAATGACAATGCAAAATATTGCTCACGCAAATTAGGCTCCGCACGAACATGAGCTTGTCGAGTGAACAAACAAACGTATTAAACGTGACTTTTTTGTATCACTGTAATACAGCTTTCAGCCGAAGTTAGCGCTGATGCACATTATCATGGCTTGAAAACGTGTACAACAATGCAGCAATATCGAGGTGAGACCCTAAAGAGAATATAATAAGCTTAACTTGCGAGATTTTCAGCTGATTGCAAAACTCACCTTTGTAGCGCATCGTGTGGAAAAACAGAACGGACATTATTTCCGCGATAGAGCAACATGAGGTTGGATGCCTGCAAAGAAAAATCGAGTAAAAACACTGGCTCACAACGAAGCCTACAGTATTTGTTCAATCAACCTGAATTTTACATTTGCATTCATTTACGTACCCAGAGCCAGCCGTATTCGTGGACTCGATGCTATGAATTCGTAGCTTGTTAGCCATATCTTTCAAAGCTTGGAGCGTTTTCTGGTCTGGCCGGTGATAAGCTTCTCCCATTTTGCTCAGATTTGAATCAAGTTGACGCTAGGAAAGAAAATAATTAGTTCCACTCCGAAGCCCGTTTGCAGTGCGAGTGAACGAATTTTTTTAGCGTGCCTCGTTCTTGTACATTTCTTCCACGTGATTTGTACTCTTCCAGCATTCATTCTCTGTAGGGTCCGGTAGGGAAGGAAACATCATAAGCACGGTATGTCTGAATTTTCTCCCATAATTACCTTGCTTGTTATTTTAGCCGAAAAATAACTATACTAAATACATCTTTTTTTTATTTAGTTCTTCTTTAGCGTTGTTTTATCACCTTTCTTACTTTATTTCGGAAGTACTGTCTCACCCCTCCCGGGCTAGAACTTTCGAAGTATCCCAAGAGGCCCCTGACACGCTTAGATGTCCAATGTCGTTATAGAAGAGATGGAGAAATTTCCTGCCCGCAAATTTTAATTGCACAAACGTTCCAATTAAGAAAATAATAAAAATAATAAATCTCTAATTTCAAGCCTGGGGAACGTAAGCTTTTTTCAACAAACGCGAGAATCATATTTCTGTTATTCGTAGTATGGCATCCGTTAGGGACTGAACACTCTTTAAAAATATTCCCTGGAGTGAAAATAATTTCTATAGTCAAACAGATTGGTTTCTAAAGGTGACAAAATAATTAACGATGATACTTCGTTAAAAATGACTCCACTACAATTAGTTTAAAACGGAAAGCCCGAGGAACAGGTGTAGGCAGGTTGGGGAGTTGGCAGAAAGTGCGCACGTGATAGCCACGCGCGCGATCGCGCGATGGCACGGATTAAAAAAAAAGTTTTCAAAACCCATGTCTCCCACGATCTCTATCAATTCTCTTGAACCCTTTTGAACTTTACATTCAGAACGTGCACAGATTTGCACGTTGTGATATTTGGAATTTTTTGGGCTGCAATTAGAAACTAGCTTTTCGGTTCAGGAATTTTAATTTCAGCCTCTTTCTTTCTTGGTTGCATTTGTTATTTGACACAATTTAATTAAGTAAATTTAGAGTTCTGGAATAAAAACAACCTGTTATCATGTGGAAATTTAAGTTCTTCAAAAATTAATTAAGTAAATTAAGAGCAAATTCATCATTCTGAGCGAATTCATCATTAATTAAGTAAATTTAGAGTTCTGGAATACAAACAATACCTGTTATCATATGGAAATTTCAGTTCATCAAAACAGAAGAGAAAGATTGGAATTAAATACTATATAGTGCATCAGTGTCGAAAGAAAAATACATAGAAGACAGGAGGCATAAAGACAAGAGCAGTGATGGGCTCGCTAACCCAAAACATGATTGTATGATTGTATGATTCTTAAAAAAAACATTACTACAGATTTCGTAGAAAGTGGTATCGAAAAAAATTTCCGTAATGTTCACAGTCGATTAACAATACGTAGTTAGTGTTTTTTTTTTGTATTTTGAGTTTTTGGAACTTTGTTCTAGATAACAATGGAATGTGCACAGATTCAGCCTCGACCTCGTGCTCTCTCTCCTTTGCCTCCGTGGCATGCTACATTTCGGGCAAACTGGAGAGGCATCTGGACAACTTTGTCACTAGGGTGCTCTCGGAGTTTCTTTTTAAAGACATCGACGAGAACTCCCTTGCGACGAGTCGCATGGATGTCTACTAATTAGCAAAAAATTCCAGAAATCTCGGTTTAAAGTCAAATCTGAACTGTAATTTTCGGGAATGTTTGGTCGAAGCCCCTAAATTTTATTAGAGAAATGATACACACTGACTTGGCCTCAGGATGCCGGAAATTGCATTTCCGAGGATATCTTTTCCGGGAGGATGCTCCAAGACGCCCTTACAGGGGACCAGAGCGGCAGTCTCTCATCAGCCTAAAACAATTAGTGGAATAGCAGGCACCAACTCATTCGGTTGATTTCTGAAAAACCCTAACATTTATTTAACAGTCATGCCAATCGGTCTATTCTGACAAATGGTAAGCACCCATGTCCAGCGATGAAAAACTAAGAAAAATCGGCAAAAGAATTGAGAAAAGGGGGCCTGAACTGGAAACAAATTCGCAGACCCGCGCCACTTCTATACGTGGACACTTGGATCGTGTTTGAAGAAGGGAGGGTACCCTGGGGTAACACTAAGAATTTGTTCCCGCCCCACCCCACTGGGGGTTCCTTAACATCAATGTAAGCTGTAAAGCGAGTTCACAACGGTCCATACTTTCTGGACTAACTTTATTAGTTACATTTTCTTACTTGACTTAACACCTTACAAAAGATTATACGAGACTCGGAGCGCATTCGTAAAAAGAAAACAGCACTTTTTTCATTATTTGGTCAGTGCAAAAAAAAACAATTTCATAGAAATTTACTTGTTGAGAAGTTAGTGTCGATTTAGTCTATCTTGACTATCTCCACGTTTCCTTTAATTTCTTTATAAATAAGAACATGTCATACTAAACACAGACTTATAAAGCACTTCCACGGTGAATGTTCTTTTTTACTGTTTGAAAATTAAGAGCGCCTATTTATTAGTACAATCGTAATTAGGAAGTAAGGAAGCCCAGACAATATATGATATTTTAAACATTATGAGCATTTGAGAACGCGAAGAAAATTTAGAAAGGTCGAGTCGAAGGCGAGTATTTCTGACATTTCTTCAGTGTTCCTAAATAACAACAATGCTTACCAGTTCTCTTTTATTTGACAGTTCTCTTCTTTATATGCTCTTTACAATGAATTACTTTAACAAGCCGAATTTTTCCCCAAATATTACCCGTTTTAAGCCAATGGGACAGCAAGTGGCACCCAAACTGTGTTACTATGCTAATAAGCTCACGTTCTTTGAGAAAATACAGATGTTGGTGTCTTTGAATATTCATTCTTAATTCACGTTTGTAAATTTTTAAAAAAAGATTTTTCTGATCGCTCTAAAGTGTTTTTTAATTAACTTTCTCGAAAGCTCAAAGCCTCTAGCTATTCAGCTCTCCCTAAATACACAAAAAAATAATTTAATTTGCAGTGGAAAATACGTTTACTTTCTTACTGTTATGTTGTCTATGCCAACAATTTAAATTAATGATTTTATGTTATATTATTTCTAATGATAATTTATCTTTACTTAGCAGAATATTTAAGTATAAATTAGCTCTAGTAGGTATAAATTAGCTTTACTAGGTATAATTAGCATAATTATCAAAAACAACCATTGCATTTCCCGCCTTAGGCCAATTTCGAGCCATTCCAAACTCGCGCACGCGCATCAAGCGATTCTAGTCTCCATTTTCCAATATAACAAACGCTTCCTCATCACTCGACTCAGTCTCCTCGTCATCGTCCTCTCCGTCAGCTCCTGGATAACTTTGATCGTCTGTTGCGTAAATACTCTGGCCCTTGTGCATGGCATCCTCCACTCGGAGCCGCGAGAACACAGTTTTGTAGGTTCGGCAATAGATTGCCCTGCTAGACGACAAGTCTTCACTGACGAACTGCGGGAGCTCCTAATGAGTTAATAAAGATCATTAGCAGGGATAGGGGTGCCGCAGTGGCCTGGGTTCAAATCCTGGACCAGGTGTCACATGTGGGTTGAGTTGGTTGTTGGTTCTCGTTTCCTCGATCGGGAATTCGAGGGCCACGCGTTTGTCAGTCGTATTACTACCCTCGTCAAACAAAGTTAATTTATTAACGTATTTTCTAATTAAAATGTTGCTGTACATCGCAAATTATGAAACAATGCCATTAAAACGCTTTCGACCGGAATTCCTTCCTAAGAATTGACTGAGTCTGCGATAGGGGTGTTGCTAAACAACAAAATGTCTATACAAACGGCTCAATTGCCCCCAGTCTTACTCAATTAAGAGAACGACTACGCGTAACCGAGTAACTGGCAGTGAAAAAAGCTTATAGGAAAAAAAAAAACAAGGAAAAATTTCTAGTTGCGTAACACAAAAACTTACCGCTGCGAGCGTGAGCAGAGTCTGCACTTGGTACTGGTGTAACGCCATATTCATTCTGTCTGATAGCCAGTCACATATCTTCTTTATTATAGACGTGTACCAGTCCTGCAACCAAAACACACAACAGTTTCTGTAGAAACCAATACCTTTGCTGAGAGAGCAGTGCCTTGATTACGAATACAACAGATACAGTCTGACTAGCCTGCGTAGCTGGCGGGAGTGGGTGCGAGCGCGAAACTGTTTGCGGCGAAGCCGCTAATTCCCTCGCAGGCTTCGCCCGCGAGGGAATTTTCGCGAGCGGCGAAGCCGCGAGACTCCTCCCCATTCTTCTCGCGACCTGAGCGGCTTTTTGCACTCGCGTTCGGGAATGAAGTTCGCGCGGGTACCCACTCCCGCCGGCTACGCAGGCTACAGCCTGACCAAATAACAATGGCCCTGCAAAACATAACTTAAACCTTACCTTTATCAGCTGTTTCTTCATTTTCTCGTCATTGAGGTGAGCTCTGAATCGTTCCAGGTTTAGTTTGACGAATTTCAAGTAGGACTCTTCAAGCTCTGTTCCAGGATTCTGTGTAAAATCAAAACATAAAAAGTGAAAATTCACTCAATCGGACAGCGCATGTCTTCCACTAAACATTGCCTATTTTTCAACGTACGCGAGGAAAAAAACGTGCGAAGCGCGGGCGTACACAAAAGCACGAGAGGGTGGGGGCGGGGAGGCGGGAGAGCTAAATGAAGAAAAGAGACCTACCCCGCCAAGTGTTCCGTTTTGCACTGATGTCCTATTCTCTCGCTATTCTATCCGCGCGTTCAACGATCAAATAAAAATTCGAGAAAATAGAGGGCTGTGAACAGTCTCTACATAGTTCTTGAAGGGTCTAGTTTTAGATCGTAAATGATCAAAAAAGTGGACATATTCAATTCGGAAAAGTGGAAGTACTGAAGAGCGGATTCAAAAGAAGTAACGGGACTTAGTAGAGCGTTAACTGAAAGCACATACCCTGAGAGAAAACATCGGGGCTAGAATGAATCCTTGGTCATAACGAGCGACCTTAGATAACAGCGACTCTAACACTGTGTTGAGCTGCAAGATAAAAGATAGGTTCACAATGCGTTATTGTGCTAGGCTACAAGACAAAACAGATTACATTTTTGACATATATTGTTAAGCAACAACTGACGAGAATGATATATGCAACGTGCTAAATTCTCAGAATTACCACTACTGAAACATATGGTAACAAGTAGGGAGAATTGACGACTTTACTCTAAAAATGACTTGAAACAAACCTTAGTGATAAACGATGTAAACATCTCTTGGATAACATCTTTAAGGAAGATGTTGACATCTGAGTGGTAGCGATACTGGAAACAGAGAACAAAAACTCAAGGAAGGTTTTCTCAAGGCTTTTGGAAGGTTCGCACTCTTTTACCATGGCAAAGAGCCAATATAACGAGAGGACAAGAAACTTCAAATGACCTTTTAAACTTTCTCTAAATGGGACTACCTCACGGACAACCAAACATGAAAAAAAATGACCAGTTATTCTTAATTTGTCGTTAATTATCCTTCAAAATCTTCCTAACTCGTGCTCCTCACTCTGCTCTGCCATAGAAAGATAGTATTTTAAGATTTCCATAAATTTGAAAACAATTTGGTACACCGAAACAATCAGTCCCTCTAAGAGCGAGTAGCTGGACGAGCCTTTGAACCACTCTTTTGCGGAAAGTCTCTTCTTTAATGCATAAGCCAATTACTTGAAACTTCCTCATCAGTTTTTCTCTTTCATTTATGGCAAAATAACAAGTTAAGTTTGCATTTGCTTAACCTATTTACCTGAGAATTCTCGGACTCCTCCCTGGCACAAAGAAACCTCGACTGTATAAATGAAGATAGAAAATATGATAAACTAGTTGAGTTGTATTGTATGCATGAGTTTAATTATTCTGTCACGCATTCTCACACATATCCCATTCAGGTTAGAATGATTGCAGTGACAGAAGGAAAGGAACGTCTAAAACTGAAAATAGCAATTATATGTAAATGTAGATGGTGTGAAACGCTTTTTACGTAAAGCAGAAAATAAAAAAAATTTAAAATAAACTTCAGAATGCCGCATGACCCCACTTTCCCCAAATGGCGCCCACTTTCACCATTTACCTGTTTTTTGGCCTGAATGACGACATTTATCATGACGCAAACAGTCCTGGGTACGACTAGTTCCAGGCTAAAACGAGTTTGTTTCAGCCAATTTTCAAACGAGCCCTTAGTTCTGGAAAAAAAACGTAAAACAACGGTCGTTAAGTTATAGTAGCTCAAACAAATGGGGATCACTAGGAAATAAAGACACTGTCACAGTCTAAAATAAAGCTGACAGTTTTTACAATACAGCGATTTTCAATTAAGTTTCGTAAAACCAAAACCAAAGTTATCAATCTAGCCAATCAGAGGACACAGACAACCCAATGAACCAATCAAAACTCGAAGTAAACACACGCAGCTCCCGCAAAGCGCGGGAAAACGCGTGCTAACATTGTGTTGGTTTTACGTCTGATTAGATAACGAATTTTAATTAAGCCAGTAATTCCGTGAAGTAACGCAAAATAACACAACAGCGCGACAGTTCTTTCTCGGTTATCGCACCAAGGCCTTGGAACGCCTTGCCAGATGTCAATTAGGGCTTTTCAATCAGGATTTTATATAGAAGGACTGTAAAAAGCATTAAGACTTCCATGTAATGTAAGATGCGTTTTTGACTTTTGTGGAATTTGACTTTTGACCATGCCCAAGGGAAAACTACTTTGTTGATGTTAAATCATACCTTTTGACGCAGGACTGAACCATGTCTGAAGCCATTAACTTGAGTCTCTTCATGAGATGTGATGCTAACACCTCATCAGGCCAGTTTAGCTCAGATATAAACTGCTGTAACACCGTCAGTTTCCAGAAAAGATCTTCGGACGCACGGCACCCCTCTCTATAATCAGGAAAATGGTATGGACACAACTAGAGATACACCGCTGTGTGCAGTGATGCAGACACATAGAAATGTTTCTTACATAGCACGCAGCAACTTCAAGGTGTTTCTTCTATGATATCTGCAACACTGGATGCAATGACGTATCACAAGTATCAGCCTGTTTAATGCTGCCCTCTAGCAATCTTAACCAAAGATAAGGATTTGTTTTCTGTTGACAACTGGTCTTCTCTGAGAAGAGCAAAAACGCTAAATAGCTGCAGTTTACTCGCCTTGGATGCCAACAACAACAAAAACAAGCTTCATTTCCCCTTGGTGTCACAGAAATATTTTACAAAGTTATGTATTTATAGAACAACAACATGTTGCTAGGTCTTAATCACAATTAGAAACATTCCTATCCACCTCAGTCCCCTAATCGCCCACACATGACCCCGCCCACCCTTCAGTATGTATACTATTACCCCAACCACAGCAAAATCAACCAAAGCTTACCTCACAGGACTCCAGTTCTCCTTCAGAAATCCCTTATGAAGTGACTGAGCAATTGAGGATTCCATGAGATCAATGTATCGAATAACAAGAGGAGCGAACACGTCTCGCAAATGAGAGTGAAATTTCCCTCGATTGAGGTTGACTGAAACACAGAGAATGAGATACAAATGAAACATGCACTTTGTGGATGCTGTAAAATAACAAAGTTAGCAACAGAGAGTAGCTGGTGCTTCTGGTCAGAGGTATTCTTATAGAATTGCAGGCTCAGTGCACTATGTTATTGCACGAGCAATTGTATTGGTCCCTGCAACGTTTTGGTTGAAGGATTGGGCACTGAGTTTCCTGGTCTATTTGTCAACGTCTTTCTGTGTTGTGTATCTCGAAATTTTTTCCTGCATCTGTCAAGTACACCATTTTCAATTCTGTTGATCTTTTATCTTTTATCTTTTTATTACAATTTAATGGCCCAAAGTAAAACAAAAACTACCTAACTACAATACAATAAAAATGAAAGGTGGCATAAGGATAGTCAGCAAAAGAGACATTAATTCCCATGTGACGCACATCACCTTAAAGAAGAATAGAACACCAAAAAGGTTTCATGATAAAATTATAAACAATAAGTAAATTAAAATAAGTATTAAAATTTTCAGTTTATCGTTACGTCTTTGATGTTTGTCAAGTCTTACCTTGCAAACTATTTACTAGGGAATTTGGTTATATCAACTAAGTTGAAAATGTAAATTGGCCACCGTAACGAGTTATAAAGCTGACGTTTCGAGCGTTAGCCCTTCGTCAGAGCGAATGACGAAGGGCTAACGCTCGAAACGTCA
>Ga0126337_10002509_pt1 | contig 11733 bp, 4 predicted proteins | sample DipCmetagenome_FD_92527 | JGI IMG/M metagenome (GOLD analysis project Ga0126337, IMG submission 92527) | Coral microbial communities from La Bocana,Puerto Morelos, Mexico - Diploria C A metagenome | ecosystem: Host-associated > Invertebrates > Cnidaria > Coral | place: La Bocana,Puerto Morelos... | reverse complement strand
GGCTTGTAGTTCGAGCAATGGCGGACGTGATTTTATGGTTTTCTCGTGCTTGTTTAAGGGAATTGCGTGGCTAGATTGTAAAAAATTTCGCCGATTCATGAAACTTAGGGTCTAAATAAGAAACTACCGAAAGAAAAACCGGAAAAGAAAATACGAATTTTTTTCGTCGCCGTAGCACTTTAAGCTTGGCAAAAAAAATTGGAAAGCTCTCGGCTATAAGCCGAGACCAAAGTTTCACAGAAAAATTTCACCTTTGAAGCGTCCCTCCCAGGAAACATGTTGATTGTTGAACGAATAAACACAACCAAATAAATATTCAAAAGTTTATTGTAAACAGTTGGCGAATCAGCGATAATGTGAATATCAATTTATCCTTACTAGTCGAATTCCACGCTTACCGAAATTATCAGTTTCCATATCGTCTGTGATGATATTCATCATGCCAAAAGTTCGCTGTACTTTTTACAACATGGCTTTTAAGCTCAAAGTTGTTGCTGAAGCTGAGGCTGTTGAAAACAACTCTGAGATCGTCTGAGATTACGGGATTAACGAGTCGATGGAGAAGAGACCGGGCGAAGCTTTTCAACGGAGAGCTGAAGATGTCTGCGAAACGAACAACGTTGGGCCACTTCACTCCAAAGTATCCAGAGCTAGACCAGCAGATGTTTGAAGCTGTTGTGTTACCCTTGCCGATACAGCGACATGGTTCACTTGTTCACTAAGCCCGTTCCTGTATTGTGCATGATAACAAATCAAATTTTGGATTATATCTATCAGGCTCACAGCTAAACTTCAATGTTTTAGAGACCAGAAATGTGCAAAAATAAAAACAACTTCGAACTTACGATGCGTACGATGTTTGCTTGTCTGACTTGTCCATCTTTTGGCTTTGCTTAGAACAATTTTTTTGCTGAAAGAACGTAATAAAACCCAAAATCTATTAAAATGTTGTAAAAATGAACGTTTTTATGCCATCTGTCCATTCTGACGAGCATAGATACGGTGAAAAAACAGTAGTTTACTCACGTAGTGAACACTCCGTGACCTCAGCGTGTTTGCCGTACCAGAAAGCCGTGCTACGGGCAGGAAACTTGCTCGGACCACAAGTGGTGACGTCAGTGGAAGTAATCTTCCACACTTTTGCCGTACCAGAGCCTTGCCGTACTGGATCTTAAAGTTGCTATTAGCTGATCGACTAGAGCTACCCTGTAACATCTCGAGCATAAATAATGTATATATATGCATGTGAATTTATTATGCTCTTAAGACTGATCAAGAGCTTGTATTTTAAGAAAACTACCATTTGTACAGTGCACTGTAAGTTTGTCCCCCTCTCAAGAAACTCTTAAATCTATATACCACATGCGGTACCTTTGCCATTTCAAATGCCTTCACCTAGTGGCCTTCAGCATTTTACATGTACTTCCTACTACTACATGTAGTTTGAAGTATGCTTTCCTCTATTTAAAGGTCTTTTAACTGTCAGTTTCTTATGTGCAAGTGAAAACTTTATTAAAAAGGATCATTTTGCTTTTGATCTCCTTACCCCCTCCACCCAAAACATCCGCAGTAGGTTTAACAGGGCAAAGAACCTTAGTTTGTGCTTAGTAAGAACATTTTGTGTAATTAAATTGTTTTTGTATGTACCATATGTTGGGTTTGCAGCAGTAAAATACCCTTGGTAATTTATACAAAGGAACATTTCTGCATGCAGATTTTGTGAGAGCTATACAGTGAATATACAGCTGTTTTTAATTTAACCCAACAATGAAACAACAACTTGAGAATGAAAAGAATGAAATGGAAAATAGTTGACAGTAATGTACTGGGCCGGGTTGTTCGAAAGCCGGTTAATGCTAACCCAGGATTAAAAGTTAACTGAAGTATCAGTTTTTCTGGTTTAAAAATGTTTTTCACTTCTAATCTTTTGTGTTGCTTGAGATTGCTCTAGTTCCAAACTGAAGGACAAGACAATATAAACAGGAAGCCTCACCGCAAAAACACAATTGAAATCAAATTTATCGCTAATCCCAAGTCACAGTCTAGAACTGTCAGCCTTTTGATAATTTATTCCACTATGAAGTGATTTTTGTACAGTTGACCTCAACTCACATCCAATCCCAAAATTCATGAAAAATTGCATTATGCACAAAAAAAGGCTTTTTTAATGAAATAAACCATTAGTTAATGCTCCATCTAAAAAGATTCCGCATCTATACATTGTTTCAAGATGATTTGCCGTTGAAAAATCCAGTTAAAAACTGCCTATGACCTTTGATTTTGTGAAACAATCACTTTTTGCTTTTTGTTTGTAAGTGCCAGTCTGTGGACTGACACTGGTTTTCATCCTCAAAGAATTGTCTATCAGTGCAATGTAAACAATCCCTTTTCTTTTACAAGGGACAATAAGAATTGGCAGTATATATCAACAACATATGATCCAAGCTCTGAAGACATAGACGATCATCGCAGTTATATACACAACTTAAGTAGCTGTGCAATAAAAGCCTGAAAAAAATTCAGCCCTGAATGGGATTCTAACCCATGACCTCTGTAATACTGGTGCAGTGCTCTACCAACTGAGCTACCTACATGTACGTGTACCTCTGTGTTCCAATTGATGCTCATTTGGCTTGCAAAATGAAGCTCCTTTTGTGGAGTTTGGTTTTCCTGTTTTTTTCTATTTTTCTGAGAGAAAGTTCATATTTTTTCCATCACAAGTTTTCTATTTTTCTGAACAGCCATGCTGCTGGACACACTGCTTGAGTCTTTTTTTTATCACAGTTTATGCATAGGTCTCTGATTTTTGTTCCTTTAAGTTCAATTTGTCTTTGGAGCAGCCCAATTTAAGTGTCTTTCTTCTAATGAAACTTTTTTTGCACAAACGTCTTTCTTGCAACAGTAATATAACACTACATGTACATGTTCATGCACAAATTACCTAATCTACTTAAAGCGCTGAAAGAACCTATGATTTAACAATACTAACACAACATACAATTCTAACATCACTCACAGTTTATTAATATCTTACATTTCTTTCATGTAGGGTGGTACGTACATGTAGCTACAATAGGTGGCTTTATTTGTGACCAAGATTTAGGTTTCTCAATTTTGATTTTATTTGGCAGGATTGCCAAGAGGGCATCCAAATAAAATTCTTCTTCTTTCAGGCCTTCTGATAGGGTGCGATAAAAAATTTCAAATTATGCGAAATTTTCAGGGCAGATTGTGCGATTAGAAAGGCCAATTATGCGATAAATAATGTAAATTGTACGATTTTTTTCTGAGCAATTTTAAGCCTGTTTTATACGGTTTTAGGATAAGAAAAACACTTTTTTGTTGTCCTAAAGATATTTTGAACACAAGGGAACGTGTGCATCGGTGCACCACGTTAAAAATTGAAAGGACATATAGTAACATGCCCAGTTGACTGTACAAGTTGACTACAGGAAATTTTGTCACGAACAAAACTTTATTCACCACATTTCAAAAATCTCACTGGTTAAAAGTTTGCAAGGTGCTTGTGTAATGCTGAGTCAAGGTGCTTGTCAACCACAGACTTCCGAAGATGGTCAATCATAATATCGCACAAGCAAAACAACAGTCCGTCGTCCACGTGGAATGTACCTGTCACATACTTTCTTGTTTGATCGTGAGCTGTCAGATTAGGCGGGAAGGTGGGAACTTGGCTTCTTGGTGGAAGAAACAGCGCGCGTTTTCACTAAGGTTTTTATCGGTAGCACTTTCGGTAAGTTTTAATTGGTTTTCCACGAAAAAAACTACATTTTGCCAAAAAGCTTCCAACTTCGCTTAATTTTCTCCCAACAAATATCAGCCATTCAGATTGGCTTATCTGAACAAAGGGCATCTTTACGTTACACCAATAGGCGACTCTTTAAGAATGAGACTCGTACCAGGCCCCCAACATGCAAAATAACGCCTTGAACTTCGAATATTTACAAAATCGAAAGTGACAAAGGTTTTTAGCCTTTTGCCGAAGTAAATCATCTTAAAAATGGCGCATTTATACAGGACTTCCTAAGAAAGTTGTTGATTTATGTTTTATTTTATGCATATTGTGGGTTCTTTTATGAATTATGCGATTTTTCATGAATTGTGCAATCGGATGCTATTTGAGGTCGATTGTGCGAAATCGCACCATCGCGTAATACCAGAAGGCCTGTTCTTTCTTTGAACTATATAAAATAATAACATTTGGAGTTGTACCAATTAGTGTATAGAAACCAGAAAAGCTGACAAAGAGATGGCCACATGCCATTGTTAGTGCACAAAGCAAAAATTAGAAGAATTTTTTTATTTCTCTTCAAACCAGCACCATTTTGTAGCTAGTTTTAAGTAGTTTCCTTAGATCCCAGCTACTTCTCGAAAGCGCTTGTGGTTATCCTGTAAGGAGTGAAAGTATGAGTTACTCTCTAGTCAAAACTTCACAAGCAACATAACACATTGGGCCCTATTTCATGCTACTCTTATCATGCCCATTGTAGGCGTGATTTGCTTTAGCCAATTTTTTGTCCTGCGTAAATCGCACACAGTGTTCCTTTTTGCGGTATTTGCTTATGCCGTTTTTGCTTTCTGTCTATTTTGCCTTTTTTGCTTTTGCCTATTTTGCCTAGACTAGAAATATAAATTGAAGATTTTGAACCTTAATTCACTTTCAATGATTTCACAATAATTCTTTCAACTCCTATCTACAGTACTGCCTTGAAACATATGCACATCAGCTTGCATGAACCGCAAGGGCTTGATGCGTGAAGTGCATGTGGGAGGAACAAGACAAAACTGTGTGGTTCACGAACAAAAACCACACAGTTCACGAATGAGAACCTCTGTTTAAATCTTACCGTGGTCAAATGGAAATTACAATTAAGCAAATCAAGCAAACTTGGTTTCTGTCAATGTATTTTCTATCGACCACTCCACACTTAAGCATATCACTTTGCTGGTAAATTGCTGGTTAATTCAATATTTTAATGCATGTATATGAAGTGTTGTGTTTCGTGATTGCAGTAAAATGTCACATTTTTTTGAATGACAATGTCTTTGCGATGGTTGTGAATAAATTTCTGTTCAACCAGCTGTTACCCAACCAGCTCTAATGGGATTTAGATAACAAGACAAATCAAACTTGCATACCTGAATGCCTTATAATAATCGATCACTTCAGCAACACACAGGCACACAGTTCCCTAAACAAACTTGTATTCGCGATCGCCAGCATGTCTTTAGGGTATGTGAAATTGATTTACTTACCTTATTCAAGACTGATCTAAAGATGCTTCCATGCAGGAAAACTCTTCTTGGAATATTTCATTGTGTTTTCCACTTACGCTACTGTGGGGTATAATGATGATTTAAACAAGACTGAATGACTTCAAATCAACTCGCCTTGTTTTCTGTCAACTCTCACCGCTTGGACACTTTGAAAGTACACTCTTGCCAGTAAATTGGCCTTATACATGTATTGACAATTCAGTTCATGCTAATATAGATAAGTGTTGTCTCTTTGTTGCAGTAAAATGTCAAATTTTTGAACGCCAATGTCTTTGTGATGGTTGTAAATAAATTTCTGTTTGAGCAGCTCCGATGGGATTTAGGAAACACATACATGTATTCATGTATATTTGACCATATAAATCATATAAAGTAGACCAGATTGACCAAACAGTACAGTGATCTTTTGATTACATGTGTGACAAGCCTGTTTCATGTGCCATATTGTGATGACATGTATTATTTTGGCTAAGACCAAGGAGAAAAGAAAAAAGAAAAAAAATGGAAAGAGCACTTTTGTAGCATATAGGGGAAGTCCCTGAATATGATTTGAAAGGGTAGAAGCACTTGTCTAGTGTGCATACTCATATCCGCTATTTTAAACACAAACATTCCAATCTTCTTTGATAAATAAAGTCAGCAAGACTTCAGATCAGATTAATTAATGATTTCATGTCAAGCACTGCTGGCAATTGGATAGTAATTTTTTGGGGTTTCACTATGTCACTTAAAGTTGTGTTGGGATGTCTGGAAAACCCAAATAGTGAATAGTTCATTATTGTGTAAAAGTTATGCAAGCACAATGTGCAAATTTCATGTTTTGTTCCCACAATTTTTCGGATGAAAGTTCACTTGAAAGTTTGATTGAAATTTCGCAGCCTGTCAAGCAATAATTTGCTGGAACAAAGGATGAGATTTCTTAGAATTTTCAACAAGTTAATGAAAAATCATGAGCACTAACAATAATTTGCCAGTGTAACTTACACAAAATTTTGCAAGGCACGAAACAGCAGTTTGCCAGTGTTCATGCAGTTTTCTCTTTTGGACTGATCCAGGTACGAAAAAATTGTCATGTAACTCCCACAATATAAATTTGGATTCATGTATTTGTTTGTAAATTTGTGCCAAAGAACTCAGTTTTGTACAATGTACAATGATTACCATACATGTATAAGAGGATAACATAAATTGTTATCTGGTATAAATGACTTGAATCCTACATGCCTAAAATTTGGAAAGTTTTTCAAGTAGGTTTGTTCTCTTGAGTTCACTTTTATTCTCAAACAGTTGGAATTTACATACTGTATTATGAAGACAGCAAGCTCAGTTCAGTCCACAAACAAAACAAAAACATCTCCAGTTGTTTTGCTAAGTGGCAGCAATACACATCATACACCAATACAGCCTTAACTTCACAAACTAGGGTTATCAAAGCCTTCTTAGAACATAAAGATTCTTTACTTTTAAAGAAAACCATAATGCTGTCAATGTAGAACGCTTGCAAAACCATTGAGCTGTTGTTTATTCCATCCCAGCCCCATTGTTTTTATTTGTTATAAAGTACTGGGTGTACATGAACATTGCTCCACTTTTATACCCTTTGTAGTATTCTTTGGGACTCTTAAACTTACAGGGATAGATTTTTCTGGAAGACCTCCATTACAGTAATACAACTGTGATTCATTTCTAGCATTTACATGTAATATGAGTTGAGAACCTAATAAGCCTTGTTGGTGGCAATTCTTCATGTGACAGAAGAACGCAAGGCAATTCCATGGCTTATGGGCTTCTTCTGGATATAGCAGATTTCATGTTGCCACTTCTGCACATCTGCTGATCTAGAAAAGAATATTTTTGTATCTGCAAACAGCTTTTTTATCTGGCAGGTAACCCGTAATTCGTAGTGTAACCCTTCAACACCCAAGGGGTCTCACTTTGATAAGTAAAATTGTCTGGCATTACAGAGAGTAAAATCTACAAGTCACTCTTGGGGAGGTAACAATTAAACCCTTCATTTATGAACAGTGGCTGTGGCAGCAAACAATGCAAGGCCATGCAGAGATGGGTTGGCGCCAACGATCATTGGCACGAAAGATCTTTGGAGAGGTCATTGAACTGAAATTTCTTTGAAAAGCCAAGAATTGCCAATAATTTTGTCAAAATCTGGTTGCATTACTTTTGCCCAATAAGTTCTGTACATGTAAAGTTGTACCACCATGGCAAGCAAAAAAACCTGAATGTTACAATTAAGAGAAATGTTGTTTAAATCCTTTATAAAAGTATGCTCAACTCAAAACCTAAACTACATGTATACCAGAATCCTTCTAAATCAGCAAATATTCATTCCAACAAGCTTATTCTCTCTCAGGTTGTGTTTTTGTTCAGTTTCTAAGTTCCCTTAGAGGCCTCACAGTGTTAACTAAAACAACAAGATCTGCCATGCTATACTGTAACTCAGCTCCTTATACTCCCCAAAGATCTCCTAAGTAATTTCCACTCCAAAAGTTACCACTGTTACATGTATCAATGTTACCTTTATAGGTTTTGAGCAAATAAAATGATCGCCCTACATGTATGTGTGCTTTTTTTTTTTTTTTTTATCACATTATCAACAGCGCACATTGTAACTGTGATCAGCCCTCTTAAAGAAGACCATATCAAGTGCAGAGTAGTTTTGGTCTTTTCTGATAAGTGTACCGGTAACTGGAATATTCTGTCATTTCAAAGAACTCTGTACATGTACTTAAAATGTGTTATTAATTTTCATGGCAGTGTTAGACTCTATTCAGCGAAGTATTAAAGAAACCTGCTTGCAGAGTAGTGTGATTTGTACTTGTTACTTTTGTTTAGTTCCAGTCAACCTAACTAAAGTGAGTCCTTATAACCAGACTGTGCGTGAAGGATCAAATGAGACTTTGTTATGTGAAGCAACAGGTAGACCAAAACCAAACATCATCTGGACCAGAGTGTTGGAGAATGGTGGTAATGGTGAAGTACTGCACCAGGGTAAAACTTGGAATTTTCCAAACATCAATAGAACTGTCTCTGGGAAATACCGCTGTACAGCTGACAATGGATATGGAAATCCAGTTAGTCACAAAGTTGAAGTAAATGTATTATGTGAGTACATTATATCACCCCTCTGTACTTGATAAGAGTAGTAACTGTTGCATGAATGAGCTTGAACGTAGAGCACTACTTAATATATACATGTACATGTAAGCCAGTTAATACTTTATTTGAGTCTTACAAGAAACAAAAGGTCATCATTCACTTGGAAATTCTTCTGATTCTCCATCTGAACTGATTAAGACCTGAACTGATTAAGACCTACACTGTACTAGGTGGTCTACAGAACTCACACTGAAGTTTGTGAATAACAAGCCTGTGAAATTGCGGATTATCTGACATAGCATTTTTTTGCCTGGGGAGGAACTCGGAGACCTTTCTGCTTTGGTGAACTCATTGAGCGTCAATCATACTCAAAGTACCTTTTTGCAACCAAAGCTGATTACAGAAATCTGGCCATTTATTGCACAAGATAATTATCGTAATATCAAAGCAGAAAGGTTTAATGTGTTCCTGGGCCAAGACAAGGCACTGCATCTAATTAATATTGATTCATGAAGTTTGTTTAAGTCTCTATAAGTTGAAATTATTGTAAATGTAAAATTTTTAAACTTAATGGCTGTATGTAATGTGAACATCCATGAGCTCTCCATCCATTACTAGGTTTATTTAAGATACATTTCTACACTGATATTTAACAATCACATGTGTATGCATGAAGTTCAAGTATTGAATGATTTTCATTGTGAAGCACATTGAAAATTAAAATAATTGTGTGGTACATGGTTGTATTTGTCACCTTTCTGTATACTATTATTTGGCTTTTACATGTACATGTATATTAAATATCTATTGACATTGAATTTGATAATATGATTTTGTATTTGCATAAATAATAATAAATAATAATTGCATATAACAATAATAATAATAATAATAATAATAATAATAATAATAGGACATGTATGTCTGTCTGGATTCGCAAAAACGTACCTGCAGAATTTGACTTGTCACTGATAGATCTCGAAAGAATTCTGTCCTAGAGCTACTGTAGCTTTCCACAAGGCTTATCGTAGCTCAAATAAAAGGAAATAACTGTCCTGTATGCCTTTTGAGACCAGGAACACTAAATTCATGGTAATTTCATTGAATCATGAATTGTACAATTTTAATTAAGAGTGAATTTTATCTTGAAATTCAAGTCAAAATCAAAAACAAACACATGTCGAAACCGCCGTGAAGAATCGATCAATAAATTTCGTAAGGCCTGTATCATCCTAAATGGATTGAGCAAGAGTTTCCTATGTCAAGAATCAATTGAACTTTAAACAAACTAAGGCCACAATTATGAGAAAGAGAGCACTCCGCATGTTGTCAGCATGTCAGTTTTCGACCAGAAGCCACAGAACTAAATTGCTTCCGCACTAGCGAATCACAGACAGTTCTGATAGTTAGCTAGAGGTAAACGCCTGAAATTGATAAACTGAACAAAGAAATGCTACTTACAGTTGGATCAGTGCTTGACCTGGTGTTCTTGACTCCGTTCGTAGCCATGTTTTGCTTGCAAATAATGAAGCCCCGGATGTAACTTAATTTCACGGAGACTTAATTTCATAGATTGGGAAAGTAGCGTTTCAACTGACGTGTACAATAGATTTTTCCACGTCAAAGTTCAGGCCAAAAAAAACCTACAGCAACTACAAATCCCTAGTCCATTGCATGTCTAAGCCCTAAATCAGGGCTTCTGATAGGTTGCGGCATAAAAAGGGAAATTTTGCAGCCTTTTTAAGGAAAATTATGAGGCAAATTATGCAATTGTTTTAAAGCTGATTTAACATTGTTTTATTAGGCCTCAGAGGGGGAAAACCATTTTTTGCTGTCCAACAGGCAATTGGAGCGTAAAAGCACCTAAAATAAATCAATTGTTGCCTCATTTTAATTATTTTAATCTGAGATGGCCCATTTAGTCAATTAAGTGTCACTTGGGAATGCATATTAATTACTCTTTAATTAAACAATGTTAGGACACTGTTTTACGGTTCAAAACTGTTTTTAGTGCTTCCAGGTGCTTTTCCACCGCAAACTTTCGAACAGGATTGATCACCATGTTGTACGATGAGCAAAACAACATGCCTTCCACATGAAATGTACCTGTCGGAAACTTCCTTGTCCTGTCATTTGCAGTGATGTTTACAGCAAGATGTGATCATGTTTTCGCTAACGAAGAAGCACTCGGTGTCTTAACAACAAACTTATCTATGATCATGTTTGTCTCGCACTATTACCTAAGAAACTACATCTTGCAAGCGATGATGGAACGGAACTGTTTTTGCATCGATTTTACATTGAAAATATTGAGTAGAGTATATCAACAACTGTGAATGGTCCATTAACACAAGTCTATTCTTTGCCAATGAGCAATCGCTTTCCATTGAGAATACAGTACCAGGTCACCGACATGCAGAACTATGCATAGAGCGCTTGTTTGATCGATCGAATGCACAACATTATCGTCACAGTGCGAACAGCCTACACTTATGGGGCTAAATGACGACCCGTTTATATATCTCAGGGCCGTTTCATGTTTAACAAATAGATTTCATGTTGCCGTGCATCTGTTCAGTAATAGATCACAGATGACGTAAAAATGTGGTAAGAACAAAAAAGTGGCACACGAGGCGATAGCCGAGTGTGTCACTGATGTTCTTACAACATTTTGACGTCCTCTGTAATCTTTTTACTGAACAGATGCACGGCAACATGGAATCTATTTGTTTTATACAATAAAGAAACAAACTACTACAGCTTTTTTATTTCAAAACTCGAAAGCCGACCCGTGAAATGAAAACTTACAGCGAAAGCAGAATTGAACTGGGAAATCCACAAATCTTAAAGAAAATGCTGGAAAAATCAAGGTAGTTTTTGTCATCAGAGCAGTCTTGTGAGCCGAAAAGCTTGGATGATACCTTGAATGCTGCTGGAGTTGAAAGAATATGCTTGAAAAACTCGTGGTTGCAGTCAACACTGAACGCCATTCGATTCCAATTTTGAATGAAAGCGTTTAATGATGGTGGAAATTTGTGTCCTCTGTGGTTGGTGATTCTCAAATCAGTTCGACAAAGTATCGGAGACACCTTATAGCTGCCGTGAAGTTGGCCGTGAGTTGAAGTGAGCTATGCTTTGCTCGCCCGTTGTGCCTCGAAACGGACTGGAACATTCGCGTCGTAAAGTAAGGTTACGTGTTTCTTTTAACTGAATTTAAGAAGTGATGATTTTATGTTTCATTCCTGACATCAATCTGTGTCAACAACTATTTTAAGATTGAGAAAAGTTGAATTTTTTAAATAAATTAATGTAACAAACACTTTG